>Ga0207908_1000028_pt1 | contig 64868 bp, 64 predicted proteins | sample MalvirmetagMSP81_FD_184224 | JGI IMG/M metagenome (GOLD analysis project Ga0207908, IMG submission 184224) | Marine viral communities from the Deep Pacific Ocean - MSP-81 (SPAdes) | ecosystem: Environmental > Aquatic > Marine > Oceanic | place: Pacific Ocean | collected 2011-04-18
TCTTCTGGTAAATCTGTGCGTCGTCATAGCTGAGGTTGGATTTGATGGCGGATGACGATGATGGGGATAGCAGGCGTTCGATCCGCTCTTCTGTTGCTTTGAATAAGTTCTGAAGGTTGGCCTTAACCTGGGCGTCGTCAAAACCAGGGAGAGTCTGGCCGTTGTACACAACTTGATAAAGCTCATTCGACATATCAGTTCCTTATGATTCCGTCCTATGTGACAGGACCGCGGTCCCGGCGGTGCTTTCGTGCTTTTAAGAACAGTAACCTAAACGACATTACCAGAAATTCATCCTAGGTATGTGAGCAATCTTGCATTTTATGTGTTGGTTTGTGACCGAGGTGGGTTTAGCCGCGCATTGTTATTTTTAACACTCATGTTTCTGTCTATGTCTATGAATTAGAAACATTATCTCCTGATATCCCTGATAACCGCTGAATGACCTGTTTCATGGGTGCAACAGATTGGTTTTTTTGGTGGGGAGTAGAGGTACACCAAATCCCAGGAAAATCTAATAATAACAGTATCTTGATGATTGCTTTGGAAAGCTGGCATGGCAATCGCTACGGCAACTCTACGGATCTGAACCCTGGGAAATCCGACGGCTAGCGGATGGGATTGGGTCCCTTACAAGCCAATGACATCAAAGGAATTGACGCTATGAATACTAATAAAAGCTTGCTAGCAATTGCCGTTGCACTGGGTCTGGGCCTGTCGGGAGCTGTTGTTGCCGATCCCACGCTGGGTGGAGACGGTGATCCGAACACCAACGCCAACGACGGTTCGGCTGCACTGAATGATGTCGCCAACAATAGTGGCAACACGGACAATAATTCGGACAATTCCGACAACTCAGACAATTCCGACAACTCAGACAACAGCAACACTGCTACGGATTCGTTCAAGATCGCGGACAGTGGCAACGATATGTCGGACAACTCGGACAATTCAGACGATTCGGATAACTCCGATAATTCCGACAATTCGGATAACAGCAACACTGCTACGGATTCGTTCAAGATCGCGGACAGTGGCAACGATATGTCGGACAACTCGGATAACTCCGATAATTCGGACAATTCGGACAATTCCGATAACTCCGATAATTCCGACAACTCTGATGACAGCACTAACGTCACCGACTCGTTCAAGATTGCCGACAGCGGCAACACGGACGACAACTCCGATAATTCGGACAATTCGGATAATTCCGACAACTCCGATAATTCGGACAACTCTGATGACAGCACTAATGTCACTGACTCGTTCAAGATCGCCGACAGCGGCAACACGGACGACAACTCCGATAATTCTGACAACTCCGATAATTCTGACAACTCCGATAATTCTGACAACTCAGATAATTCGGACAATTCAGACAATTCCGATAACTCGGATAACTCGGATAACTCGGATAATTCCGATAACAGTATGAATTGGGCTGATTCGGCCAACACCGACAATTCGGACAACAGTGTTGATACCGATCTGTCCCTGAACGTGTTCCTGAACAACGCCGATCTCGAAGGCAGCGTTTCAGGCACTACCGTGTACTACGGTGATGCAAATGACGATTCCAAGACCTACGCCAAGCACTACAACGAGATCTCGGACAACGCCGCGAACTTCACCGGTATTGGAGCATTCGTTCAGAATAACGGCCATGGTTCAGTCAACCAGGCCAATGTGAGTGTGCAGTCCAATCTGTCAGCAGGCGGTAACTGAAGCACCACGGTTGTGCCCCGGTAGGGGCGCAACCAGTTACCACCGGGAGGGATGTCATGACTGACATCGTCAAAGGGATGCTGAAAGCGGTTGGCGCGGTGTTGATTCTCGGATCAGCACCTGCTGTCTTCGCCGAGGACTTGATGGGGCTGACTCCTATGAATGTGGACCAGTTGGAGGGGGCCAGCGGGCGCCAGGGCGTACCCTTGCAGTGGCAGCTTAACGAAACGGAGCAGAATGCCTTGGTCACTGGCAATGTGTTGTCAGGGCACTCGGTAACCGGCGACAACATGATCACGGATCAGGCGTTCAGCAATATGAGCGGTATTGCCACGGTCATCCAGAACACCGGTAATCAGGTGGTGATTCAGGACAGTACCCAAGTCAATATTCTCATCAACCATTAATGGGAGGTGGACCATGGTAACGCGGAGGCTTGTGATGCTTGCAGCAGGCGCTGCCATGCTATGGTCCACGGCCTTTGCCGGCAATGTGCTGGTGCCGGGCCTGGGCGGTGGCCTCCAGTTAGAGATTGAAAGCTATCAGGAAAAGCGCTTCAGCTCGATCATGCGTCAGCAGTATGACTTCAGCTGTGGCTCGGCAGCCGTGGCGTCCCTGTTGTCATACCACTATGGACACCAGGTCACTGAAGCAGAAGTGTTCCGAGGCATGTTTGCCCTGGCCGACCCTGACAAGGTGCGCCGGGAAGGTTTTTCCATGCTTGATATGAAACGCTACCTCGAATCCGAAGGCTATCGCGCCGACGGTTTTCGGCTGCCCCTGACGGGCATGCGGGAAAGGGTAGCTTTGCCAGCTATTGCGCTGGTTACACTGGACGGCTTTCGGCACTTCGTGGTCATCAAAGGAATCAGTGAGCGTGAGGTCTTTGTCGGCGACCCAACTCGCGGCCTGAGAGTGTACCCGAGAGCACAATTTGAAGAATTCTGGGATGGCTCTGCCTTCGTGATACGCAGTCATGTTGCGCAGGGGCGGAAGACGTTTGACCGGAATGGAGACTGGCCGCAGTACGTACGTGCGCCTTTGTCCACAAGGCCGGACGGTCCATCGTTGGGGCACACCCTGCCTTATTGGCCGACGCCAAGGGAGTGGTGACACTATGAATAATCGAAAAGTGTGGTCTGCCGTGTTGGTGGTGTTGGCGGTGGGCGCCATATCGACCGCCAGGGCCGATGTGGAGTTTCCGGGACAGGCGCTGAGCGATGCCGAATTGGCGTCCCTGCGCGGTGGCTTCTTTCTCAATAATCTTGAAATCTCGATTGGCCTTGAACAGATCGTTTCGTTGAACGGTGAAACCTTCGCCATTAACCGTCTGACCATTCCGAATATGAATCAGGTTCTTAATGGTCAGCTGTTGCCGCACACGGTGGAGACCCATGTCGCCAACCTTGACGACGACGCCAGTGGCCAGTCCCTGGTCTCTACGGTATCGGACGGTGGGGGCTGGATAATGGTGATCCAGAACAGCCTGAACGAGACCACCATCCAGAACAGCCGGCAGCTCAATATTCAGATGGACAATCTGGGGGCCGCTCTGAATCGTCTCCCCGAAGACATGCGCGAACCGATGCTACAGTTACTTGGCCGCTGAGCGCCGGCAGAATCCCCTGCCGCCTGATGCTGTAACTTCATAGCGTGAATGGCAGCTTCAGGGTCAGCTCGCTGCTTGGGGCATTTTCAGTGACCCCAACGCTGACAGTCAGGCTCAAAGTGGTTTTGGGCGTCAAACGTTGAGAGAGACCAAACGACAAAGAGCCGACCTGGATGTGATCGAAGGTGGCCGCGAACAGGTCGTTGTTATTTTCAAAAGTGGTCCTTTGAATGATCGAGTGATCGTAGCTCAGGCTGAATGACGTCCGTTCATTGAAGGCAAAGCCCATACCGAAGCCCAAGCGGATTACATCGCCAGGATCAATCCGGCCTCCGTTCTCTGCGCCCTGATCTCTTTCCTGTGTCCAGACATAACTGAGACTGCCAAACAGCACGGCCGGGTCGGAGGGATAGATAAACGAGAGCCCGGGTTCGTATGACCAGAAGCCAGAGCCCGTCGGCCGTTGTTCCAGCTCGGTCCCAATGGGGTTGCCTTCACTGTCCTCCACCACTCGCCGATCCACGTCATAGGGACTGTCGCCGGTGGGGGCCTTCACCCGAAACACGCCAATAATGTAGGGCCAGCCGTCAAGGCCATCATTGAGTTGGTAACGTGCTGACAGCTCGATATCGCCGAGGCCGTCGCCGGAGGACTCACGCAGGGTATCAACCGGAGTGCCCTCAAACGCCTGCCGTTCCCGAAGGTCTTCTCTGATCCTCAGCCAGGGAATCCGTATGTCGGTTTCAAATCGACTGGTGATGCCGTATTTGAAGGTGAGTGAGGTGACAAAGATATCCCGTTGGATTTCCGAGATGTTAATCAGACCCACAAGGAGTGCCGGAATCACCGTGTAACCCTCGATGGCCACGCGAGTGGAATTGCTGTGGGCATGGGAGAAAGCCGGTTCGATGGTCAGGCGGCCGGGCCGGGTGACTATGCCGCGGTCGGTAGTGATTGAGGCAATTTCTGTGACCTGCTCTTTTTTGTTCTCGGCGGCTTCGGAGGCGGCCTGAGTGGAATTGTTCGACTCTGCTTGCGCAAACCCCAGGGCGGGGATCAGGCAGGCGCAGGTAAGCAGTGAAATACGCGGTGCAATATTCATGGTAAATCTCCCTTCGGGGACGAACCCTGGCGGTAATGGTCGCCGGGGTGGCCTCTGTTGTACTTCTCCATGAGCCGGTAAAACGAAACCCGGGAAATCTTCAGAATCCGCGCGGCGGCGGAGATGTTGTCGTGGGCAAGAGCCAGACTGCAGGACAGCGCCTGGCGCTCAGCCCGGGCACGAAATTCTTCCAGGCTAAGGTTTGAGGTGGCCGCGTCGTCGGTGTCGGCCTGTGCCAGCCCCAGATCTTCAGGTTTGATTTCGTCGCGGTCGCACAGCAGCAGGCCCTGGCGGAGTCGATTCTGCAGTTCCCGAAAGTTGCCGGGCCAGGAGTGGTTGACCAGGCTGCGGATCGCGGCATCGCCGAGAGGTTTGTGTTCGCCGCCGAGAGCTGAGGAAACCAGCAGCGCCTCGGCCAGGGCGGGGATGTCTTCGCGCCTGTCCCTGAGTGGAGGTAGTTTTATTTCCAGGCCTCCGAGGCGGTAGTAGACATCGCTGCGGAAACGCTCCGCTTCAATCAGTTCGGTTAATGGTTGGCTGGCGGTGGTGATGATACGGCTGTCGATCCGAATAGGGTTGCTTCCGCCAATCCGTTCAATCTGGCCTTCCTGCAGAAAACGGAGAATCGCCGATTGCTGCTCAAGATTCAGTTCGTCAATTGAGGACAGGATGAGCGAACCGCCGATGGCCTGCTCCAGCCGTCCGGCATGCGCACTCAGGGCATGGGTAAAAGCGCCTTTTTCGTAGCCGAACAATTCGCTTTGGGTGAGAGATTCGGGCAGCGCGGCACAATTGACCGTGACCAGAGGTCCCGAGGCTCGGGTTGAGTGTTGATGGATGAATTGAGCCGCCGCGTCTTTTCCGGTTCCGCTTTCACCGACAATGAGCACGGGTTCGGCTGTCACCGAAAAGCGTCTAAGCAGATCTCGGGCCTGGCAAATGGCCAGCGAATTGCCCTCCAGTACCAGGCTTTGATAACCGTCCCGCGGTAAGGTGCCGCAGGGCTCCCGAATAACGGCCATGCCCCAGAGATGCCCGAGCACCGTATCAAGCCGATCGCTGTCCACTGGCAGGGTGTGGAAATCGGAGCAGTAGCGGGTGATCAACTGGGCCGTTCGGGTTCCGCTGATGGGGCGATGGGCGACAACGCCGACCCAGTAGGACAGGTTGAGGGCTTCCAGCCAGTGTTCAAACCAGGGCATGTCGTCCGTTGCGCCCTGGCTAAGATCAAGGATGCCAACTTTGGCACCGACCGGGGGGGATAAAAGCAGTGGCACCGGGTTTTCTGCATTGAAATCGGTTAACTCCCAGCGAGGACCCAGGGTACTGCGTACCTTGCTTGTGCTTTGTGCCGCTGACAGCCAGACAAGCGGTCTCTTTTCCGTCATGGCAAACCTCCACAAGAGTGGTGCCTTGGAAATGTGACTGCCAGTTCAAGCCCTATTCAGGATGTATGCCACAAAAATTATCAATAAGGCTTTCAGGTGCTTGCGAGATCTGTCACTGAGTCACTTCGTACTACTGTAAAGGTTGTCGACAGTGGGTGTGGCACCCGCTGGCGAGTTCATCTGTTATGCTGAATCCAAAAGGGAAGACAACGTGGCTTATGGGCGATAGAAAACCTCTGAATGCGATGCAGGCAATGAAAGACGAGCTGTTACAGGAACTTGAACGGACTCGGCAACGCACCCGGGCGCTGATTACGTCGCTGCCTGAGGCGATGCTGGACGTGCCCTATCATCCGGGTGTTAACCCGCCCCTCTGGGAGATGGGGCATTCCGCTTTCTTCTACGAGGTTTTCGTGTTCAATCTTCTTGATGGTTCCGCCAGTTTCGATCCAGCAATGGATGATCTCTGGGACTCTTTCCATATTGAACATCAAGATCGCTGGAACCGCGATCTCTTCCCGGGGCGCAAGGAGACGCTGGCCTACTTCGATACCGTGTATGACCGAGTCGCGGAGCGTATTCTCAGCCAACCATTGGATGACCGGACCCTGTACCTGAATCGGTACGCCATTTTTCATCAGAACATGCACATAGAATCTCTGATCTGGTGTCGGCAAACGGTCGGTTATCCGGCCCCGCCGGACGCTAAATCGGTTCGACCGGCCATGGGCGAACCGGTAGCGGGCGACGCCATCGTTCCGTCCGGACGCTGGGTCATCGGCATGCCCGGGGAGTCTGCGGCCTACGCCACAACGGATTTCGCCTTCGACAGTGAGAAACCAGGATTCGAAGTCGAACTGGATGCGTTTGCCATCTCCCGTTTACCTGTGTCTAACGGCGAATTCCTGGCCTTTGTGGAAGACGACGGCTATCAGAAGTCGGAGCACTGGTCATTTGGAGGCCGGAAGTGGCTTCAAACTGAAGTGGATGTGGCCCTGGTGCATGGCAGCCCGGAGCCCTTGTTCAGAATGCCGCGTCACCCGCTTTACTGGCGCTGGCATGAATGCCAGTGGCAGGAGCGGGTATTCGATCGCTGGCAACCGCTGAATGAAAACGCCGCAGTGTCCCATGTCAGCTACTGGGAGGCGGAAGCCTTCTGTAATTGGGCTGGGCGGCGGTTACCGACGGAGTATGAGTGGGAGGTCGCCGCACTGGGTAATCGTCCGGGGGAGCCGTTCCAGCGTTACCCCTGGGGAAATACGCCTGCGGACGCCACTCTGGCCGACCTGGACGGTCAGGCGCTGGGCCAGAACCCGGTTTACGATTACCCGCAGAGCGATAGTCCATTTGGCTGCCGGCAGATGATTGGTGGCGTCTGGGAGTGGACCAGCAGTCAGTTTTTCCCCTACGACGGCTTCAAGATCGATATGTACCCGTTCATGTCCACCCTGCAGTTTGGCGACCACAAGGTCACCCGGGGCGGTAGCTGCGCGACATCATCGTGTCTGATTCGGGGCACCTATCGGCAAGCATATCTGCCGTTGCGCAATGACGCCTTCACCGGGTTTCGCACCTGCGCACTCTGATGTGTCTGGCCTTTCGCTGCCGGGTTTGTCAGTCGGGGCTAGGCTCGGCCCGGTGCATGATGTGGCTGGCCAGTGCTACACCAGTCTCGTCCATGGTCAGGTAGGCCTCGTTGGCGCCGGCTTCCCGGATTTGGTGCGCCTCATCCGAGTACATGGTGTGGGCAACGATATAGCCGCGGAAGCCGAGTTTGCGTAGCATGCGTGCGGCGATCAGCTTACCTTCAATATCGCCCAGGGCTAGGATGACAGAATGCACCTCAGGCATGTGCAGACCGTGCCAGAAGGAGGCATCCTCAGCGTCGGCAAATACGACGTTACGGCCCTCTCGCTGATGCTTCAAGGCCTTGGCCGGATCGGAATCCAGGCCCATCAGGTCGGGCTCGTGCTTGGCAACCCAGTCGTACGCGGCAGTTCCTGTGCGGCCCATACCCATGATCAGCACCCGGCTATTACCGACGGACAGCGGCTGCTCATCCGGATGGTGCTTCTGCCCTTCAAACCGGCTCAGCCCGGAGGCATAACGTTCGAAGATGACGTGGGCAAACCGGTTCAGGGGCGCAGATATCACAAACGATATCGCCACAGAAATCGCCAAGGGTACCAGCCAGTCTGGCAGCGCAACGCTGGCCACAATGAGGCCAAACTCGCTGTAGTTGGTCAGTGCCAGGGAACTGAGAAAGCCACTCCGTGCCCGCAACCGGAACGCCAGCAGCAGAAAGAAGAACAGCAGGCCTTTCATCGGCAGTACCAGGGCGGCGACGATGGCGAAGATCAGTGATTGCTGGTCAGGCAAGCCGGCAATGCCAATTTGCAAGAAGAACGCAACCAGAAAGACCTCTTTGACACTCCACAGGGATTTGGATAACTCTTGAGCGCGCGGATGCTTGGCCAGCATCGCCCCGAAAACCAATGCTCCCAGTTCGGAGCTGAGTCCCACCGACTCGAATCCATAACCGCCCAGAACCAACGCCATCAACAGACCGAGCAGGACCAGGAGTTCATCGTGCCCGCTTGCATCCAGCAAGCGGAATAGCAGCGGCCGCAGTAATGGCAGGCCGAACACGATTAGCGCCCACTGCGAGGGGGTCTGGCCGGCGGCCAGACTCATCACAACCAGGGCGACCAGGTCCTGCATGATAAGGATGCCGATGGCAACTCGGCCATGGAAGGCTCGCAGCTCCCGCTTCGATTCCAGCACCTTGGCTGCCAGTACGGTCGAGGAAAAGGACAGGGCAATGGCCAGCATCAACGCCGTTTGCCAGGACAGGTCCATCAGCAAATACAGCCCGGGGGTGAATATTGCGCAGGTGATGGCAAAGTGCAGCAGGCTGCCACCAATGACTTCCAGGCTGACGATGGATTTGAGCTTGAGTTTCAGGCCGACAGTAAACAGCAGCAGGAGCACGCCCAGATGAGCAATATGACCCAGGGCATCAGTCGCCTCAATGGTCAGCCCTGAGACCGCTGACAGGCCGCTGAGCAGGAAACCTGCGGCCAGGTAACCCACCAGGGGCGGCAAGCCAAAACCTTTGACCAGTAAACCAAGGACAAAGGCAAATGAAATCCAGAGAGCTTCAGGCATAGGTCCGTCTTATGTATAACACAGGGCTTATCGTGCAAGGCTATCCTGTTTTGCCAGTCCGGTGTAGCCGCTGGTCGCAGAATCTCCCTGAATTTACTCGAAATATTGAGCTGTGGGCAGAACAAGCCAAGAGGGTTGGGGCCGTTCTGACTCAGTGCCAGCCAAAAAAAAGCCCGGTCAGTGACCGGGCTTTACATCCGAGGGCAAGGATCAGGACTGCTCTCGGGCGATGGCCCGGAAGGCGATGTCCTTGCGGTAAAAGACACCGTCCCAGTGGATCTTGGCGGCCAGTTCGTAAGCCCGCTGCTGGGCTTCGGTTACGGACTTGCCCAAGGCAGTGGCGCAAAGCACTCGTCCGCCGTTGGTGACTACCTGCTCACCCTGGAGCTTGGTGCCGGCGTGGAACACTTTCTCGCCGTCGATCTCGGTTTCCGGCAGGCCGGAAATGGCGTCGCCCTTGTTGTAGCCGGCGGGATAACCACCGGCGGCCAGGACGATGCCGACTGACGCACGGTCGTCCCAATCGGAGCGACACTGGTCCAGCTTGCCGTCGATGGCGGCACCGCACAGTTCAACCAGGTCTGACTGCATGCGCAGCATGATCGGCTGGGTTTCCGGATCACCGAAGCGGCAGTTGAACTCAATGACCTTGGGAGTACCGTTGCCGTCGATCATCAAACCGGCGTACAGGAAGCCCTTGTAGGGATGACCCTCGGCCGCCATGCCACGCACGGTTGGGTAGATGACTTCGTCCATGATGCGCTGGTGCACATCGGCAGTGACCACCGGGGCGGGAGAGTAAGCGCCCATACCGCCGGTGTTGGGGCCAGTATCACCATCACCCACGCGCTTGTGATCCTGGGAGGTGGCCATGGCCAGCACGTGCTCGCCGTCGACCATGACAATAAAGCTGGCTTCCTCGCCGTCGAGGAATTCCTCGATGACTACCCGGCTGCCGGCGTCGCCGAAGGCATTGCCCGCCAGCATGTCACGGATGGCATCCTCGGCTTCCGCCAGGGTCATGGCGACGATAACGCCTTTGCCAGCGGCCAGGCCATCGGCCTTGACCACAATGGGCGCGCCCTGCTCACGAACGTAGGCCAGGGCCTCTTCGACATCAGTGAAATTGGCGTAGGCCGCGGTCGGGATTTTCTGGCGTGCCAGAAAATCCTTGGTAAAGGCTTTTGAACCTTCCAGCTGGGCGGCACCGGCACTGGGGCCGAAGACTCGCAGGCCACGCTCTTCGAACTGATCAACAATGCCAGCCACCAAGGGCGCTTCGGGCCCGACGATAGTCAGGCCAACGTTGTTGGTGGCTGCGAAGTTGGCGAGTCCGTCAAGGTCCATCACATCAATGTTGACGTTCTCAAGGCCCGGCTCACGCGCGGTACCGGCGTTGCCCGGAGCAACAAAGACACGGTCGGCCACAGGAGACTGGGCGGCTTTCCAGGCCAGTGCGTGTTCGCGGCCACCGTTGCCGATCACAAGAATGTTCATGTTTGGAATCCTTTAGCTGGTCCGGAATCAGTGACGGAAATGGCGCATGCCGGTGAATACCATGGCAATGCCATGCTCGTTGGCAGCGTCGATCACTTCCTGGTCGCGCATGGAGCCACCTGGCTGAATCACCGCGGTGATGCCGGCCTTGGCGGCGGCATCAATGCCATCCCGGAACGGGAAGAAGGCGTCCGAAGCCATCACCGACCCTTTCACTTCCAGGTTTTCATCCGCCGCTTTGATACCGGCGATCTTGGCACTGTAAACCCGGCTCATCTGGCCAGCACCAACACCAATGGTGCGGCCCGCCTTGGCGTAGACAATGGCGTTGGACTTGACGTACTTGGCCACTTCCCAGGCGAACAGCAGGTCGTTGAGTTCGGCTTCGGACGGCTGGCGATCGGTTACCACTTTGACGTCGGCCATGGCGACCATGCCCAAGTCACGGTCCTGCACCAGCAGGCCACCGGTTACCCGTTTGTAGTCCAGGGTCTGGGCCCGCTCACCATCGAAATCGCCACACGCCAGCAGGCGGACGTTCTTCTTGGCTGCCACCAACTCAACCGCTTCGGGGGCGATGGTCGGGGCAATGATGACTTCGACGAACTGGCGGTCGATGATGGCCTTGGCGGTGTCGGCATCCAGCTCGCGGTTGAAGGCGATGATGCCGCCAAAAGCGGAGGTCGGATCGGTGGCGAAGGCCAGGTCGTAGGCTTGGCGGATGTCGGTGCCAATGGCAACGCCGCAGGGGTTGGCGTGCTTGACGATAACACAAGCGGGATCGGCGAAGGGCTTAACGCACTCCAGGGCGGCATCGGTATCGGCCACGTTGTTGTACGACAGCTCCTTACCCTGCAGCTGTTTCGCGGTGGCGATGCAGGCTTCCTTCGGGTTGCGCTCGGTGTAGAACGCGGCGCGCTGGTGCGGGTTTTCGCCGTAGCGCATGTCCTGAACCTTCACGAACTGGGTGTTGAAGGTGCGAGGGAATTCGGCGTTGTTGTTGTCCGGTGTGCGTCCGCCCAGGTAGTTGGCAATCGCGCCGTCGTATCCGGCAGTGTGTTCAAAGGCTTTGACTGCAAGGTCAAAGCGGGTGCTGTAGGTCAGCTCGCCGTCGTTGTCTTCCAGCTCTTTCAGGACCCGGCTGTAATCCGAGGCGTTGACCACAATGGCTACGTCGTTGTGGTTTTTGGCCGCGGCGCGGACCATGGTGGGGCCGCCAATATCGATGTTCTCGATGGCCGTGGCCAGGTCGCAGTCCGGATTGGCGACGGTTTCCTCAAACGGGTACAGGTTCACCACCACCATGTCGATCGGGGTGATGCCGTGCTCGCCCATGACGGTGTCGTCGGTGCCACGGCGACCGAGAATCCCGCCATGGATTTTCGGATGCAGGGTCTTAACCCGGCCGTCCATCATTTCCGGGAATCCGGTGTAATCGGATACTTCGGTCACTGGAATGTTGTTTTCTTTCAGGAGGCGGAAGGTACCTCCGGTGGACAGCAGTTCGATACCGCGTTCGGTCAGGGCACGGCCGAAATCGACGATGCCACTTTTATCACTCACGCTGATCAGAGCGCGACGGACGGGGGAGTTAGCCTGGTTTACCATGAGTCACTTTCTTCGCTGGAGATGAACGAATAAGGGCCTCGCGAATGATTCCGGGAGGCCCTTATAAAGTCAGGGTGTCTGGATTATAGCAGACCGTACTGCTTCAGCTTCTTGCGGAGCGTGCCGCGATTCAGCCCAAGCATGGTCGACGCCTTGGTCTGGTTGTTGCGGGTGTATTTCATCACCTGCTCCAGAAGTGGCGCCTCAACCTCGGACAGTACCAGCTGGTACACCTCGGTCACTGGCGCACCGTCCAACTGGGCAAAATAGTTCTTCAGGGCAACTTCCACGCTGTCACGCAAGGTGACGCTGTTGCCGCTGCCATTGACGGTCTGAAGCTGGTGAATATCTTCATTGGCTGGGGTGCTTAGATTGTCGTGTGCCAAAGTCTCAGCGCTCATGCTGCGAATACCTCTCCATTTCGTAAGCCTGCAAAATACTGTTGAATGCTGTCTTTCTGCTCCAGTGCATCTTCGATGGCGTTGAAGCGTTTGCGAAACTCTTTGCTCTGGTCGTGGGACTGCAGGTACCAACCCACGTGCTTTCTGGCGATGCGAACACCCATGGTTTCGCCGTAGAAGCTGTGCAGCTCGGCCAGGTGTTCGATCAGAATCTGCTCCACTTCGCCCAGCGGCGGCTCTGCCAGGTGTGTCCCGGTCTCCAGGAAGTGAAGAATCTCCCGGAAGATCCACGGCCGCCCCTGGGCGCCACGGCCGATCAACAGGCCATCCGCGCCTGTGTGCTTGAGCACGTATTGGGCCTGCTCCGGCGTGGTGATGTCGCCATTGGCAAACACCGGAATCCGTACCCGGGATTTGACCTCGGCGATGGTGTCGTACTCGGCCTCGCCGTTGTATTTGTCGGCCCGGGTACGACCATGGATCGCCAGCGCCTGAATGCCGGCATCCTCAGCCATTCTGGCAATGATCGGGGCGTTCCGGTTGTCCCGGTCCCAGCCGGTGCGCATTTTCAGCGTGACCGGGATATCAACCGCGTTTACGACCGCCTTCAGGATGTCGTTGACCAGCGCCTCATCTTTCATCAGGGCCGATCCTGCGGCCTTGTTACAGACCTTCTTGGCGGGACAGCCCATGTTGATGTCGATGATCTGGGCGCCGAACTTCGCATTCTGTCGGGCGGCGTCGGCCAGCATCTCCGGGTCTCCGCCGGCAATCTGCACCGACCGGGGCTCCGGCTCGCCGTCGTGGTTGAGTCGGGTCTGTGATTTTCGTGTATGCCAGAGCCTGCTGTCCGCTATGACCATTTCCGATACCGCAAGACCTGCTCCCATCCTCCTGCACAGCAGTCGGAACGGTCGGTCTGTCACGCCGGCCATGGGCGCAACAATCAGCGGGTTGGGCAAGGTGTACGGCCCGATTTTTGCCGTCGGCAGCATGATCTGAGTCCGTGTCACAGCGGGTTTAGCAAACGTCGGATTCGAACGACTGTTCAATAAATAATCGATTGAGGTTCCGAAGGGCGCTAATGATACCGCCGGGTGGGACATGATTGAAGGGGCAACAACACGAAAAAACTGATTATTTTTCGTGCTTTCTGGTTGACTTTTGTTCTCTGTGGTGAGGATCGATGTTCACTGTCGAGTGAACACTTGCTTACCACTTCAGGGCGTATAGGGGCGGAAGTTCAGGTTGTAATTTACCGCATCCTTGCCGGGATCGCGGATGTCGATGGCGATTCGGACCGGGGTGTCCTTGGGCATGGCACTGAGCTCCTGGCCCTCGCCGGCAAGGTACTCGTCTGGGGTAAAAATACTTTGCGCCACCACGTCGCCGTTCAGGTTGGAGAAGGTCAGGGCAATGGCCGGGAAGGGCTGTTCAAAGTCGGCCCGGTTGATGATCACGGCGTTCACCACCAGCTGGCTGCGGTTGTCCGGATCGGTTCGAACCACCAGTTTGCGGCTCTGGATAGCATCAACATTGATCAGCGGTTTCAGCTCGCAGCCGGCGATGGCGCAACCTTTTTCATAGAGCGGGCGCAGCTCGGGGATAGAGGAGAGGCGGTCAAACTGGAACCAGGTCACTTGCGCCACCAGGATGCCGATCAGCGACAGCACCACCACCGACCATATCACCGTGCGCAGTTTGCCTGAGTTGTCGCCCCGAACCGATACCGGTTCCCGGCGGAGGTTGTCGTAGGGCACGGTGGCTGCCATGGGTTCGCCCAGCTGGTTGTCCTTGGCATCAAAGTCAAAGTCCGTGTCGTTGCCAAACGATCCGTAGAAGTCATCCGATGGCTCGGTTTGCGGTGACGGCTGAACCGGCTCAGCCTCGACCTTTAGCTCGAAATGCGAAGTCATATCCGGATCAAAGGTCGAGTCAACGCTTGACTCGACGGTGTCGTCGGAATAGTCGGGTTCCGGCTTGGGGGTCTGGGCTTCTTCAGGAGGCTCGGGTTCCGGTACAGTTTTGCTGGCGGGTTTCGCCGTTTCGTTCAGGATGGCCTCAGCCCAGCTTTCGTCAACGTCTTTGGCGGTGTCGTCGTCCCCAGCATCCTGAAAGTCGCTGCTGTTTTGGCCATCCATGGTGCGGAAGCTATCGCTCAGTTCGTCGTCCGAGAAGGTCAGCTTGGTGCCGGCGTAGGGCTCTTCGCTGGCGTCTTCCTCGGGGTTGTCGGCGAAGACAAAGTCTTCTTCTGGGGTGCGGTAATCTTCGGAGGTCTCTGGCTCGGGCTGAGCCGGTGCCGGCTTGGAACTGCTCCGGGGCATCACCTGGTGCTCAATGGCGTTGAACACCGACAAGCAGTTGCCGCAGCGTACTTTGCCCTTGGCGATACCAAGTTGTTCGCTCGTTACCCGGAACCGGGTCTCGCATTTTGGGCATTGTGTCTGCAGGCTGCTTGAGGTCATGCTTCGTTCCTGAAAGCGACGGGGCTACGAGTGCGCAGTTTAGTCGCTAAGGCACTGTTCGTCATCCGTTGTGGCGCCGCCCTGTAAGGCGTATCCATTCCTCACGCTGCACGGGCTCGTCCATAATGAACCAGGGTTCATAGGCGGCCATCACTTCGCGGGCCTGATGGGACAGAATTCCGGACAGTACCAGGTCACCGCCGGGCTTGGTCAGCTTGGCCAGGTGTGGCGCCAGACCAATCAGTGGCTGGGCCAGAATGTTGGCGAGCATGACGTCGGTCGCAGCGTTGGGCTCGTTTTCCGGCAGGTACAGGCTGAGCCGGTCATCCGCAACGCCGTTGCGCCGGGCATTCTCGCGGCTGGCATCCAGCGCCTGGGGGTCGGTATCGACACCCACCACATGGTCAGCGCCGAGCAGCAGGGCGGCCAGGCCGAGGATGCCGGAGCCGCAGCCATAGTCGGTCACTTGCCGGTTCTGCATGTCCTGGCCATCGAGCCACTCCAGGCACAGGGCCGTGGTCGGATGGGTGCCGGTGCCGAAGGCCAGGCCGGGATCCAGCATCAGGTTGGCGGCATCGGGTTCCGGTGCATCGTGCCAGCTGGGCACGATCCACAGGCGTTCGCCGAATTTCAGAGGCTGGAAGTCGTCCATCCACGCCCGCTCCCAGTCCTTGTCTTCGACCAGGGTAACGTCAATGTCGGGGAGGGATTGCTGGGTGGCTTGGTGCCAGAGGTCCCGAACATCGGCGCACAGTTGGTCAATGTCCCGGTCGGACTGGAACAGCCCGGTAACGGTCGTCTGACTCCACAGCGGTGTGGTGCCCGGATCGGGCTCGTACAGTGGTTGGTCAGCGGCGTCTTCCATGGAGACGGCATCAGCGCCCATCTCCATCAGCAGATCTTCCAGCTGATCCGCGTTATCCGGGTCAGCTGGGATCTGTAGTTGTATCCAGGGCATAGAAGTTCCTGCGGTGACGATGCAGGACGTCAGTCCCGCATCAGCTTTTCTAGGTAATGGATGGTGAAGTCTACCTGTTTAAAGCCGCCGTCGCGCACCAGTCTTCCATGCAGAGGCTGATTTGTCTTGATGCCTTCCACTACCAGCTCATCCAGCGCGTTCTTCATGCGCCGGCGAGCGATCTCCCGGTCATCACCCCAGGTGATCAGCTTGGCAATCAGGGAATCGTAGAAAGGCGGAACGGTGTAGCCGCTGTACAGGTGTGAATCCACGCGAACCCCGTTACCGCCGGGCGCGTGAAAGTGCTTCACTTTGCCTGGGCTGGGAACGAACGTTTTCGGGTCCTCGGCATTGATTCGACACTCGATCGCATGCCCGGAGATCCGGATGTCATCCTGGGTGTACTGCAGCGGCAGGCCGCTGGCAATACGCAACTGCTCGCGCACGATGTCGACACCGGTGACCATCTCGGATACCGGATGTTCCACCTGAACCCGGGTGTTCATTTCGATGAAGTAGAATTCGCCGTCCTGGTATAGAAACTCGAACGTACCGGCGCCCACGTAGCCGATTTCCTTGCAGGCATCGACACAGGCCTTGAGCGTGCGCTCCCGGGACTCCGGGTTCACATTCGGAGCCGGTGCTTCTTCGATCACCTTCTGGTTGCGGCGCTGCATCGAGCAGTCGCGGTCACCCAGGTGAATGCAGTTGCCGTGCATGTCCGCCAATACCTGGACTTCCACGTGACGCGGCCGTTCCAGGAATTTCTCGAGGTACACGGTCGGGTCGCCGAAGGCGTTGCGGGCTTCACTCTGGGTGATCTGAACACCCTTCAGCAGTGCGGCTTCCGAATGCACCACCTGCATGCCCCGGCCCCCGCCGCCAGACGCCGCCTTGATCATGACCGGATAGCCAATCTCGCGGGCGATGCGCAGGGTGCGTTCATCGTCGTCGGTGATCGGACCATCAGACCCGGGTACCGTCGGCACACCTGCGCGGATCATGGCGTTGATCGCAGAGACCTTGTTGCCCATCAATCGGATGGTGTCGGCCTTGGGGCCAATGAAGTGGAATCCGCTTTTTTCCACCTGTTCAGCAAAATCGGCATTCTCCGCCAGAAAACCGTAACCGGGGTGAATGCCCACGGAGTCAGTTACTTCGGCAGCGCTGATAATGGTGGGAATGTTGAGGTAGCTTTCCAGCGGGCTGTTAGGTCCGATGCAAACGGATTCGTCTGCCAGCCTAACGTGCATCAGGTCGCGATCGACCTGGGAATGAACCGCTACAGTCTTGATGCCCAGCTCTTTGCAGGCACGCAGGATCCGGAGGGCAATTTCACCCCGGTTTGCGATCAGAACTTTTTCTAACATGGCCATGAGTAGCTATCACCGAGTTCAGGAAATGACGATCAGGGGCTGATCAAACTCCACCGGCTGGCCGTTCTCGACCAGAATTTCAGTGACGGTACCGCTCTTGTCGGCCTCAATCTGGTTCATCATCTTCATCGCCTCGACGATGCAGATGACGTCACCGGCTTTCACCGACTGTCCAATTTCCACAAAGGCTTTGGCGGTGGGCGACGGCGAGCGGTAGAAGGTTCCGACCATGGGCGACTTAACGGAATGACCGCTCGGGGCTGCTGGCGCGGATTTTTCCTGCGTCGGTGCCGGCGAGGGCTCCGGGGCCGGTGCTGACTGCTGTGCTGGCGCCGGGTAATGACTCACATACTGGGTGCCGGCAACCTGCTCGCGGCGTCGGGAGATGCGAACCGAATCGTCTCCTTCGTGAATCTCTAACTCCTCGACATCGGATTCTTCAAGCAGTTCGATCAATTTTTTGACTTTGCGAATATCCATAGTTAATCCAGTCCCGTTATGTCTGGTCTATCGGTGAATGCGCTGCAGGGCTGCCTGGAGGGCAAGGTCGTACCCCTGGCTACCCAGCCCACAGATAACGCCATCGGCGATATCGGAAAAATACGAGTGATGGCGGAACGATTCCCGCGCATGGACATTGGAAAGATGCACTTCAATGAAGGGGATGCCCGACGCCAACATCGCGTCCCTGAGTGCAATGCTGGTGTGGGTGAACGCGGCAGGATTGATAATGATGTAATCCACGCCTTCCGCCCTTGCTTCATGAATCCGTTCGATCAGCTCATACTCGGCGTTGGACTGCAGGTGTAGCAGGTGATGTCCCTGGTCTGCCGCTTGCTGTCGCAGTCGATCGTCGATGTCGTTCAGAGTCTCGTGGCCATAGACCTCGGGCTCGCGGGTTCCGAGCATGTTGAGGTTCGGGCCATGGAGCACGAGAATTGTCGACATGGTTCAGTCTGCCTTGATGTCTTTTTTACAGGATCGCCGAAAATAACAGCACGTTCCCACAATGGTGCGTGCTTGTTTCATTCAGATCAACACTTTTTGACAATCATCCATGTTGTCCATTGGTCGTAAAAAGAAGGCTGAAAACCGAAACGGGATCTTTCCGTTGATGACAATCATTGTCGTGAAGGGTGGCGCTTAGCGCTATACGACGTTGGTTTCATAGGGGGATTACGGAGCCGGGCAGATTCAGAGGGTCCGCCCGGCTTTTTTTTGCATTAACTCTCAGCCAGCGTGACGCAGTTTCGTCCCTGTTCCTTGGAGGCGTACAGCGCACGGTCGGCCCGTTCGCACAGAGCTTGTGAGCTTTCATTGTCCCAGCTGGCAACACCACAACTGAAGGTGACATTGAACTCGCGGTCGCCGGCAGGTTGCAGCAGCTCGGAAAAGCGCTCGCGGATTTCGTTCAGCACGTTGCGGGCATCGCTGGGCCGGGTATCGGGCAGGATGATGGCAAACTCCTCGCCGCCGTAGCGACCGATGTGGTCGGTCTTGCGAAGGCGCTGCTTGAGGAACATGGAGAGACTGCGCAACACCCGGTCACCGATCGGGTGGCCAAAGGCGTCGTTCACCTTCTTGAAGTAATCGATGTCAAGCATGACAAAGCACAATGACTGCTGCTTCTGCCGGGCCCGCACAATTTCCTGCTCCAGCAGGTGCAGGGTATGGGTGTGGTTGTACAGGCCGGTCAGGCTGTCACGGATCATCAGGGCCAGCAGCGAGCGGGCCCGCCGACCCCGGTTGTGAATGGTGGAAATCAGGTGCTTGGGGTCTATGGGTTTGGTCAGGAAATCGTCGCCACCCAGACTCATGGCATGCAGCTGTTTGGACACGTCTTCTTCGGCCGACAGGTAAATGATCGGCACACTGTGGAAACGATCCTGCTGTCGGATTACTCGCGCGATCTCCATGCCGGTGCATCCGGGCATGTACATGTCGAGAATGATGATCTCCGGGGAGAACTCCTCCAAGGCATGAATGATCTGCAGCGGGTCGGTGATGATGTGGGCCGTCATGCCCGCTTTGCGAAGCACAGTTTCCATATACTTGGCCTGGGCCCGGGAATCATCCAGCACCAGTACCTTATAAGGCTCGACGGCATTGCCGTGGGTGTAGGTCTCGATCTTTTCAATTAATTGGCCGGGATCGACCGCCGGGTAGAAAAACTCTTCGCCGCCACAGCGCGAGGCCCGCAAGCGGGTCTCAATGCTGCCGTCTTCGTCACTCATGAAGATGATGGGGATCGGCGTGTCGTGGCGTTCCTGCAATTGCTCGATGGTGGCGATGCCCCCGTTCACGCTACCGCCGAAGTTTACGTCCATCAGAATGGTTTCGGGTTTGTGCAAGGCGCAGGCGTCGATGAGAGGGCCCGCAGAGGTAAAGACTTCCGCCCGGAAGCCAAAGAACTCAAGCTGACGAATAAGCCGGAGGGCCATTTCCTTGTTGGCCAGAGCAATGTACACCGGTGTGCGGCGGAACTGGTGCGGCGACTCGGCGCTCTCTTGGTCGGTACGACGCAGGGTGCTGCGGGACAGTGCCTCGATGGCATCCCGAATCGGGCGCTCAAGGCTGTCTTCCAGCGGTGTATTGGCCTGCCAGTCCTTCAGCAATCCGAGGATTTGGGTGCCGGCCTCGGCGTGACTGGTCATTTCAAAACGCTGGGCATAGCGCACCAGTTTATCGGTAGCCGCGGCAAACTCATCGCGCAGCGCACCGGCCAGGTTGAGGTCTTTGTGAATCTCTTGCCAGGTGTCCAGTACAACCCGCGCCTGGGTAGTTACACGTCGTGCGAAATGTTGCCTGAGTTTCTCTTTCTGGCTTTCGTCATTCATGGTGCTCTGGCCTGTCTCTTCTCGTTATTGGTCGTCCATTGCGGTCAGGACGAATTTTCCACCTTAGTCCCTACGCAGAGTCTATAGTGTTTAGTGTTGTCGGCGTAGGTTGCTCGTTGTAAATGTTTGTCAACTCTGCGGTGCAAGTCACAATCCATTGTCCGGCGGGCGCGCAGCCTATCGGAGAGACCTGTCATGGCGGACACGCACAGCGTGATTGATCCCACGCAGTCTGGCGCAGCCACTCTGCGGGCCATTCTGTTGCTGTTTACCGGTTCTCTGCTGATGCTGGTGCTTGTTGCCGGCTTCATCACCAGTTACGGCTATTTCCGCACGTACGTCTCCGAGCAGCTCGCCGGACACGCCCATGACGGTGCCACAGCCGTTGGCCTGTCGCTGTCCAATGCCATTGACGCCCGTGATCCGGTGGCGGCGTCGTCCCTGATTGATGCCGTATTCGACAGCGGTCGTTACCTGTCAGTCCGTTACCTCAACCATCAGGGCACCGAGGTCGCCGGTCGCGCCATGTCGCGGTCTCGCAGTTCGGTACCTGACTGGTTCCGGTCGGTTGCGAATCTCAAGTTGCCGGTGGCGGAAGCCGAGGTAGTGCGCGGTTGGAGTCGTCTGGGCAAGGTTCAGGTGGTGAGCAACCCCGGGCGGGCCTACAAGGACTTGTGGCGCATTACCATCGGGTTGATTGCCAGCACCGCCATCATCGGCGGAGTGGGGCTGTTCGTCCTGTTCCTCCTGCTGAAACGCACCTTGCGACCCTTAAGGGCTTTGGAGCTTCAGGCCCAGGCCCTGGGTCAGCGCAATTTCCGCCAGCGGGTGGCGGTTCAGTCGACCCGGGAGCTGAACCAGGTTACGGCAGCCATGAACCAGATGGCAGACGATCTGGGTCAGCTCTTCGAAGGCCAGGCGAAACTGATCCAGCACCTTAGGCGAATCAACAGTGAAGACGCGGTAACTGGACTGTCCAGTCGCAGCGCGTTCGATCAACGCCTGAAAGCAGAGGTGGAGTCGGAGGAAAAAGCCGCGCCTGGGGTTCTCATCCTGGTGCGGTTATCGGATTTTGCCAGTTACAACCAGGCCTACGGTCGAAGTGAAGCTGATCGGGTGTTGTTGCGGGCCGCCGAAGTGGTCAACGAGTTCGTGAGGACACACACAGGCTCATTCGCCGGTCGTCGGGCCGGCGCTGAATTCTCCATTTTTGTGCCGGGGGCGTTGCCGGCCGATGCCAGTATCTGGTGTAAAGAGCTGGTAAGGGAGTTGGATGGGCTCTATGCCGATTTGGCGGCACCGCTGGATACCACGGTTCATGCCGGTCTGGCGCATACGGCCGAAGGTCGTGGCGTCCAGGAGGTCTTGGCGGCGGCCGACGAAGCCTTGCGGCTGGCTCAGGAGAGCGAAGAATCTGATTGTTACATGGCGGAGGCCGACAAGGAGGGCCATCATAATCTGGAAAGCTGGCGGGTCATTATCAGCCAGGCCATCCGGGACCAGAAGTTATCGTTGTGGTTGCAGCCAATGGTCAGCGAGCAGCAAACGCAGCCGCTTTATCACCAGGTGTTTTCCCGCATCGAGGGGCCGGAGGGTATGCTGAAAGCCGCTGCCTTTATTCACATGGCTGAGCGCTTCGGCTTGATCACGGATATTGACCGACTGCTGATCCAGCGTGTTCTGATCTGCCTGGCGGAACATCCGGACCGGCCTTTGGCGGTGTCTCTGGGCAGCGCCTCCGTGGCCAGTGAAGAGTTCCGAAAGGAGTTCCTTGCCCAGTTGGAGGCGGCAGGTCCGGCGGCGGGGCATCTTTGGGTCGGAATTTCCGAGCACATCATCCATCATCATCGAACCGCAGTCGGCCTGCTGGTTCGTGCCCTGGTGCGCCTGGGAGTGCCGGTGCTGGTAGACCGGTTTGGGGTTGGGGGGCTGCCCTTCAGCTACTTGAGGAATCTGAGTGTTCAGGCATTGCGTATCGATAACTCGTTCATTCACGATATAGATACACACGAGGAGAATCGCTTTTACCTCGAATCCGTGGTGTCCATCGCCCACAGCCGGGGCGTAAAGGTGTTTGCCGCCGGAGTGGAGACGGCGGCGGAGTACTCGGTACTCTGTAAACTGGGTATCGACGGGGCCATGGGTTACCATCTCGGACGACCATTTGCGGCAGACCCACAACCGACAGGGGAATAACAGTCTATGCCAGGCAAACTCAGACAATATTTCAGGGACAAGAAAGATGATGTTCAGGACTATGCCGGCGGCAGCGGTGTGGTTGGTAAATTCGTCCTGGTCCTGCTGGTGGTGTATCTGCTGGTGACCGTGGTTCTGGGCATGTATTGGAGCAGCGAGCCAGAAGCTTTCTCCGTTCGCGAACACACCCGCTCTCTGGCGAACAGCATGCAGCGTGAGCCGATTACCGGTTTTGCCACCACCGCCACCACTATCCGCATTGCTGAGACCCTGCTGGACAAGCCCGGCGGTTACATCTCCAACGACATCTTTCCGCCGGGGCTGTGGCTCGACAACATGCCAAACTGGGAATATGGCGTGCTGGTGCAGCTGCGGGATTTGTCCCGCGCATTGCGTAAGGACATCAGTCGGTCACAGAGCCAGTCCGCTGAAGACCGCGATTTGACCATCGCCGAACCTCAGTTGCACTTCGACAGCGGAAGCTGGGCAATACCGTCCACCGAAGCAGAATATCGTCGTGGCATCGGAGCACTGAAACGTTATCTCAACCGGTTGTCAGACCCGGAGCAGGCCGATGCCCAGTTTTTTGCCCGTGCTGATAATCTGAGCAATTGGCTTGCGGATCTGGAAACCCGTCTGGGCAGTCTCTCCCGTACTCTGGGTGAGAGTGTTGGCAAGGCCTCGGTTTCGGATGCGGTCGCCAACGTCAACCAGGACAACCCGCTCGAAGAAGAAGTCGGGGCTATCGACGTGAAAACGCCCTGGACCGAAATTGACGATGTTTTCTACGAGGCCCGTGGCAGCTCCTGGGCTTTGCTGCACATCTTTCGGGCCATTGAAGTGGACTTCCGCAAGGTGCTTCAGGACAAGAACGCCATGGCGAGTGTGAAGCAGGTCATTATCGAGCTGGAAGGTGCCCAGGGATCCATGTGGAGCCCCGTCGTGCTTAATGGCAGTGGCTTTGGCGTGCTGGCGAACCATTCGCTGACCATGGCGGCCTATCTGTCGCGGGCCAATGCGGCTATCAGCGATATGCGGGATCTACTGTCCCGGGGTTGATCAGCGGCATAGTCGAAACAAAAAAACCGGGCAGTTGCCCGGTTTTTTGCGCCTTGCGATCCGTCAGATCAGCCCTTGTAGGCTTTGATGGAATCGACAATGGCTTGCTTGGCTGCGGCTGCATCGGCCCAACCCTGAACCTTGACCCACTTGCCGGGCTCCAGGGTCTTGTAGTTTTCGAAGAAGTGCTTGATCTGGTCACGCAGCAGCACCGGCAGGTCTTCGATGTCCTGTACGCCCTGGTAAGCAGTGGTCAGCTTGTCGTGGGGAACCGCAACCAGCTTGGCGTCGCCACCGGCTTCGTCTTCCATGTTCAGAACGCCAACCGGACGGCAGCGAATGACTGAACCTGCCTGGACCGGGTATGGAGTCACAACCAGCACGTCGAGGGGATCGCCGTCGTCGGCCAGGGTGTGGGGAATGAAGCCGTAGTTGGCCGGGTAGAACATCGGAGTGGCCATGAAGCGGTCAACCAGCAGTGCGCCCATGTCTTTATCCAGCTCGTACTTGACCGGTGAGCTGTTCGCCGGAATTTCGATGGCAACGTAGATGTCTTCCGGTGGGTTCTTGCCGGCAGGGATGTTTTCGAATTGCATAGCTGATCCTTCCTGGTACGTAAGGTACGTTTAACTGCGGTTAAAAAGTGGGCGCAATTATACGGAAGTCTCCAGCAGTTCGAAACTAAACGTTGGTAGGTCTGCCTCGGCAAGAAATTACGATAGGGACAGGCGGGCCTCTTTTTCAAAACTGTGGAGGGCCAGGGATGGCCCGAAACAAGCGCACATGGATGTGCTCGTAGCGGGTTTTGAAAAAGAGGCTCGGCCGGCCCCTCTGCTCAGATTACAGCGTGAGTTGCTTGGCAATCAGCTCTTTCATGATCTCCGTGGTGCCGCCGCCGATGGAGAGTATCTTGGCATCACGGTACAGACGTTCCACGACGGATTCACGCATGTAGCCCATGCCGCCGAACAGCTGCACCGCTTCACGGGTCACCTTTTCGCACACCTCGACCGAGAAATTCTTGGCCATGGCCACTTCCTTGACCGGGTTTTTGCCGGCCTGCATCAGAGCCGCACAGCGATAGGTGTATTCTCGGGCCACGTCAATCTGGGTTGCCATGTCCACCAGCTTGTGACGGGTAACCTGGTAGCCGGCCAGGTTGCGGCCGAAGGCTTCGCGCTGGCGGGTGTAATTGAGGGCGGCCTCATAGGCAAGCTGGGCTGTCATGTAGGCCATGATCGCCAGCATCAGGCGCTCGGCCAGGAAGTTGCTCATGATTACTGCGAAGCCGGCGTTCTCGGCGCCGATCAGGCGGTCCGCCGGCACGCGACAATCCTCGAAGAACAGTTCAGCAGTGTCGCTGGCCCACCAGCCCATCTTTCGTAGTTTTTTGCCGGTGGAGAATCCGGCCATGTCTCGGTCGATCAGCAGCAGACTGACACCGCCGTGGCCTTCGCCACCGGTTCGCACCGCAACTGTGTAATGGTCGGCGCGCACTCCGCTGGTGATGAAGGTCTTGCTGCCGTTAACGACATAGTGGTCACCGTCTTTGACTGCGCGGGTTTTCAGGTTGGCCACGTCAGAACCACCACCCGGTTCGGTTATGGCCAAGGCGGCAATTTTCTCGCCCCGAAGTACTGGCGGTACGATCTGTTCGCGCAACTCGGGCTTGGCCCATTGCGCCACCGGTGGCAATCCGATGTCGAGCGAACCGAGACCGGCGACCAGGCCGCCGGAGGTGGAGCGCATAAGTTCTTCTGATACTGCTACCCGCAGGAAGATGTCACCCTCGCCGGTTCCGCCCAGTTCCTCCGGAAAGCCGATGCCCAACAGGCCCGCGTCACCCGCTTTCTGGTAGAGCTCACGGGGAAATTCGCCGGCCTCTTCCCAGTCATCGATGTGCGGCAGCACGTGAGTGCTGATGAATTTCCGGGCGCTAAGCCGCGCCTGTTCGTGAATGTCATTAAAGTAATCGGCCACGCGAAGGCTCCCTTGCAGTAAGTTCGCAGCAGGCAGTGTTGCGCATTTTTTTCAGCCAAGCAAGCGCTTGGTTTGTAAGTGACGAGAGAGGCGAGAAAAAGTCAGAGAGTGAGATGAGTTGGCCTGGACTGTTCAGAAAACGGAACAATACTGGAATCTCTACTCAGCTCACCTAAACTTCAAACGTGGATTAGCTAAACAAGCTCGAACTGCCATGGATGGTTCACCGGCATTTTTCAGGCACTACGAGCGAACAAAAAAAGGGACAGGCCTGTCAGCACACTGCAGTTTGGCTTCACATCGTTTGGTTCCCGGTCCAAAACCTGACTGAACCGAGGACATCAATTCTCTGCTTGGAGGCTGGTCCTATGTGGAGATTGCTGTTTTGTTCTGCTAACTGCCGTTTCGGTACTGTTCTTCTGCTTGCTGGTGTGCTGAATGGATGCTTCTGGGATGCCAGCTCGGGCAATTCCGGAAATCGTGCTGTCACTGAGGCGGATACGACGCCTCCTGTTGTTGAATCGGATACCACTCCTCCCGCTGTTCGGGCGACCAATCCTGTGGATGGCAGTGAGGGCGTGACGCGAACGGGTGCAATAACAGCAGAATTTGATGAGGATGTTTTTGCGCAATCCGTGGACGAGGACAGTTTCACGATAACAAGGTCTGTGGACAGTAGCGGTCACTCAGGCACCGTCACCTTTGACGCCAACAGCAACACCGCGAGCTTCTCTCCGAACACGCCGCTTTCCATGCTGAAAACCTATACTGCAACGTTAAGTACAGCGATCACGGATCTCAGCGGTAACGCGTTGGTCGCAGATCATATTTGGTCCTTCACTGCGGGTGATGGCACGTGGAAAACAGCTGAGCTGATCGAGATTGACAACCTCGGTAGTGCCCGCGCGCCCCAAATTGCTATCCATGCCGATGGCAGGGCACTGGCCGTGTGGGAGCAGTTTGATGGGGCCAGTTACAAGATATGGTCCAATCGCTTTGACGGTAGCGCTTGGGGGGCAGCCGAGTTAATCGGCAATGGAGGAGCCGCTTTCGCCCCCCAGATCGCATCAAATGCTGACGGTCAGGCCCTTGCCGTCTGGCCGCAAGACGATGGCACCCGCTACAACATATGGGCCAATCGCTTTGACGGTAGCGTCTGGGGTGAGGCGGAGTTGATCCAGACCACCAGTGCCGGCGACGCCTCGGATCCTCAAATCGCGTTCAACCACGAAGGCAAGGGGCTTGCCGTGTGGGCACAATTCGACGGTTCAGGGTACAACATCTGGGCCAATCGGTTTGATGGCAGCGCCTGGGGAGCGGCTGTGCAGATCGATGACGGCATCGCTGCCGACGCCGCAGATCCTCAAATCGCCATCGATCCTGACGGTCGGGGCATTGCCGTGTGGGCAGAGTTCGACGGTTCTCAGTACAAGATCCGGGCTAACCGATTTGACGGCAGCGCCTGGGGAACCGTCGAGTTTATTCAGACCACCACGCCTGGCGAGGCCAGGGATCCCCAGATTGCCATTAGCCCCGACGGCCAGGCCCTTGCCGTGTGGGCACAATCCGATGGTTCTCGGTTCAACATCTGGGCCAACCGATTTGATGGCAGCGGCTGGAGAAGGGCTGAGCATATCGAGACCGACAACGCCGGCAGTGCCTTGACCCCGCAAATCGTCCTCGATGCTGACGGCTCCGCCCTTGCCGTGTGGCAGCAATTCGACGGTGCTCGCTACAACATCTGGGCCAACCGATTTGATGGTGGCGCCTGGGGGGCGGCTGAGCGGATTGAGATCGACAATGCTGGTAGTGCTGTTGTCCCGCAAATCGCCCTTGAAGCCGATGGCCGCGCCCTTGCCGTGTGGCAACAATCCGATGGTTCTCGCGACAACATCTGGGCTAACCGGTTTGACGGGAGCGCCTGGGGAACAGCTGAGCTGATCGAGGCCGACGATGTCGGCCATGCCAGCTCCCCCCAAATCGGGTTTGATGCCGAAGGCCGGGCCTTGGCTGTGTGGCAGCAATTCGATGGCGCTCGCGACAATATCTGGGCCAACCGGTTCGAGTAATCGAAGTCGAGCGTTTTAGCGGCGCGGAATGCTGGTTACGCCGGTCGCTGCTCCCAGCAGCAGAAGGTCTGCGGGCCGGCGGGCGAACAGGCCGTTGGTGACCACGCCAACGATGTTGTTCAGCTTCTCTTCGATGTCGATCGGACGGGAGATGTCCAGGTTGTGCACGTCGATGATGATGTTGCCGTTGTCGGTTACCACCCCATCCCGGTAGACCGGGTCGCCGCCCAGCTTGACGATTTCACGTCCCACATGGCTGCGTGCCATTGGAATAACTTCCACCGGCAGTGGGAAGCTGCCGAGTACACCTACCATCTTGGATTCGTCGGCAATGCAGATGAACGTGTCGGCAACGGCGGCGACGATCTTTTCCCGGGTCAGGGCAGCGCCGCCGCCTTTGATCAGTTCCAGGCGCTCGTTGGTTTCATCGGCACCGTCGACGTAGAACTCCAGGGTGCCAGCACTGTTGAGATCGTACACCGGAATACCATGGCCCTTCAGGCGCTCGGCAGTAGCCTCAGAGCTGGCCACGGCACCGTCAAACTCGGCTTTAAGCTCTGCCAGCATGTCGATAAAGAAGTTGGCAGTGCTTCCGGTGCCGACGCCTACGACACTGTCACTGTTCAGTCGTGGCGCAATGTAGTCGATGGCGGCCTTGGCGACGGCTTTTTTGAGTTCGTCCTGTGTCATCTGGAGCTCCGGGTGCAAATCTGATTGAGTTTGGCGCCATTATAGCCTCTGAGGGTGGCAAGCTTATAGACGGCTACCGTGCAAACTTCCTACACTGTGGGTTTTCCCAGAACACAACCAGAACGGAAGCACCATGCCGCAACGCTATATCAAGAAGATCCTCGATGCGCGCGTCTATGACGTGGCCATCGAAACACCGCTGACCGAAGCCCGCAGCCTGTCAAAACGCTTTGGCAACAACATTCTGCTCAAGCGCGAAGACCTTCAGCCGGTGTTTTCCTTCAAGATTCGTGGTGCGTACAACCGGATTGCCCAGCTGTCCGAGGAGCAGAAGGCGAAGGGAGTTATTTGTGCCTCGGCGGGGAATCACGCCCAAGGTGTTGCTTTGGCAGCCAAGAAGTTAGGTATCAAGGCTGTAATCGTGATGCCCCAGACCACACCCGAGATCAAAGTGCGTTCCGTGCGCGATCACGGTGCCCGGGTTGTGCTCAAGGGCGATGCCTTTGACGAAGCTGCCACTCATGCCCAGGAACTGATCCAGAAGCACGGCTACACCTACATCCCGCCTTACGACGATCCCGATGTCATCGCGGGCCAAGGCACCGTTGCAATGGAAATCATGTGGCAGATGAACAAGCCCATTCACGCCATCTTCATCTGCGTCGGCGGTGGTGGTCTGATCGCCGGCATGGCCGCCTACATCAAATATCTGCGCCCTGAGATCAAGGTGATTGGCGTGGAGCCCGAGGATTCCAACTGCCTGCAGGCAGCGCTTAAGGCCGGCGAGCGCGTGGTGTTGGATGAAGTGGGCATTTTCGCTGATGGCGTTGCAGTCAAACAGGTTGGCGAGCATCCCTGGGAAATCTGCAAGGATTATGTGGATGAAGTTATCACCGTTTCCACCGATGAAATCTGTGCAGCCATAAAAGATGTGTTTGAGGACACCCGTTCAATTGCCGAACCTGCCGGGGCCCTCGGCGTTGCCGGGGTGAAGAAGTACATCCAGCGGGAGCAGATTGAGAATGAAAACCTGGTAGCGACCCTGAGTGGCGCCAACATGAACTTCGATCGTCTGCGTTACATTTCCGAACGCACGGAAATTGGTGAGCAGCGCGAGGCCATCCTGGCGGTCACCATCCCTGAGCAGCCAGGCGCTTTCAAGACGTTCATCAATGCCCTGCACAAGCGCAATATTACTGAGTTTAACTATCGCTACGCCGACAGCGCCCAAGCCACCATCTTTGTGGGTATCCAGGTGCAGGCCGGCGGGCATGGGCGAGAGGATCTGGTGCAGGATCTTCGGGAAGCCGGTTATGGCGTGATCGATCTCACCGACAGCGATCTGGCCAAGCAGCACATCCGCCACATGGTGGGTGGTCACGCACCGGCGATCACCAACGAACGGGTGTTTCAGTTCGAGTTTCCAGAGCGTCCGGGTGCCCTGATGAAGTTCCTGATGTCGCTGGGTACCCGTTGGAACATTTCGATGTTCCATTACCGTAACCACGGGGCGGCCTATAGCCGGGTGTTGCTGGGTGCGCAGGTGAACGAGGACGAGGTCAAAGACTTCGAGAAAATGCTCGATAAGGTCGGCTTCCGGTACGAGGATATGACCGATAACGAGGCTTATCAGTTGTTTCTTGGGGCCGGCAATCATCGGGCGAAATAGCCCAGGCTGCTAGCCGGGGCGGAAGGGCGTTCCACAACTGTGCGGAGCCATGGATGGCGGAGCTCAAGCGCTACATGGGTATGCTTGAGCGGGCTTTGGAGCGTCTTTCCGGCTTGGCGTCCACTCCCGGCTGTATTGTCACAGGCCGTCCCTGCGCATAGCGGGCAAAATATTACCTAATGGTAATCTGTCAAAAATTGTAAAACTGAAGATGCGTGATAATCTTTCGACTAATTCTTAATAACAAGAATAGTCGGCTGATTTTCCAGTCTTTTAGCAAAAATTTTTGAAGGAAAAAACCATGGGTGGCAAACCTGACATCATCAAAGCCGTCGTGCTAATTTTCGCTGCCGGCCTTGTGATCACTGGGTTTACGACCATTCAGGCATCGGAAACCTCATCTCGCGTTTACTCTGGCACTACCATGGATGCCAATCAGGTTGTCGATAGTCGCTGGAACCGGTAGCAGCGCCGGTCCGTTACCACGCCATGCAACGGTATGTCCCAGGGTTCGGTCGGTAAATCCTGTACTTTCTGGAAATCGTGGGCCAGCCCGATCAGTTTGGGTGCCAGTCTTGGCCGCACTTTCGTGAAGGCAAACGTCCGATCGTAAAATCCGCCGCCCATACCCAGCCGGCCTCCATTCTCGTCAAACCCCACCAATGGAAACAACACCGCATCCAGGGCCCAGGCCGGGCGTTTCCGGCCCTTGCTGAAGGCAGGCTCGGGTATGCCGAAACGATTGGGTTTCAGTTGGGAAGTGTCGGTGAAGGGGCTGAAAACCAGTGTGCCGGTGTGGATGGGGTGTAAAACCGGCAGGTAAAAGCGAACACCTTTGCGTTCGGCAAGATTCATATACAGTCGCGGGTCGATCTCGCCGTCGTTGGGCAGGTAGATGGCGATGTGGCGTGCCCGGTGTAAATCGGGATGCGTCAGTAGGTTCAGCGCGAGTTGCTCTGCGGCCTGCTGCTGCTCTTCGTACGGAAGCGCCCGTCGTTGCTGGCGCAGATGCTTGCGCAGGTCGGTGCGCGTTCGGGTGTCTGGCTGGGTGTCAAACGGTTGGGGGGCGATAAACTGGCTCAAAATAAAGCTTCCCGGGCTGCCGTTATCGGATGTGGCCCTTGAACCCAGAGTTCAAGGTCGGTGGCCGCTGTGACATATTAGGCTTTCCCCTGACGGGGACGTGCTCACAATGCCCTAAAGTAGCCACCTGGGTAATGCGCATCGGCTCGAGGACGTATCCGAATATCCCGCACAGCCCAGGAAGTTGAACTCATTATACGGGTACTGCCGGGGCCGATTGCAACACCTGTTTCGGAAACCTTTACCAATTTTAAGGAGTGGTTACTGTCCGGACGAATCGCCCAGCGCACTATTCAGTTTGCTGTCCATCGCCTTCAGGACGGAGCTGGTGGCGTCGGACATGGTGTCCCGCTCGAGCAGTTCGTGGGTGATATTCAGGGCAGCCATGACCGCAATACGTTCGGTGCCGAATACCTTGCCACTGGCGCGGATCTCTCGCATCTTGCTGTCAAGGTGGCGGGCAGCACGGGTCAGCGCCTCACGCTCTTCGTCAGGGCAGGCAACCAGATACTCCTTGTCGAGAATCTTAACCTCAGCGGTGGTGGACTGCTTAGACATCAGTGGTGCTCCAGTGCCCGCAGGCGACCAATCATGGCTTCGATCTTGTTTTTCGCAAGATCATTCTTGTGCATCAGCTGGGCCCGTTCCCGGTTCCAGTCATCCTGCAGCTCCCGCAGCGTGGTGTTGTCCCGCTCCAGTTTCTGACAGCGCTCGATCAGCTTATCCAGCTTGTCCGCTAATGCCTGTACTTCGGACTGTTCCATCACGTGCCCAGCATTGGTTGTTTTCATTGCAGCTAACTATAAGTGCGGACGCTAAGTCGGTCAATTTACAGGGATGTCATAACGTCGCCTGTGCGTGGTCCGTCACGACTCCGCGGTGTCCCCCAGGCCCAAAGAACGGCTTTGCCACCAGGTGCGAAATGCCGGGATCAGAGCCACCAGCAGGGCCGCGACCGGTACCGAGACCAATAGCCCCCATTCCATGGTGGTCAGTGGCCTGAGCTGGACTTGCAGGCCATAGGCTGCCTGTAGCCAGGGCGCCAGTGCGGACACGGCAACTGCACCCAGCATCAAGGCCAGGCCGCAGGCTACAACGGCCAGGAACACCGCCTCGATCACGTACAGCAGGGCGACCAGGCCGGGGGAGGCGCCGGTGGCTCGCAGTACCGCGATTTCGTGGGCGCGCTGGGCCTGCAGGGTGAGCAGTACTGCGGCCAGCCCGAGCAGGCTGATGATCACCACAAACCCGGTGATGCCAAGCAGGGCGCGCTCGAACTGGCTCATGAGCCGCCAGAGTTCGCTCAGGGCGACACCGGGCAAAATGGCGGTTAACGGTTCCCCGGTGTACTGGTTTAGTGCCCGCTGGACCTGAAAGGTGAGGATCTGGCGTTCCAGGCCAGCAAAGGCGGCGGTAATCGCCGTAGGTGTGAACTCGCGACCCTCGGCCTGCTCCGGTGTCAGTGTTCGGCCGGGTACCGCAACGCCGGATTGCCAGCCCACATGCATGGCTTCCATGCCGGCCAGGCTGATGTAAACCGCCTGATCGACCGGGGTGCCGGTACTGCCAAGAATCCCGGCTACCCGAAACGGGGTATCGTCGTGATTGGAAAAGCTGGTCCGGCCGCCGCCGTGAGAGAGCACGATGCGATCGTCGACCCGGTGGTTGAATTCATCTGCAACGTTAGCACCCAGCACCACGTCGAATACACCATCAAACCAGCGCCCCTGGGCAAGTTGCAACGTCTGGCCCCGGCCAAACTGGAAGTGCTCGAGAAAGGCGTCGTCAGTACCGATCACCCGATAACCCTGGTAGCTGTCGCCCAAGGAAATGGGGATCAGCCAGTCGATACGTTGGTCCTGTTTCAGTTGCTGGAAGGTGGACCAGCGAATGTTGTTGGTGGGGTCGCCCAGGTGGAACACCGTGTAGAGCAGGAGGTTCAGTTGCCCGCTGCGAGCACCGATGATCAGATCGGTACCGCTGATGGTGCTGGTGAACGACTGCTTTACCTCGGTCCGTAAGTACTGGATGCCGAGAAGCAGGGTGACGCTCAGGGTAAGAGTCAGGCACACCAGGGACAGGACCCGGCGGCGATGCCAGAGGCTGGCGGCGGCCAGTGATAGGGCCAGTCGTGTGTTCATCGTGCGGCTCCCTCCAGCGTCACCTGGTGATCGAAGTGTTGGGCCAGGGCGCGATCGTGACTGACAAACACCACAGAGGTATTGCGGGCTTCGGCCAGGGTCAGCAGGAGGTCGAGAAAGCGGTCCCGATTGTCACTGTCCAGTGCTGAGGTGGGCTCGTCGGCGAGAATCAGGTTTGGCCCGCCTATCAAGGCTCGGGCTGCGGCGATGCGTTGTTGCTGGCCGATACTGAGCTGAGTCACTTTGCGGCGCCAACAGTCCTTTGGAATGTCCAGGGCGGTGAGCAAACGGTGGGCTTCCTGGGCAGGTTCTGGGTCTGTGGCATCGCGTCTCTGGTTGGAGAGCCGGCACGGCAGTGTGACATTGGCCTCGGCCGTCAGGTAGGGCACCAGATTGAACTGCTGGAAAATAACGCCAATGTGATCGGCCCGGAACCGATCCCTGGCGCCGGCACTCAGTTGATCAAGGCTGGCGCCAAGCATTCGGACACTGCCGGAGGCAGGTGTCAGCATGCCGGACAAGAGACTCAGCAGGGTGCTCTTACCACTGCCGCTGGCACCGCGCAAAAACAGGTGCTCACCGGTGGACAGATTCAGGTCCGGGAAGCTCAGTGTCGGTTGCCCGGGGCCCCAGCAGTAGGTGAGGCCGGTGGTCGCCAGCGCGCGATCCGCGTCCACGGTGGGCTGAGGAGAGTAATTCTTGGTGCTGGCCATGTAGGTCGTCTTGTGTCCGGTGTATGATTGCTGAAATTCGGTTCCCCCGTCTTTCTGGAGAACGCTCACTGATGTTTCGTTTCAATTCTCGCTCACTGGTTCGGGTCTTGCTTTCAGGCGCCCTTGTCGTTGCCCTGAGTCATTCGCTAAGTGTCCATGCCGAGCCTCGGGAAATCGACTGGCTGGAGCTGATGCCGGCCGAGGACCTGGCGCTGCTGGAAAATATGCCAGAAGTTCAGCACGAGGGCGATGGTGCGTCGCTGTTGCCTGATGAAATCATGACCGGGCGCGTAGTCCCGGAGATGAGTGACGTGTCAGCCCGTATTCCCGGTTTCGTAGTGCCACTGAAAACCACTCAGGACATGCGCATCCTGGAATTCTTCCTGGTGCCCTACTATGGCGCCTGCATTCACGTGCCACCACCACCGCCGAACCAGATTATCCACGTGAAGTACCGTGAAGGCTTTACGCTGGAGGCCCTGTACGATCCGGTCTGGATTGAAGGCACGTTGGTCATCGAGCGTACCGAGAACGATCTTGGGACTTCCTCTTACTCCATGGTCGCGGAAACCGTCGAGCCATACGAACAGTAGGCTCAGCGACCGAGCTGGAAGCTGGTTTCACCGCGCTCAAGGCGAAGTGAGCCTTGGCCGTCCGGTCCAGTCCAGGCTATCTCCAAATGCTCCAGGGCAGAGAATCGGCTGCCCATTGGGCTGGTCAGCAGGCTTTCAGCGTCGAGATCGGGGCAGGTCAGGGTCTGGCTGATTTCGATGTCGGTGTGCGATTCGTGCTCACCCTTGTTTTCACTGTCGTGCTCACTCCCGTGGTGATTGTGGTCGCCGGCAAACGCATACCGGACCTCGCTCGCCTGAATAGTGCAATTCAGGCCCAGCGTGTTGATGAGGGGAGTTTCGTGTAGCCAGGCTATGGTTGTGTCGACTATCTGGTGCTCCTCTGAGGTGCGTGGTTCGTGCTCAAACCCGAGCAGATTGTAGGCCGGTGACAGCGCGTACAATTCAACAGTTTGGCCTGAAAGCGCCAGTTGCAGCTCGGCGTGGCCGTGTTGGTGTGCGGTCGGGTTTTCCGTCGATACGGCAAGAGGGCTGGCTATCAACAGTGGCAGTAGCAGGGGCCGGAGTTTTGCAGCGTGCATCAGGTTGTCCTTGAGGTTGTGTTGATATGTTATAACATTTTGTAGGCTTGTTCTGGCGATGGCAATCGAAAAGTGTCTTGGATGCGCCTGAATGCTAGGATAGAGACTTCATTCAACAACACAGGAATGGCACGGTTCATGTCCGAAACCGACACCTCCGGTGCTGCCCGCGCCGCTGAATTCGAGCGCTGGGCCAACGTTTTTACCGCTCACAAGGCGTTCAGTCATCCGTCCGAGTTGCACGGAGTGCTCTGTGGTCGGCTGGCCGCCGGCTCACGCATTGAAGAACCGGAATGGCTGAATATGGTGTGTGAGCACATGGGGCTGCCTGAAAACGCGGCCGATGATTCCGAAGATCTGGCGCCGTTCATGAATAAGGCGTATGACCAGACGCTGTCGCACTTGAAATCGACCGACATGAGTTTCCATCCTTTGCTGCCGGACGATGATTACGCTATCGAGCAGCGTCTGGAGGCCCTGGTGGCCTGGGTTCGTGGTTTCCTTGAGGGCATGGCACTGACTGCCGGTGAAGCCCTCGGCCAGGCACCCGATGAAATTCGTGAACTGATCGAAGACATGGTCGCGATCAGTCAGCTCGAGGATGACGAAGAGGCCAGCGACGAGAGCGAGCAACAGCTGCTGGAAATTACCGAATACATCCGGCTGGGGGCGCTGGCGGTCTTTACCGAGTTTAACGAACCAGAGCGGCCGGCTTCGCCATCGCCGACCCTGCACTAAGCAGATCAATCATTGCGGGAGAGTTTATGCCGTCCCTGATACCCGTTAAGGAATTTGCCGAGCGCCGTCGCAAGCTGATGGAGCGCATGGCTCCTGACAGTATTGCGATCATTCCGGCCGCGCCGGAGCGAGTGCGCAATCGCGACGTGCTGCACCCGTTCCGCCAGGACAGTGATTTCCAATACCTGACCGGTTTTGGCGAGCCCGAGGCCGTACTGGCGCTAATTCCAGGTCGAGAGCATGGCGAGTCGGTACTGTTTTGCAAGGAACGCAATCCCGAGAAAGAACTGTGGGATGGCTTCCTGGTAGGGCCGGAAGGCGCTATCGAGCGCTATGGTCTGGACGACGCGTTCCCGATTTCCGACATCGACGACATCCTGCCGGGGATGATCGAAGGCCGCAGCCGGGTCTACTACCCGCTGGGTAAAGACCAGCACTTTGACGGAAAAGTGATGGAGTGGGTCAAGACTATTCGCAGCAAAGTCCGCACCGGCGCCCACCCGCCGGGCGAATTCGTGTCCCTGGAGCATTTCCTGCACGACCTGCGGCTGTTCAAGAGCGCCAACGAAATCAAGGTGATGGCCAAGGCGGCCGAGATCAGTGCGGAAGCGCACTGCCGCGCCATGAAGCGCGCACGCCGAGGCGGCAATGAGTACAACCTGGAAGCAGAGCTGATCCACACCTTCATGGATCACGGCGCGCGTTCCACGGCTTATCCGTCCATTGTCGGTGGCGGCGCCAACGGCTGTATCCTGCATTACATTGAAAACAGTGCGCCGCTGAATGACGGCGACCTGGTATTAATCGATGCTGGCTGCGAGTACGACTGCTACGCCTCGGACATTACCCGCACCTTCCCGGTCAGCGGTACCTTCAGCCCGGAGCAGCGCGCCCTATACGAGGTGGTGCTGTCAGCCCAGTACGCAGCCATTGATGCGGTGCGTCCGGGTAACCACTGGAACCATCCCCACGAGGCCGCCCTGCGGGTGCTGACCCAGGGGCTGATTGATCTAGGCCTGTTGTCAGGATCCCTGGACGACGCCATTGCGGCGGAAGCCTACAAACCCTTCTTCATGCATCGCACCGGACATTGGCTCGGGCTGGATGTGCACGATGTGGGTGACTACAAAGTGGGAGATGCCTGGCGTCTGCTGGAGCCGGGCATGGCATTGACGGTGGAGCCGGGGCTGTACATTGCACCGGACAACACCAGCGTCGATGAAAAATGGCGCGGTATCGGCATCCGTATCGAAGACGATGTGGTGGTCACCAAAGAAGGCTGCCGGGTGCTGACCGACGGCGTTCCCAAGACCATCCCTGACATTGAAGCCCTGATGGCGGACTAAGCCAGTGAGCCAATTCGACACCGATCTGATCATTGCCGGCGGCGGCCTGGCCGGGGCGACCCTTGCCCTGGCGCTGGCCCGCGCGGTGCCTAGCCTGCGGGTGACGGTGGTCGAGGCCTTTCCGCTGTCGGCCGATGCGCTACCCGAAGACTACCAACCGAGCTACGATGCCCGCTCCACCGCCCTGGCGTGGGGCTCACGGCTGATCTTCGAGGAGCTCGGGCTGTGGCGCCGGTTGTATGAACACGCCACGCCGATTCGGCACATCCATGTGTCGGACCGGGGTCGCTTTGGTGCCACCCGCCTGAATGCCGACGAACATCAGCAGGATGCCCTGGGCTACGTGGCGGACAACCGCTGGATGGGGCTCTGCCTGATGCGCGAGTTGCTCGACACCAACGTGCAATGGCAGGCACCGACGGAGGTGGTCGACATGGCCCCCAAGGCCGGCGGTGTGGACGTCGCCCTGAAAACCGGTGACGACAGCCACCGTATGACTGCCCAGTGCCTGGTAGTCGCAGATGGCGGCCGGTCCGGCTTGCGGGAGCGACTCGGATTTCAGGTGCGCCATCGCAGTTACGGCCAGAACGCCCTTATTGCGAACGTGTCCACCAGCGAAAGTCATCAGTTTAGCGCCTTCGAACGCTTCACCGATGCCGGTCCGATGGCGCTGCTGCCCCATGGTGGGGCCAACCGGGCCGGCCAACAGTCGGCGCTGGTCTGGACGCTGACCGATGAGATGCTGGAAGACGTGCTTGCACTGCCCGACGTCGATAAATGCCAGCGGCTGCAGGAACGGTTTGGCTGGCGTCTGGGTCGGTTCACTCGCATTGGTGAGTGCAGCCACTACCCGCTAAAGCTGTCCACCGTGGATGAGCCGGTGCGACCCGGCGTTGCGCTGGTCGGTAACGCCGCCCACGCCTTGCACCCGGTAGCCGGGCAAGGCTTTAATCTGGCGCTGCGAGGCTTGATGACGCTGGTGGAGCAATTCCGACTGGCAGCGGAGCGGAGCCAGTCTCTGGGTGACCTGCAGGTTCTGAATCGCTACCAGCAACTGCACCGCCAAGACTGGCAGCAGACCGCCCAGTTCTCCGACTCGTTGATCCGTCTGTTCGGTCCCTCCCTGACACCGCTGGCTGTGGCTCGCGATGCCGGGCTGGTGGGGTTAGATCTGGTGCCTGGGGCGAAACGCTGGTTCGCGCGCAAGGCCATGGGTCTGGGCGGTCGCCGGGCAGTTATCCACAAACCGAAGACCGGTACCGGAGAGCCCGCGAGCCATGACTGAATTCCGTGCCTTTGACATCCTGGTGGTCGGTGGCGGCATGACCGGTTCGGCCCTGGCCCTTGGCCTGTCACGCCAGGGCTGGCAGGTGGCATTGGTTGAAGGTAGTGAGCGAGCGATGCTGCTGCAACAATCCGAGCCCGCCGACGGCGTGGCCGAGTTTGAGCCTCGAGTCAGTGCCATTTCCCGGGCCAGTCAGCAGTTGCTGGAGAGCCTGGGAGTTTGGCCGGCCGTGGTATCGGGGCGCCATTGCCCTTACCAGAAAATGACCGTGTGGGATGGCGATGGCACCGGACGCATTCATTTCGATGCCGCCGATCTGCAGGCCCGGGACCTGGGTACGATTGTCGAGAACCGTGGCCTGGTGCGGGCGTTGTTCCAGGCCCTGGAAGACAGCAGCGTAGAGTTGATTGATGGCGTCAAGGTGACCGGTTGGTGGCAGGATGGCAACCAGCGTGGCATCGAACTGGCGGATGGCCAGCGATTGGGCGCCCGGTTGGTGGTGGCGGCCGACGGCGCCAATTCCCGGTTGCGTCAGTGGGTCGGGTTACCGGTACGGGAATGGGATTACGACCAGCAGGCCATCGTCTGCACCGTGCGCACCGCCCAGAGTCACCGCTTTACCGCCTGGCAGCGGTTCTCGCCCACCGGTCCGCTGGCGTTCCTGCCCTTGCGGCCGGAATCGGGCGACGAGCATTTCTGTTCCATCGTCTGGTCCCAGGATACCGACGAGGCCAGACGACTAATGGCCCTGGACGACAACAGCTTCGCTGCCGAGCTGGAACTTGCCATTGAGCGGGAGCTGGGGGCGGTGCAGGCCGTTTCGCGCCGTTACGCCTTCCCGCTGCGCCAGCGCCATGCCAAGGATTACATCGCGACTGGATTTGCCCTGGTAGGCGATGCCGCCCACACCATTCACCCGCTGGCGGGTCAGGGTGCCAATCTGGGTTTTGCCGATGTCCGGGCCCTGCTCGACGAGCTGTCCCGGGCCCAGCGCGCGGGCCTCAGTCCGGCGGAGGAGCTGGTGCTGGCACGGTATCAGCGTCGCCGCAAGGCTGAAAACCTGGCCATGATGGCGGCCATGGAAGGGTTCAAGCAGTTGTTTGCCCGTGATGAGCTACCGCTGAGATGGTTGAGAAATACCGGCATGCGCTGGCTCGACGGTCTTGGCCCGATCAAGCACCGGATAGCCGCCGAAGCCATGGGCCTGACGCGCTGACACCCGTTCTCCCATTCACCCCTTAAGGATATCCAACTATGGCAGGAAGCAGCCTTCTCGCCCTTCTCGATGACATCGCCACCATCCTGGACGATGTCTCCCTGATGACCAAAACCGCCACCAAGAAAACCGCGGGTGTATTGGGCGACGATCTCGCGCTCAACGCCCAGCAGGTCACCGGTGTGAAGCCCGCGCGCGAGCTGCCGGTGGTGTGGGCGGTGGCCAAAGGCTCGATGCTGAACAAGGTGATCCTGGTGCCAGCCGCGCTGGCCATCAGCTTTTTCGTACCCTGGCTGGTCATCCCATTGCTGATGCTCGGCGGTGCGTTTCTGTGTTTTGAAGGTTTTGAAAAGCTGGCGCACAAGTTTTTGCACCGGCAAGATGCCGAAGCGCATAAGCAGGAACTGCACGAAGCCCTGAAAAATCCGGGCGTGGACATGAAGGAGTTGGAGCGGGACAAGATCAAAGGCGCCATCCGAACCGATTTCATCCTGTCGGCCGAAATCATCGCGATTACCCTGGGCACGGTGGCCGGCGAGAGTATTGGTATGCAGTTTCTGGTGCTGGCGGTGGTGGCGACTATGATCACGGTCGTGGTGTACGGCCTGGTCGCCGGCATCGTGAAGCTCGACGACGGCGGGCTCTACCTGAGCCAGCAGGACAATGAGGCCGTGCAGAAAGTGGGGCGGGGCATTCTCTGGCTGGCACCTTACATGATGAAGACCCTGTCGATCGTGGGCACCATTGCCATGTTCCTGGTTGGCGGTGGCATTCTGACCCATGGTCTGCCGCCGGTATACGACGCCATCCACCACGTTGCCCAAGGCCTTGGTGGTGTGCCCGAGGTCATTCTACCGACCCTGGCTGACGGTGTGTTTGGCGTGATTGCCGGTGCCTTACTGGTGGCGGTGATTACCCCGCTACAGAAGCTCTGGGCGGCGCGCTCGGCCTAAATTAACCACAGGCATCGAACAGGCGGCTGACCAGAACCGGTACCGCCGTCTCCACCCGCAGAATGCGTGGCCCCAGGTGCACGGGGTCACAGCCGGCTTCCTCGAGTTTACCCACCTCGTAAGGCGTAAAGCCGCCTTCCGGCCCAATGCACAGCGCGGTGGGCTGGTCCAGATGGGTGGGGCAGGGTCGATCTGTGCCCGGGTGGGCTACCAGGGCGTGTTTGTCGGCCAGCAGTGCCGGTAGCTCATCTTCCACGAAGGGTTTGAACAGCTTGCGAATGTGCACCTGGGGCATCACCGTGTCTCGCGCCTGTTCCAGGCCCAGCGTCAGGTTCTCGCGCAGGTTGTCATCGGACAGCCACGGCGTCTGCCAGAAGCTTTTTTCCACTTTATAGCTGTTGATCAGCCAGAGGTCCTTCACCCCCAGCGTCGCACAGGTTTGCAGCACCCGGCGAAACATCTTGGGGCGGGGCATGGCGAGCACCAGGGTCAGCGGCAGCGCGGGCGGTGGTGCCTGATCAAACGATACCTGCAATTCCGCTTCGGTTTCGGTTAGCCGCAGCACTTCACCGGTGCCAATGTCGCCATTGACCCGGCCGACCGGAATGCAGTCACCGGTCTCAACCCGGATTACTGAGTGTAGATGCTGTAGCCGGCGCCCGGTCAGCCGGACCCGATCGTCCGCGGTGAAATCCTCGTCAAACAGCAGTGCCAGGTTCATTCGCCGGCGGACTCGTCGGTCTCAGCGACTTCCCGCTTCGCCAGTCGGCCGAAGATGATGCCCACCTCAAACAGGATCCACATGGGCACGGCCAGCAGCGTTTGGGAAATGATGTCCGGCGGGGTCAGCAGCATGCCGATGATGAAGCACGCCACTACCACGTAGGGGCGTTTGGCTGCCAGATCGGCCGGTGTCGTCGCGCCGGTGAGAATCAGCAGTACCGTGGCGATGGGGATTTCAAAGGCGACCCCAAAGGCGAAGAACATCTTCAGGACAAAATTCAGGTAACTGCTGATGTCCGGCAGCTCAACAATGCCTTCCGGCCCAATGGCGGTGAAAAAGCCAAATACCAGCGGAAACACTACGTAGTAGGCGAAGGCAGCGCCGGCGTAGAACAGCAGCACCGAGGTAAACAGCAGGGGAAACGCCAGCCGTTTCTCGTGGGCGTACAGGCCCGGCGCGACGAAACTCCAGAGCTGGTACAGGATGATGGGAATGGCAGCAAAGACCGCCAGGACCAGGGCCAGCTTCAGGGGCGCAAAAAACGGGGAGGTCACGTCGGTGGCGATCATGGTCTGCCCGATCGGCAACAGCGATCGGATCGGTTCCGACAGCCACAGGTACAGGTCGTTGGCAAACGGGTAGATAGCGGCAAAGCAGATCACCACTGCCAGTACCATCTTCAACAGGCGGTTACGCAGCTCCAGCAAATGCTCGATCAGGGGCATTTCCTGGTGTTCGGGGGAAGCAGGGTTGCCGTCTGGCTGGGAAGTCATGAACGGTCATCCGATGGAGCATGCCCCGAGCGGGGCTGTTCGGTGCCCTCGGGCTCGGCGCCGGGAGTGGGTTCGTGTTCAGGCGCCGCGGCGGACTCGGCCGATGGCGTCGGCTCATCGCCGTTTTCGGGCGATTTCGTGGCCACACGACGGGTCGCCGGGGCCGGGCGTGAGCTCTGGTGGTCGCTGTGCGGCATGATCATGTGTTCGTAACGCTTGGCATCGTCGAGCGCACCGCGCACGCTCTTCTGGACGTCTTCGAGTCCTACATCGCCGGCTTTGCGCAGTTCTTCCCGTAGCTCTTCGGCCTTGAGCTGGCGATCCAGCTCCGAGGTGAACTGGCTTACCATGCGCCGGGCACCGCCAATCCAGCGCCCGGCAGCTCGGGCAGCGGTAGGCAGGCGCTCGGGGCCGAGCACCAACAGAGCAATGACGCCGCAGATCAGCAGTTCAAGAAAGCCAATATCGAACATTCAGCCTGGTCTCAGCTGTGGGACTTGTCCCGTGGCTTTTCTTCGGGTTTGGCCGGCTGGCCCTTCGCGTCGGTATCTTCTTCCAGGGAGTCCGGGTCAGCGGCCTTGCTGTCCTCGTCGTTCATGGATTTCTTGAAACCACGGATTGCACCGCCCAGGTCGGTGCCGATGTTGCGCAGCTTCTTGGTTCCGAACAACAGAATCACGATGCCGAGTACGATAAGGAGCTGCCAGATACTGATGCCCATGATGGGGTCCTCGTTTTAAGTTGTCGCTACACCGTAGTGTACGTTAACAGATCGGATTGACGTTAATCTCCCGATCAGTCTGTTATCCCTTATTGGTCCCGGGAGGCTTTCTCTTCCAGTCCGGACAGGTCGAAACGCCGGGCCAGTTCATCCAGGACTTCGTCCGGGCCAAGGCCGAGCCGGGACAGCATCACCAGGCTGTGAAACCACAGGTCTGCGGTCTCGTAGACCACGTTCGAGGTGTCACCCGAGTGCTCCGCGTCCTTCGCGGCCAGCAGAGTCTCGGTGCATTCCTCACCGACTTTTTCCAGAATCTTGTTCAGGCCTTTGGCATGCAGGCTGGCCACGTAGGACGTGTCCGGATCGGCCTGTTTGCGCGCTTCCAGTACCTGTGCCAGTTGTTGCAATACATCACTCACCGTCGGTACTCCTTATTTGCTGCCGTAGATGGCGTCGGGGTCTTTGATCACCGGATCAACGCTGACCCACTGACCGTCTTCCAGGCTGCGGTAAAAGCAGCTGCGTCGGCCGGTGTGGCAGGCAATGCCCCCCATTTGTTCCACCTTGAGCACGATGACGTCTTCATCGCAATCCAGACGGATATCCTTGATGACCTGCTGGTGGCCAGAGGATTCACCCTTGCGCCAGAGTTTGCCACGGGAGCGGGACCAGTACACTGCCTGGCCCTCAAGAGCTGTCAGCCGAAGCGATTCCCGGTTCATCCAGGCCATCATCAGGATGTCGCCAGTGGCCGCATCCTGGGCGATGGCGGGAACCAGTCCATCGTCGGTCCAGCGGATGACATCCAGCCAGTCGGGGTTGTCGACATTATCGGGGGAATCTTTCATTTTTGTGAATCCTGAATTCTCAATGCTGAATCAATGATCGGTTAGCGACTTCCGCGCAGCACCAGGCCGCCCGCGCCGGCCAACAGTAGCCAGCTCCAGATCGGCACATCGGCGACCCAGGCCTGGGCTTCCGGTTGGGTGCCCAGCACCGCCACGGCGATCAGAACGCCGGCAGTCAAACCGCGTCGCCAGCGGCGTTCCGCGCGTCTTTGCTGTTCCTGAAGCAGTTCCAGTGTAGCTTGATTCTGTTGCTCGGTGGGGCCGGACTGGCGCAGTTGCAGCAGCGCATCGTGCACCAGTTGCGGCATCTCCGGGGACTGTTCTAGCCAAGAGGGCAGGTGTGTTTGCAGTGACTTGATCAGTCCGGACGGGCCTATCCGACGGCGCATCCAGCTTTCCAGATACGGTTGCGCGGTGCTCCACAGGTCCAATTCGGGGTAAAGCTGGCGACCCAGGCCTTCCACGTTCAGCAGTGTCTTCTGGAGCAGAACCAGCTGAGGTTGCACCTCCATGTTGAAGCGGCGTGCAGTCTGGAACAGGCGCAGCAGGAAGTGACCAAAGGAAATGTCCTTCAGTGGCTTCTCGAAGATCGGTTCGCACACGGTGCGGATGGCAGCCTCAAACTCGTTGACCCGGGTATCCGGCGGCACCCAGCCGGACTGGACGTGCAATTCGGCGACCTGGCGGTAGTCCCGACGGAAAAACGCCAGTAGGTTGCGCGCCAGGTAGCTCTGGTCGTCCGGTGCGAGGGTGCCAACAATGCCGAAATCGATGGCGATGTATTTCGGATCAGCAGGGTTGCTCACGTCCACAAAGATGTTGCCCGGATGCATGTCGGCGTGGAAGAAGCTGTCTCGGAACACCTGGGTAAAGAAGATTTCCACGCCTTTTTCGGCCAGCACCTTCATGTTCACGCCGGCGGCGTTCAGGGCCGGCACGTCGGCAATGGGTATGCCGTGGATGCGCTCCATCACCAGCACCGACTTGCGGGTGTAGTCCCAGTCGATGAAGGGGATGTAAATCAGTGATGAGTTCTCGAAATTGCGGCGCAGCTGGCTGGCGTTGGCAGCCTCGCGCTGCAAATCCAGCTCGTCGTGAATGGTGGAGTCGTAGTCTTCGACCACCTCCACCGGGTGCAGGCGCCGGCCTTCAGACCAGTATTTCTCCAGAAGACCGGCCATCAGGTACATCAGGGCCAGGTCCTGACGAATAACCCGTTCGATCCCCGGACGCAGGACCTTCACCACAACCTTCTGGCCATTGGGTAGGGTGGCGCCATGCACCTGGGCCACTGAGGCCGAGGCAATCGGATCCGGCGTGAAGTCCTGGAACAGCTCAGCCACCGGGGCCCCAAGCGACGACTCGATGATGGTGCGGGCAACGTCGCTGGGGAAGGGAGGAACCCGGTCCTGCAGGTTTTTCAGGGACTCGGCCATGTCGTCTGGCAGCAAGTCGCGCCTCGTCGACAGGATCTGGCCGAACTTCACGAACACCGGCCCCAGCTCCTCCAGCGCCAAGCGCAGTCGGTCGCCCCGGTCTAATTTGGGCTTGGGAAACAGGTGCCAGGGCGCGAGCAGGAAAAACACCTTCAGCGGTGCCGGCAACTCCGCCAAGGGCAAAAACGTATCCAGCCGGTATCGGCAGAACACCCAGGCGATTCGGATCAGTCGTTGCAGGCGGGTCACGGGTTCTCCGGTTCGTCAGTAGGGGCGCGGTTGCCAATCTGGTCGATGCGCGCGGCAAGGCGTTCAGTGCGGAGGTTAAGTTCGTCGATGTCCGCGAACGTGGCTTCCAGTTCGCGCCGGCCGGGGAGGGCACGGCTTTCCTCGTGCACGTATTCCTCGATATTGGCGTTCAGCGCCTGAAAGGCGTTGCGGCTCCATTTCACCGCCCCGCGAACCCGTTGGCCCAGGAAATGCGCGGGCACGTCACCGATGTGCCGGGCCATGGCCGCTTCCCAGTCCGGGTTAAGCTGGTTCAGGGCGCGTTGTAGCTGGTGTGCCAGTGCGGTATCGCCCTCCACCTGCAACCGGCCATCGCTGAACACCCGATCATCACCGAGTGCCAGTGCCGCCAAGGCAATGGGCTTGCCCTGGATTTCCAGTCCCGGCGTTTCCGGTGGCTGGCTGCTGACCTGAACCCGACTGCCCGTGGTGTGCAGTGTGTAGGCCAGAGGCAGTGGCGCGGTAATGGTCACCCGGACTGGGGCATTCAATGCGGTCAGTAGCGCCCGACGGCCTGCCGGATCAAGTTCCAGGGCCTGGTTCAGCGCGCCTTCGATGATGGCGGTGACCGCAGCGAGCAGGGTCGGCCCGGGAAACATCAGGGCTTGATTCCCACGTGCAGCGCAACAATGCCGCCGGTCATGTTGTAGTACTTGCAGCCTACCAGACCGGCGCTTTCCATCATGCCCTTCAGGGTGTCCTGGTCGGGATGCATGCGGATGGATTCGGCCAGGTACTTGTAGCTTTCGCTGTCGCCGGCAATCAATTGGCCCATCAGCGGCAGGGCGGTAAACGAGTAGGTGTCGTAGGCTTTGCTCAGCAGCGGGTTAGTCGGCTTGGAGAACTCAAGGATCATCAGCTTGCCGCCGGGTTTGAGAGCCCGGGTCATGTCGCGCAGGGCTTGGTCCTTGTCGGTGACATTGCGCAGGCCAAAGGCAATGGAAACCGCATTGAAGCTGTTGTCAGGAAACGGCAGATGCTCGGCGTCGGCCTGAACATACTCGATGTTGCCGGCGTAGCCGCGATCCACCAGCCGGCCACGGCCCACTTTCAGCATGGAGGCGTTAATATCGGCCAGTACCACCTTGCCGGACGGGCCGACAAGGTCGGAAAACTTCATGGTGAGATCGCCGGTGCCACCGGCAATGTCGAGCACCTGGTGGCCCGGACGAACACCCGAGAGTTCAATGGTGAAACGTTTCCACAGGCGGTGAATACCCATGGACATCAGGTCGTTCATGAGGTCGTATTTACCAGCTACGCTGTGGAATACGTCCGCCACCTGGCTCGCTTTCTGGCTCTTGGGTACATCCCGAAAACCGAAATGGGTGACGTCATCCTGGCCCTGGCTGTTCTGGGCCTGATTGGCCGGCGTTTGCTGCTCGCTCATGAGAGAAATCCTGTCTGAATCTGAACCTCGTATTCTAACCGCTGGAGGGGTCGCTACAAGGGTGGCGGCGAGTTTAATAGCGCCCTAAACTATAAAACCTTCCATTTTCCAAGAGAAAACTGATTTATGTCCGTTATTGATGTACGCCGTCCGCATTCACTGGACAAGGAGCATGCTCGGGAAGCTGCTGAAAACCTGGCGAAAGATCTGTCCGAGCAGTTCGACGTGAACTATCAGTGGGAGGGGGATCTGCTCCGGTTCAAGCGCAGTGGCATTAAGGGTCAGCTCGACATCAGTCATGCCGACCTGCACATCCATCTTGAGCTCGGCATGATGCTCCGCCCGTTCAAGTCCCGGATCGAACAGGAAATCAACTCACAGCTGGACCAGATGCTGAAGGCCTGAGGCTGCGGTAGCCGGGGTCAGAGATCGGCCGGTAGCCGGAACGGCTCGGAATGGCCTGCAAGGATATTATCCATCACCCGCTGTTCCCGGCTCACCAGTCGCTCAATCAGTGAGTCGACATCGTCCATGGCGCGAAAGGCCATGAAGCCTCGGTGCATGAACCCGTGCAGGTCGGCTAGTCCGGCCATGTCGGCCGGTGCCTTGGTCATGGACAGGAGCCAGCCCAGGGTCCGGTTGCGCACGTAGCGATCCAGTTGCAAACCAACGTCTTCAATCAGCTCGAGCTGACGCCCACGCAGCGGTAGTTGTCGGCTCTGGCGAAAGACTTCGCAGTACTGGGCCACGGTCAGGTTATCGGCGGGGATCTGTGCCTCGCGCAGCTGTTCGGCCAGCTCCAGGTCCAGTTGCTGGGTTATCAGGTTCAGCTCCACCAGGCCTGCCAGGGTGCCCAGGAGGTGGTCCGGCAGCCATTTCACCATTTTCGGAAACACCCGATCGATGTTGTCGTCCCGGCCGGTCATGGCGGAAGGCGCGTACAGATCGGAAAGTAGAAACTCGAGGCCAGTGTGGTAGCCCGGGTGCTCGTACAGATCCTGGTGGGTGGTTTTCAGCCGTTGCGCCTGCCAGTCGGCGACTTCAACGGTATCTGCCAGCAGCGGATGCGCGGCTTTGTGCTGGCGGAAATCGTGATACGCCAGTAACAGATGACGAAGCAGGCGCCCATTGTCGGTGGTGACTTCGGTGGCGACCAGGCGCTCGCGGTACATGGGGAACAGGCTCCGTTTAACTAACCGTGGGGCAGAAGCCGGGTAGTTTAACGAAGGTTCGCCCGCAGGACACTAGCCCTGGGAGGCTACCGGCAGGGTTTCGAGACTGGGTAGCCATTCTTTGCTGTCGAGGGTGATGAAGTGACTCGGTGCCTCGGTTTCAATAATGCGCATGGTGGTCGGGCTATGACGGGCGCTGGCCAGCATGGCAGTACGGTCGAGAATGCGATCCACGGCCGGGATCAGAAAGGTGCCATGACGGATGTTGTTGTACACGCTGGTGTCGGTGCGCTCCATCCAGTCCATGATGTCCTCGATGTTGCGAACAATGGTCAGGTGGTCCTTGGTGGCTGAGAACAGATTGCTCAGAAGCTGTTTCTTGCGCGGGTTCATCTTGCCAAAGAAGGTCTGGCCATAGGCAGAAGAGGGCGCGGAGTTGATCAGGCGAATCAGCCAGGGCCACATTCCGTGGCTGACTGGTTCCAGCAGCGTCGTTACCAAGGCATGAATCTTGGCCTGGGGCAGCACCGGCGCTTCCAGCACCACTTCCACATCCTCATACAACTCCGGCCACTGATTCATCGCCTCCAGGATCACCGCTCCACCCCGGGAGTGTCCGTGAATGCGGATGTTCCGGGTGGTCGGCAGGTTGGCGAGCGCCTGGTTCAGGATGCAGGCATCGTATTCAATGGTGCCTTCGAGGTGCTTGATCGGCACTTCCCAGTGCGGTGTTTCCGGGGTCACGCCGTTTACCGGGATGTGGTAGTTGCTGCAGGTCAGCAGGATCAGTTCGGTGGTGGGAGCTTCGTAGGCCTGGGTGAAGTAACAATGGTTTTCCAGGAATCCGTGGACACCGACAACGGTCACCTGGGCCTCGCCACTGTGATTGCGAACTGAGACAGCACCCTTGCCAACGCGATAAACGCGGCCAGAAAACATCTCTGAGTAAGCGTTTTCGATGGGTTTGATCAGTTTGCGAACATGGCTCGCTTTCATTGTTACTCTCCCGACCAGCGTATTATTGGCCTGCTATTGATATTAGACGCTGTTGGAAACTCGGTATTACAGTCTGTTGTACTCCGAACCCGAGTTGTTTGTATTGGCTCGGCTAACAGTATCTACGCTTGATTGGGGCCAATCGATGACTCTTTAGTGGTATTTGGTAACCATCGACCCGGAACTTAGGTCGATTTTAGGTCTAAAAGTCGTTAACCGGTAACTATTTGTAATTTTGTGCATGACAGTGTCGATGGAGACGTTGCAACTTGTCTGGCACAATGCGGAGTTCGGTTTTTACGTAGCTTCATCCATTTCCCCAGGGACGACCAGGTTTGAGTCACGAGCAATCGCATCTTCTTTTGCCTGCGGATTCGGCCTGGCTGGCCTTGGAACGGCCGGAAAACCCGATGACCATCACGGTCATGCTGCGGGTGGACGGGCTCACCGCACCGCGATTGCGGGAATTCCTGCAGGTGTACTGGCTGGCTTGGGAGCGATTCCGTTTCATGCCGGTGCAACGCTCGCCCGGTTGGTGGTGGGAGCAGGATCCGGTGTTTGATCTCAAACATCATCTGGATGTGGTACTTGATCGTTTCAGCCCCGACGAGCTCCAGGACTGGGTGTCGGCGCGCCTGAACCAGCCTCTTCCCCTGTACCGCCCGCGCTGGAAATTCTGGTTGGCCCCCAATGCCGAGGGCGGCGCCGCGCTCCTCCTGCGCCTGCATCACTGTTACGCCGATGGACTGTCCTTGCTGGGTATATTTGATCGGCTGTGTCCGCCATCGCCACAGCAGCATCCAGCGCTGTATGGCGCCGCTGAAACTCCGCAATTGGCCCGTTGGAGCGCCGCCGCCAAGGCCTGGCTGGAGCGGCTGGTCGCGAACGAAACGGCGACACGGGGTGAGGTGGGTGTCACCGACGCAGAAGCCCCGGCGACGGACCGGATGCAGCAGGCGGGGCGATCGTTGGAGCGCGTTGCCGCCAATGGCCTGAAATTGCTGAATGAGATCAGTGAATTTCTGGTTGAGCCGGCGGATACGCCATCCGATCTGAAGCGGCCATTGCTGGGCCGGCGTCAGTGCCGCTGGTCAGAACCGGTACCCCTGGCGCGCTTCCGATCGGTGGCGGACGCCACCAGCGTCACCATTAACGATGTCCTGCTCAGTTGTGTTGCCGCGGCAGTCCGCAGCCGGCTCGGAATTGAGGCCGCTGAGCTGGACGATGCGGTGCTGCACGCGGCGGTGCCGGTGGATATTCGGTCCAGGTTGCCGGCCGACCTGCAACCGGAGTCCGGCTCCCTCGGCAACTATTTCGGCACTGTATTTGTGCCCTTGCCGGTGGACGGTGAAAGTCCGCTGGAGCGTCTGTACCGGATTAAACACGAAACCCGCCGGCTGAAGAAAAGCTGGCAGCCGGGTATCGCCTGGGGGCTGGTGGCCAGCGCGTCGGCAATTCCGGAGCCCTGGCGGCAGCCGGTGGCCGATGTGTTCTACCGCAAAGCCAGTGCGGTGGTGTCCAACGTTCCGGGTACGCCAGAGACCCGTTACATGGCCGGCTGTCGTATTACCGAGCAGATGTTCTGGGTACCCCAGGCCGGCGATATCGGCCTGGGCGTCAGCATCGTCAGCTACGCTGGCCAGATCCAGTTCGGGGTGGTTGCCGACGAGGCGATCATGGCCGATCCCAGCGAGTTCCTGGCCGACTGCCTGCAGGAACTTCAGTGCTTCCCGCATGGGCGCTGGCCTCAAGGCGGATTGTAAAAACGTTTACATTCTGGGGCAGGTCTTTCGATTAGACTCCGGATGTCATGCCGCCGGGCCCGACCAACAACAATAACGAGGAGTCTCAACGTGGAGACCAGTCCGCTGATTTCGATCGGCCTGCCCATTTCACTGTTTATCATCATGGTGGGCATTGGCCTCACGCTGACCCTTCGGGATTTCGGCCAGGTCACGCGCAACCCACGCAGCATTGTCGTGGGCACTATTGCCCAGATCCTGCTGATGCCTCTGGTGGCCTTTGCCATTGCGCCATTCCTTGGCCTGGCGCCGGCCCTGGCGGTTGGCCTGGTTATCATTGCTGCCTGTCCGGGTGGAACCACGTCAAATCTGTTCGTGCTGCTGGCCCGTGGCCACATTGCGCTGTCGATCCTGCTGACGGTCTCTGCCAGCTTGATTACCATCATCACCCTGCCGTTTTTCACCAATTACGCCCTGCAGATGTACTTCGGAGAAGCCGCTAACATCTCGCTGCCGGTGGGCAAAACCATTGCCATGCTGGTGGTGATCGTGCTGCTGCCCGTGGCCCTGGGTATGTTCATCCGGACCAAGGCACCGGCGAAAGCTCAGAAAGCCGAAGGCATGGTTAGCATCTTTGGCGGATTCGTCTTGCTGCTGCTGATTATCGCCCTGCTGTGGGGGTCCCGGGAGCGGTTGCCGGAGTTGCTGGCCCAGGCTGGACCGGCGGCGTTTCTGTTGAATCTGACCGGTATCGTGATTGGGCTTGGGCTGAGCCGGCTGGCGGGCCTGTCCCAGAGAGAGTCCCTGGCCATTGCCGTGGAGTTGGGCATCAAGAACGGCACCATCGCCCTGATGGTGACGCTGACCCTGCTGGAATCCAGCGAGATGTCGATACCGGCAGTGGTTTACAGTGTGCTGATGTATGGCTTCGGCTGCATTCTGATCGCCATGGGCCGCCGCCTGGTGCCGGTGCCCCAGTAAGCGGCTACATCGGGTTGGGCTAGGGTTTTGCGGTAACAAGGCGAGACCAGAGTCGGCCATCGATGGCCGACAGCCCCAGCGCAATCAGCCCCAAACCCGCGAGCTGGGTCGCCGTGATCGACTCGTTCAGGAACAGTATCCCCAGCAGAATCGCCGACCCGGGTACCAGCAGAGTGACCAGCAGCAGGTTGGTGGCCCCGGCCGATTCCAGCAGTTTGAAATAGATGATGTAAGCCAGAGACGTGGAGAACAGCGCCAGTCCCAGAATCGCACCCCAGCTGTGCACACTCGCCGTACTGAGCGCCTGCGTCCCTTCCAGGCTCATCGCAATCGGCATCATGATCAGGCCCGAGGCGGTGACCTGGCCCGCGGCGGTCAGAATCGGATGAACCCCCAGGGCCTTGAAACGCCGGCCATACACCCCGCCAAACGCATAGGACATCGCCGCACCGAGAATCGCCAGCTGTGGCAGCCAGGGCGTGGGCTCGGACGAAGCCGGCAGCCCGATCATCACCACCACACCCAGAAATCCGATCACCACACCCAGTACCTTCAGCGGCGTGGCGCGCTCGTCTGTCAGCAGGCAGGTGGCCACCACCACGGTGAACAGTGGCGTGGTGGCATTAAGAATGGACGCCAGGCCCGAGGCAATCTGGGTCTGGCCCCAGACGATCAGCGAAAATGGGATGGCGTTGTTGATGGTGCCCATGCCCAGGAATGCCAGCCAGACCTGCCATTGCCTGGGCGGGCGCAAGCCCAGGATCAGCACCACGCCCCATAGCCCAACGGCGGCCAGCGATACCCTCAGTGCAACAATGGTCAGTGGCGGCAGGTCCTGGACCGCAACACCAACAAAGAAAAATGACCCACCCCAGAGCAGCGACAGCACCAGCAGCAGTGTCCATTCCCGCATTCCCATGGTCAGACTGATTGGAGATGTCGCGATATGCTTCGCCTTATCAATTAATTGGAACGACCAAGGCTAGCCGGCATTAACCGGTTCCGCCATCCGATTCTTGCGAGGTCGTACTGCCAAAGTGGCGAATTGCGCCCCTCCCAAATGAGCAGGTAATCAACTCCCTTGTGTTATTTCCCCTTGGTTGTGCTTCTCCGAGTATGGAATTCGGGCGTCAGATCGCGCTCCGGGGCTAGAGCTTCACGGCCCTGATCCCAGATTTCCAACAACAACCGGGGGAATTATGAACAACAACAATATCCGAAAATCAGCTCTGGCATTGGCCGTGGCAGCGACCTTGGGAGTCAGTGCTGGCGCCCAGGCAGCCATTGAAGTTTATGACGAGGACGGCACCAGTTTTTCTGTGGATGGTTATTTCAATGCCTTCTATGTGAATCGGGATGACAAGCTGGCGGATACCCGCAATTCAGACGTGAAGATGGGCTTCCTGCCGAACACCATCGGCTTCAACTTCAGCAAGGAAATGGGCGAGCTTACGCTGGGGGGGCGTTCTTCATTCTGGAGCACGATCAATGACAGCCTGCAGTCGCCGACCGATACGGCCATCGACGTGCGCCAGCTGTATGCCACCGTGGACGGTGCCCTTGGTCAGGTGCTGATGGGTAAGGACTTCGGTCTGTATGCCCGCTCCAATATATTCCAGGACGAGATACTGATGGGCTTTGGTTCTCCGGGCGCAGCGACCGGGGTGTCGTTCGGCAACATCCGGACAGGTTATCCCTACCCCAATCCCTCGGCGCAAATTACCTATCGATCCCCGGACATGGGCGGGTTGAACGTGGCGGTGGGTATTTTTGAGCCGGCCAATACCACGCCTGGCCCTGGTTCCGAGCAATCGGCGCCCCGGTTCGAAACAGAAGTTACCTACAGTGCCGATCTCAATGGTGTCAGCCTGACCGGCTGGCTCAACGGTCGTTCCCAGAAGTCTGAAAACGATACCAATTCGGTGGATTCGACTGGCCTGGGCTACGGTTTGCGGGCGTCGGTGGCCGGATTCTCGCTCAGTGGCTCCGGGTTCACTTCCGAGGGTGACGTGCCGGTCCTGATCAGTGACACGGCAGCGCCCATTTCCGAGGAGGATGCCGATGGCTTCCTGGTCCAGGGTTCCTATACCCTTGGCGCCAATCGCCTGGTTCTGTCTCATGGCGAGACTGATTCCGATCAGGCCGACTATGAGACTGAAAATACCTCGGTGGCGGTGTTCCATAGCGTGAACAGCAACCTCAAGCTGGTGGCGGAATACAACATGTTCGAGCAATCCACCAAGTCCACCGGTGCTGATGCGGCCGATATCGATACCCTGGCACTGGGAGCGGTCGTGATGTTCTGAGTCGGCGCTGACCGGCGCAGCCCGCTAAGGTCGGAACGGATGTTGGCTTATGGGGGCGGCCGGAGTACGACTTAAGTGCCGTTTTACCCACACTGCAGCCGGCAGTGCCGGCTGCAGTCGATCAGGAGGGTAATTTTATCAATGGCTTACCACAGTTTCGGCGCGCCGATTAAAAGCACGGAAGTCGCATTGGCAGGTTATCCGGATGCCGTAGAATCGGATCAAAGACCTCGACCTATGGATCCGGTGACTATGAGCCCAGAGACGGTCCCGTCAGCGGTTCGGACTGCCAGCGTAAACGTGCATAACCCGGCTCTGGCGGCCAGCCAGTTGGCTGCCCAACTCAGTCACGAAAACCTGGGCTGCGTGTTGTTTTTCTGTTCGGCGGAATACGAACTTAGACAACTTGGGCCCGCGCTTGAGGCGGCGTTTCCGGGAGTTCGCATTTGCGGTTGCACCTCGGCTGGCGAAATTACCCCCGAGGGTTATGGGCGCGGCTGTATTACTGCCATTGGCTTTGATCAACGTTATTTCTCCATCGACTGCGCCTTGATTTCATCCCTGGATCGCTTTTCCTTGCAAGATGCCCAGGGCGTGATCAATCGCTTGCTGGCCACCTGTCGCGATGCCGGTCTGGCGCCGGTAAAAGGCAACACCTTTGCAATTACCTTGCTTGATGGCCTGTCCAGCCGGGAAGAGCTGGTTCTGGCTACCCTCAATTCGGCGCTGGGAACCATTCCCCAGTTTGGCGGCTCAGCAGGTGACGACGAGCGCCTTGCCAATACCCACGTGTTTTATGACGGTCGGTTCCATACTGGCGCGGCTACCGTGATGCTGGTGAATACTCCGCTGGATTTCCGGGTGTTCTCCACCCATCACATGGTCGATCGCAGCGAGAAGTTGGTCGTGACAGACGCCTGTTCCGAGCGTCGCACGGTAAGGGAACTCAATGCCGAGCCAGCGGCCCAGGCGTATGCTCGGGTCGTTGGGGTTCGGGTTGAAGATCTGGATCGGGAAATTTTCGCCCTGCGCCCGCTGGGCGTGAAGCTTGGTGGCCATTACTTTGTCCGTTCGATCCAACGGGTAAATCCTGATGGCAGTCTCACATTTTACTGCGCCGTTGAGACCGGGATCGTGATGACCGCTATGGAGCCGGAGAGCCTGCTTGACAGTGTTCGACATCAGATCGAAGCTTCCGAACGGGTGGTGGGGACGCCCTTGATCACCATTGGGTGCGACTGTTTCCTGCGCCGTCTGGAAGCGGAATTAACCGGGGAGGTGGCTGCCGTGTCGGAATTTATGCGGCGCCATCGGGTGATCGGATTTAACACCTACGGTGAGCAGTTTGACGGAATGCACATCAACCAGACGTTTACGGGGGTGGTGATTGGCCAACCGGATGCCCGTTCCTGACCCAGGCGAGCCGTCGACCGACGAGATGAAAAACCGCCAAATCGAGGCGCTGGAGGAAGAAAATCAGCGCCTGCGAAGGATTCGAGACGCGCTGATTGTGAGGGTGGAGTCAGGTACTGCCCACAAACCTGAGCCCTACGCTGCCTTTGAGCACTCGGTGATTCTGGCGGAACAGGTCCGGGAGCGGACCGATGCCTTGAATAATGCCTTGGAAGAGCTCAAGTCCAGCCATACGGCCGTCAATCGGGCCAGGGAAGAAGCCGAAACCACTCGCCAGCGGCTTAGCGATGCGATCGAAAGCATCGCCGATGGGTTTGTCCTGTTCGACCGTCATCATCAACTGATACAGAGCAATAGTCGTTTCCGTAGTTATTGGCGCGATGCGGGGATCGTGGCGCCGGAACCGGGTACCAGCATTCAAGAGGTCAAAACTCGTGCCGAGGCCAGCGGGCTGATCGTCGAAGAACATGACCACGACGACCCCGAAGGCTCGGTGTTCCTGCTGTCCAATCAACGCTGGGTTCAAGTAACCGAACGTGCCACCCGTGAGGGTGGCTTGGTGGTGCTCTATTCCGATATCACTGACGTTAAAAACAGCGAAATGATGCGCCGGATCAAAGCACTGGAAGAAAGCGAGCGTTGGATCCGTGTGGTCACCGATCACGTGCCAGCGCTGATCGCTTACGTCGGTGCCGATATGCGGGTTCAGTTCTGCAACAAGGTCTACGAGGCTTGGTACGGAAGAGGGGGCGTGCCCGTTCTGGAGCAGCGACTGGATCAGATTCACAGCCCTGAGTTCTACCAGCGCTTGCTGCCCCAGATCATGGAAGTGATGGACGGGCACAATGTAACGTTTGAGCTGGAAGAGACCGATGGCAGGGGCGAGGTGCGGTACATGCTCCGTTCTTACGTGCCCAATCTGGACGAGTTTGGCGACATCATCGGTTTCTTCGTGCTAATCCGTGACATAACGGACCGACGTAAGACCGCCTTGGCACTGGAGGAGGCTTACGATGATCTTGAGCGCCGGGTTAACGAGCGCACCGCGGCGTTAACCAGTCTGAATCACAAGTTGCGTGACGCAAAGCTTGAAGCTGAACGAGCGAACATGTCCAAGACCAAGTTCCTGGCGGCGGTCAGTCACGATCTGCTGCAACCGCTGAACGCCGCTCGGCTGTTTACCAGTTCGCTACTGGAGCAAAGTTTTGGTCCGAAGGCTGAGGGATTGGTACGTTCAGTGAGCACGTCGTTGGACGATGTGGAGAATCTACTCGGCACTCTGGTGGATATTTCCAAGTTGGATGCCGGTGTGATCAAACCGGATGTAACGGCATTTGATCTGCGCGATTTGCTTAACAACATTGCCCGGGAATTTCGGCAGATGGCGCTTTCGGAGGGCCTGCGGCTGGATTTTGTGCCCTGCTCGGTAGTGGTGGAATCCGACTCCCAGTTACTGGCTCGTATTCTCCGCAATTTTCTGACCAATGCTATTCGCTACACTCGCACCGGGCGCATCCTACTCGGTTGCCGCCGGCAGACAGATCATGTCCTGCTGCAGGTCTGGGATACCGGGCCTGGTATCCCGGAAGACAAGCTCACCGAAATTTTTCAGGAGTTCAAGCGCATTAGTCCGAGTGGCGCCCAGGCAGACAAAGGCTTGGGGCTGGGCCTTGCCATCGTGGACAAGATTTCCCGGATGCTTGGTCATGAGGTACGGGTGTCCTCGGTTGAAGGCAAGGGGTCTGTGTTCAGCGTACGCGTGCCGTTGGGCCAGCTCCAGCCGCCGAGAGCGGTTGCGAACGCGGCACCCTCTTTGCCGGATGCAGGCCTGGACGGAGTCCGTGTCTGGGTGATCGACAACGATCGCTCGATTTGCGAGGGCATGCAGACTTTGCTCGAAGGGTGGCAGTGCCAGGTGGTGACGGCGATTTCCCTGGAGGACCTGGAGCGGCAACTGGACATCGAGTCCACGGAGGTGGAGCTGATCCTGGCCGACTATCACCTGGACAACGACGAAAACGGTGTCGACGTGGTAGGCGAAATTAATCGGCGGCGCAGTACACCAGCGCCTGTGTTGATGATTACCGCCAATTACTCCAATGAGCTGAAACAACGGATTCGGACGTTGGGTTACCTGCTGATGAATAAGCCCTTGAAACCGTTAAAATTACGCAGCATTCTGCACCATGTGGTGCACAACTGAAGGTAGACGTGATGCCTGGCTTACAATGGGAAGGATTGCGAGGGGCGACCAGGTCGCCCGACGCCACAGACCTTAGCGTTTGAGGTACTGGCTGAAATCAACATCGCTGGCGGACAGAATGGCCTGAACCCGGTTGTGTACTCCGAGCTTCCGCAGGATCGCCGAGACGTGGGCCTTAACGGTTGTTTCCGCGATATTGAGGTTGTAGGCGATCTGCTTGTTGGACTCGCCCTTGGACATTCTTTCCAGCACCAAAAGTTGGCGGCGGGTCAGGGAGTTCAGAAGCTCTGGTGAAATAGGGTTGTCGTCGTTCCGACTGCGGCGCTGGCGGCCCTCATTACTTGTGCGGATGATGTCTGAGGGGAGATAGACATTGCCGTTGAGGATCTGTTGGATCGCTTCGGTCATCTGGGCCCGGGGTGATGACTTGGTGATAAAGCCAATCGCGCCGTAAGTAATGGCCTGCAACACAACCTGTTTGTCTTCTTCCGCGGACACGATCACCACGGGAATACTGGGTGCCTCGTTACGCAAGGTGATCAGACCATTCAAGCCGTGCATACCGGGCATGTTCAGATCCAGCAGAATCAGGTCGAGGTCATCGTTCTCCCGGGTGATCTCGACGGCGCTGTCGAGATCGTCCGTTTCGATGATCGTGCTGTTTTGAAAGCCTGATGCAATGACGCTGCTGATTGCCTCCCGAAACAGCGGGTGGTCGTCGGCAATGAGAATCTTGTACGCGGGCTCCATGACGGCATCGGCCTGTTTGTTGTCGGTTTCGGGAGAGCTTCCGGAATCATGATAACGGTTTTCCGACGAGAGTGTGGCATCGAGCTCGTTGAGCATGACAATCTCCTTCGCAAAGGCCAGAGACAGCCTCCGCTTATTATTGTGATGCTTCCATTACACGTCATAACCGCCATCGGTTGAATGCGACCATCGCACCAAAAAACAGGCACCAAAGTACTATTCTGGATACCGGCGGAGCTTCGTATTGTGAGGGGATGAGCCGATCAATATGCAGCAAACCGAAGTGGTGGAAGCGGCGGGCGCCCAGACTGGCTGGTTTGCTGGCCGGCCTGATGTTCAGCGTCCTGGCAAGTGCCCAGCCGGTACTGACCCTCAGCGTCCTGTACGCTGGCACCGCCCACTGGGAGCTGGATCATCTCCAGCATGCGGGGTTGGATAGCGCTAACGGGTATCGCCTGGAACTGCGTCCGGTTGCTAATCTTCCAGCCTCGCGGCTGGCCGTGACCAGTGGCAGTGTCCAAGGTGCGGTGGCGGATCTGCTTTGGGCCCAGGCCCGATTTTCTGCGGGTGAGCCTTATCTGTACGTGCCTTTTTCGACCCAAATTGGTGACTTGGTGGTGGCTGAGAATTCAGCCATTCGTTCGTTGGCTGATCTGAACGGGCGTCGTCTGGGGGTGGCCGGTGGCCCCGACAGCAAGGGCTGGATATTGTTGCAGCAGGTCGCGTCGCAGCGAGGCCTGGACCTGGCAGCCAGTGTGGAACTGCAGTTTGGATCGCCGCCTCTGCTCAGCCAGGCGCTGAAACGCGGTCAGGTCGATGCCATCGTAACCTACTGGCACTTTGCAGCCAGACTTAAGGGGCAGGGTGGTTGGCGGTCGGCATTTCGGCTGCAGGATCTGCTTGCAGAACTCAACCTGGATCGGAACCTGCCCGTGCTGGGCTATGTCTTTCCCAAAGCGTGGGCCGATGACCATCGCGATCTCATTGCGCGATTCGCCCGTTCGGTCCGGCAGGCGAAACAATCATTAGCCATCGCCCCGGCCCACTGGCAGCGCCTGGCGTCTTTAATGCAGGAACCCGGCTCAGGGGAGTTGGCGGCGCTGCGCGAGGGTTACTTGGCGGGTCGACCGTTGCCACTTACCGAGCGTCGGGTGGCGGATTTGCACGCCCTGCTCCTGCTGACGGGCGCGGATTCGGGCGAACTCATGCCTGCCGACTTGTTTTTCAGGCCTGCCCCATGACCTCCGGTAGCGGTCTGCCGCCTTTGTGGTGCTACTGGGTGGTGCTGCCGGCAACCGTGCTGATCTGGGCTGTGCTTGCGGCCACCCTGGAAACCGATCTCTTACCCACGCCAAGTGCAGTCATGGTTGCTCTTGCTAGTGAAGCGGTCAATGGTGAACTCTGGCGTCATCTGGCCGCAACTCTGGCTCGGGTGGCAATCGCCTTCGGCGTGGCAATGCTGCTGGGCGTGGTGATCGGCAGTGCCATGGGCCGCTCTGCCCGCCTCAACGCCTTGTTTGATCCGCTGCTCGTGATTCTGCTGAACTTGCCAGCGCTGGTCACGATCATCCTGATGTACGTCTGGTTCGGTCTGGTGGAAATGGCGGCCCTGCTGGCGGTCATTATCAACAAGGTACCGAACGTGGCGGTGACCGTGCGCGAAGGCGCTCGCAGCCTTGACGACAAACTTGAACAGATGGCTGTGGCTTACCGGTTCAGCCGCTGGCAGTGGCTACGAGAAGTGTGGCTACCGCAAATGTTTCCTTACCTGATGGCGGCCACTCGGGGCGGGCTGGCGCTAATATGGAAGATTGTGCTGGTGGTGGAGCTGTTGGGTCGGTCTAACGGCGTCGGGTTCAAGCTGCATCTGGCATTTCAGGTTTTCGACGTGGCCACCATACTGGCCTACAGTTTGGCGTTCATTGCCGTGGTGCAAGTGATCGAGCTGGCCATTCTGCAGCCTCTGGAGCGTCGCGCCAACCGCTGGCGTCGGCCGGAGATGGCCCATGCTTGAGCTGGATATCAGTGGCCGCGGCTGGCATCAGCCCGTGCTGGGCGCCATTGTCACGACCGTTAACCGCGGTGACCGGGTGTGCCTGCTGGGACCATCTGGAGTGGGCAAGACCACGCTGCTTAATGCCATCGCCGGGCTTGATCGGAAGACCATAAAAGCGACGGCCCGCAGTTCGCAGTCGGTCCGTATCGGCTACCTGTTTCAGGAGCACCGGCTGCTGCCCTGGCGTAGCTTGCACCAGAATCTGAGAATCGTGGGCGCCACCGATGGTGAAGCGGATCGATTGCTGGCGGCGGTAGGCCTGACGGGCTACGGTCACCATTTTCCTGATCAGGTCTCCCTCGGTATGGCGCGTCGTGCCGCCCTGGCCCGGGCCATGGCTGTTAAACCCGATCTGCTCCTGCTGGACGAGCCTTTCGCCTCGCTTGACCCGATTCGTGCAGGCGAACTCAGGCAACTGATTCTCGATTTGTTGGCGCAGTATCCGCATATGGGACTGGTGTGCGTCACTCACGATGCCCGGGATGCCGCCGAACTTGCCACTCGGCTTTGGTACCTCAACGGTGAGCCCGCGCGTTTGCAATGGGATGCGCCGGTAACAGCCGGCGACGACGTCAGGAAAATCGTCGAAAATCTTACAATGCCGGAACGGGGCGGCTAATCTCTACGGGTATTGGCCCTTTAACGGCTATCAGGCCGAGTCTTTGCCCAGAATGCGGGTGCGCTGTGGCCTAAAGCTGGCGGTTGCCAGCAACGCCAGAACCAGGGTCGTACCGGCCGTGATGCCAAAGGCTTGCGAATTCCAGCTCAGGTATAGGGAAAACCGGATGGCCTCCACCGCGTGGGTGAATGGATTGAACTGACAAATCCAGTACAGCCATGGGCTGGCCTCATTCATGCGCCAGAGTGGGTAGAGCGCTGAGGACAAAAAGAACATTGGGAAAATGACAAAGTTCATCACCCCGGCAAAGTTTTCCAGCTGTTTCACCCATGTGGCAATCAGTAGGCCCAGGGCACCAAGCATAAGACTGGTCAGGATCAGAGCCGGCAGCACGGCAAGGTAGCCCCAGTTCGGCGGCTCCACGTCTACCAGCAGAGCCAGTGCCAGGAACAGATACACCTGGGCAACGGATACGCCGCCCATGGCCAGGAGCTTGGTGACCAGCAGGAACGGTCGAGGCAGAGGGCTGGTTAACAACACTCGCATGCTGCCCAGTTCCCGATCATAAACCATCGATAACGCACCCTGCATGCTGTTGAACAGGATGATCATGCCGCACAAACCGGGGGCAATGTAGTTCTCGTAGGTAATGTAGGTGTCATAGGGCGGGATGATGGAGATGCCCAGCACTGCCCGGAAACCGGCGGCGAAAACGACGAGCCATAACAGTGGGCGCACCAGCGCGCTGGCGAAGCGAGTTCGTTGCTGCCAGAACCTAAGCCATTCGCGGGTCTGGACACCGACAAAGCCATGCCAATAGTGGGACGGGCTTATCATCAGCCGGCTCCGGTCAGGGTGTGAAAAGTGGTGGCCAGGTCTCGGTTGCCCTGGTCGGAGCAAAGCTGGTAGCCGTCAGCGTCGGCCAGCAACTGGCCGCGATGCAGGATCAGTACCCGGTCTTCGTTGTGCACCTCTTCAATCAGGTGCGTGGCCCAGAGTACGGTGAGTCCGTCCTGATCGCAGAGTGAGCGCACATGATGATTCAGGGCGTTGCGGCTGGCGATGTCGAGCCCGGCAGTCGCTTCGTCCAGCAACAGGATCGTTGGCTGGTGGAGCAGGGCCCGGGCAATTTCCACCCGCCGTCGATGACCGCCATTGAGTTGCCTGACCGGGGCGTCGGCCCGGTCCAGCAGACCAAAGCGTTCAAGTTCTCGATGACTCCGGGAGCGCGCGACCCTACCCGACATCCCATGCAGGGCGGCGTGGTAGTGCAGGTTCTGGCGAACCGTGAGGTCCAGGTCCAGAGCATTCTGTTGGAACACCACGCCAAGCTGGCTCATGGCCTCGGTGGGGTGTTTTTTCAGGGATCGCCCGGCCAGTATCAGATCACCCTGCTGCAGGGCTAACAGACGGGTAGCCAGGCCAAACAGCGTCGACTTACCGGCGCCATTGGGCCCGAGCAGGGCGTGAAAACGCCCGGAAGTCAGCGTAAAGCTGACGTCCTTTAGCACCGGTTGGTCGCCGTAGCGAAAACCGATGCTGCGGGCTTCAATGGTCATGAGGACGGATCGATGACCACACCCCAGGGGTAGCGGCCGACCTTGATCGACTTGAGCACCTTCAGCTCGTCTACATCGATCACCGAGACATCGCCGGAGACCCCATTGGTGGTGTAAAGGTGCTTTTCATCTTTATCGAGGTCCAACTGCCAGACCCGGGCTCCCACCAGCAGGTAGTCCAGAACCTCATAGCTCTGGGCGTCGACTACGGCCACGTGATTCGAGGGGCCGAGAGCCACGAAGGCGTACTTGCCGTCGGAGGTCAGTTCTATGCCAACCGGCTGGACCCGATCCTGATTCACCCCGGGTACCTTGAAGCTCATCTGATGAATCTGTTCCAGTTTGTCGACGTCAATGATATGCACAGTGCCGCCGATTTCGGCCGAGGCCCAGGCGATCTTGCTGTCTTTACTGAACTCCACATGGCGCGGCCGCTGGCCAACCACGATGTTCTTCTCAATCTCAAAGGTTTCGGTGTTGATCCAGTGCAGCATGCTGGTGGTTTCGGAGGTGTTTACCGCCCATTTACCATCCGGGCTGACCGCCATGCCTTCGGGTTCTATACCAACATCAATTTGGGCCAGCACGTCCTTGGTGTCTACATCGACCACGGTCACGATGGCGTCGTCTTCGTTGGCGATGTACAGGTGTTTGTTGTTGGGATGCAGGGCGAACTGCTCCGGGTCTTCGCCGGAAGGCAGGGTGTCGATGATCTTCCGGGTTGCCAGGTCCAGAACCTGCACGGTGTCGTCGTCACTGGCGCAGATGTAGAGCTTGGTATGGTCCTTGGACAGCAGGATGCCCCGAGGGCGCTGACCGACCTCAATGGTTTCCAGCACCATGTGGGTGTCGGTGTCGATGATGGACAGAGTGTTGTCTTTCTCATTGGAGACATAGGCCACGCTGGCGAGAGCCGGAGTGGATAGACCGATCATGGCGGCCAGGGCAGTGCGCTTCAGTCGATTGTTCATTGTGATTGCTCCGTCTTGTTTTTACAGCTGAATGCCAAGGCATCAGCCACTGATTCGACATGTGCTTTCCGGCTCATCGAAACCGAGGGTATCCATCTGGGAGTTCGAGTGCAGGTAGCCGTCGAAGGGCGCTTGCGCCACTAGGCCCCTTGGATGAACCAGCGGGATGGGTTGTCTGAGTTGGCCATTCCATGAGCGGTAGGTGAGCTTTCGCCCCTTGAAGCCTGCCAATTGGAATTGGTCGCCGAGCAGGAAGTTGCGAATGCTGGTCGGATTGGCCTCGCCCAACTGGGTAACTGCCGTGCCGATGGAACGTACGGCGGCCCAGGCCGCGTAGTCCTCGTTGTTCATGTTGCGGTCGGCGAGATCACTGAAGCGTTTCTGCAACTGCGCCGCGCCCCAGCTTTCCACGACGCGGTGCCAGGCCACCGGACTCATGCCCTGGGTGCCGACAACCGGGCGGGGTAGCCAGGTGTTAAAGGGCACGTATTCCCCGAAATCGCCGTGTACATCGGCAACGACAACGGCATCGTAGTCACCATGCTGGGTGAATACTGGCAGCTCCTTGGACGCCATGCGTCGCAGATCCGTATCAAAGGTCCAGGGTTTGTCGGCGACGAGGTCAAGTCCGAAGCGTTTGGCGGATCGTCGAAAGGCCTGCGCCCAGGCCTGATCTTCGTCGGTTGGCCCGGTGATCATGAATACCTGCTGCCATCGGCGTTGGTTGAGCCATTGCCCCAGGGCATCGGTAAGCATGCTGTAGCTTGGGATGGTGTGCACGAGATTAGGGTGGCATTCGTCTGTCCGAAGATCGTCATCCTTCGCGCCCGCATTCATCAGCAAAGTATGTTCGTCGGCCGCGTTTACCAGCGCGGTGAGGGCAGACGCCGGAGCATTGACAACAAAAAGGTCTATTCCGGCCTTCTGAAGACTCTCGAACGCCGCGACGGTATCGGCTTGCGAGTCGCTGATTCGTTGCTCCAGCAGGTAGTTTTGGCCAAGGAATTTGCCGGTGGTGCGGTTGTCAGCGATGGCCAGGTCGGCACCCCGGAGACCGGAGTCTTCCGGCGCGGGTATCACGTTGGAAAGCACCGGTCCCTGATCAGGGATCCAGTGCAGGTAGCCAATCCGGACCGTCAGGGTGTCTGCCTGTGCGGGCAGGGCAATGATCAGGGTCGCCAGAGTGGCGGCCAACAACCGGTTGCAGAAAACCATAATGTGCTCCGCCTTATTGTTGTGTTTTCAGCTTAATGAAGGAGAAAAGGCCCGGAAATATTCAGAAAGTAGGAATGTGCCGGTACTAAAGAACTATTCCGGTGAAAAACTGGCGGTTTAGCATGGAGAATAACCTTCCCACGTGGAGCGCCGGGCTTTGCAATGACTGCGTACCGTAAGACTTTGTTGATCATGCTCGCCGTATTCGCCGTTGTGTATGCGGCTGGAGCCCTGTTCTATGTCCAGCAGGCTCAGCACGATGTTCAGCGGGAACTGA
>Ga0207908_1000030_pt1 | contig 62609 bp, 56 predicted proteins | sample MalvirmetagMSP81_FD_184224 | JGI IMG/M metagenome (GOLD analysis project Ga0207908, IMG submission 184224) | Marine viral communities from the Deep Pacific Ocean - MSP-81 (SPAdes) | ecosystem: Environmental > Aquatic > Marine > Oceanic | place: Pacific Ocean | collected 2011-04-18
AGACGAACTCTGTCTAGCCCCATCCCCAGATGTCTCGATTCGATCACTCTTGAGTCCACCTGTGAAAGGTTCTCGATCTCGGTTGAAAAGATGTTTTTGTTTTTTATCAATCGATTTCAGGTTCAAAGAGTGTATCTGCTATCCCCATACCAAGAGATCGATTTGGAATAAGTAATGATAAATATAGTCGTTAGTGGTTATATCTTTTCGTGAATTTGTCAAATTTTTGACTGTTATTCCTCTGTTGTTTTTGCCGCATCTTTACCGATCACTGCCACGAAAACAGCTACTTGCCTCAGTTGTGTAGAGTTCCGCTCCAGGCCATTTCCGAAGACATGTAAAAGCGTTCATTGCGAAAGAATTGTCGTTCTGTAACGGGAAGTTAACGCACTGTTTCTGTACGTTTTTGGTTGTTTCAGGGGGCAATCTGCCTGGCCAGAGCCGTCGGATGCCGATGTGTCGAGTGCCGCGCCAGAGGTTTCGATTAGTGCAGCAATACGGCTGAAATTATCGAACTCAGGGTGGCATTTCCGGAGACATATCGTGATAGGTGCGAGGTTGCGCATCGCTCGAGCGGATAACGGCAGAAATCAGGCAGTGGCCACTGAAAGTCGCGAAACAGATGAATGATTGATTCACCGGAAGGGGACATAGGGATGCGAGTAAGCATATTTGGTTTGGGGTACGTGGGTGCCGTTTGTGCCGCTAGCCTGGCGCGCCGCGGTCATGACGTTATTGGGGTGGATGTATCGCCGGTGAAGATCGATCTGATCAACAGCGGTCGTTCGCCCATTGTGGAGCCGGGGCTGGAAGAGCTGCTGGCGGAAGGTGTTCGCTCCGAGCGGATTCATGGCGTTACCGATGGTGCCGAAGCCGTGCTGGATACGGATCTCTCGATGATCTGCGTAGGCACGCCCAGCAAGCCCAATGGCGACCTGGATCTGATGTTTGTTGAGAAGGTTGCGCAGGATATTGGTGAAGCTCTTCGAACGAAGTCGTCCTGGCACCTGGTTGTCGTACGCAGCACGGTACTGCCGGGCACAGTGCGTGATCTGGTCATTCCCGTGTTGGAAAAGGCATCGGGCAAGCGGGCCGGCGAAGATTTCGGTGTTTGTGTAAACCCGGAATTCCTGCGCGAGAGCACCGCGATCAAGGACTACGACCACCCACCGATGACTGTCATCGGCGAGTTGGACGAGCGCTCCGGTGATCTGCTGGCAGAGCTGTACGGCGATCTGGATGCGCCGCTGATTCGCAAGCCAATCGAAGTGGCGGAGATGATCAAGTACACCTGCAACGTCTGGCACGCCACCAAGGTGAGCTTCGCCAACGAGATTGGCAACATCGCCAAATCCATGGGTGTTGATGGCCGCGATGTCATGGACGTGATGTGCGTCGATAACAAGCTGAATATCTCCCGTTACTACATGCGCCCGGGCTTTGCTTTTGGTGGCTCCTGTTTGCCGAAAGACGTGCGTGCGCTGAATTATCGGGCCAACCAGATGGACGTTCGCAACCCGTTGCTCAGCTCCATCATGAACAGCAACAGCGAGCAGGTGGCCAACGCCTTCAACATCGTGACCGGGTATGGCGCCCGCAAGATCAGCATGCTGGGGCTCAGCTTCAAATCCGATACCGATGACCTGCGGGAGAGCCCACTGGTGGAACTGGCCGAACAGCTGATCGGTAAGGGCTACGACCTCAAGATCTTCGACCGCAACGTCGACTACGCCCGTACTCACGGCGCCAACCGGGAATACATCAACCAGAAGATTCCCCATCTCTCCAACCTGATGGACAGCGATCTGCGCGGCGTGGTTGAGCACGGTGAAGTGATCGTGGTGGGTAACAACGATGAGTTGTTTGAAACCGTCATTGCCGATGTGCCCAAGGGCAAACGCGTTGTCGATCTGGTCGGTTTTATGAAGACCACCACCAACGACGTGCTCGAGGGCATCTGCTGGTAATCCGCCGTGCTCAAAACCAGGCCCGGTCCAACGGGGCGGGCCTGATTGTGCAGCTTTTAGGTATCTGGAGACTCTGATAATGACATGGATGACGGATAACGTTTTCTCCCGCACAGGAGGCTGGCTGCTGTACGTGGCCATTCTTGGTGCTCTGGCGGTAAGTCTACCGCGGGAGTTTATTGTGCCGGGCGGAGCCCATTTCATCCTGCTGATTGGCGGGATCGGGCTCTGGCGCTATTCCGTGGGCATTATTCACTTCGTTCGGGGCATGTACTTCCTGCACGTTGCCTACCCTCGGCTGCGGGCCAAGGCCAGGAGCCTGGGCGACGAGGCTGCGCCATCCCATGTCTATCTGATGGTGACCAGCTTCCGCATTGATGCGGAAACCACCGCCAAGGTCTACGCCTCGATTATTCGAGAGGCGGTCGAGTGCGGCTGGCCTACCACCGTAGTGGCGTCGATCGTGGAGCTGTCGGACGAGATGCTGATGCGGGCAATCTGGCGTCGGCTGGATCCGCCCGAGCGGGTCCAGCTGCGTCTGGTGCGGATTCCGGGTACCGGCAAGCGCGATGGCCTGGCGTATGGCTTTCGGGCGATCTCCCGGGACGTGCCCGATGACGACGCTGTGGTGGCGGTGGTTGATGGTGACACCGTGTTGAACCCCGGTGTGGTCCGGGGCACGGCGCCGTATTTCAGGCTGATGCCAAACGTGGGCGCGCTGACCACCAACGAGTTCTGCGAGGTGCACGGCAGTTACCTGATGTCGGAGTGGCACAAACTCCGGTTTGCCCAGCGCCACATCAACATGTGCTCGATGGGTCTGGCCCGCCGGGTACTGACCCTGACCGGACGTATGTCGGTGTTCCGCGCCAGTGTGATCACTCGCCCCGAATTCATCGGTGACGTGGAGTACGACTCGCTCAAGCACTGGCGCCTGGGCCAATTCCGGTTCCTGACCGGTGACGATAAATCCAGCTGGTTCAGCATGATGCGCCTGGGCTACGACACCTTCTACGTGCCTGATGCGTCCATTCACACGGTGGAGCACCCGCCGGATCCGAGCTTCATCCGTTCCGCCCGACAGCTCATGTTCCGTTGGTATGGCAACTCCCTGCGGCAGAACACCCGGGCCACCAAGCTGGGCCCCCGTCGGCTGGGCTGGTTCACCTGGTACGTGCTCTGGGATCAGCGCATTTCCATGTGGACCAGCATCCTTGGCCTGACGGCCGCGATCGTCGCGTCGATCAAATACTCCGGCGTGATCCTGGTGGCCTACCTGCTCTGGATCGGTCTGACTCGCTTGGTATTGAGCACCTTGTTGATGGCGACCGGTCATCCAGTGGGGCCGGCTTATCCGGTCATCCTCTACTTCAACCAGATTTTTGGGTCACTGATGAAGATCTACGTGTTCTTCCGGCTCGATCGGCAGTCCTGGACCCGTCAGAAAACCAGCAACAGCGGCGACTCCGCCTCGTTTCAGCAAAAGCTGAACCGTTGGTCATCGCGGGTCATGACCTTCTCCGCGGTTAGTGTGTTTCTGGCGACCGTCATGTTCATCGTCTGACTCGCCAGCACCGGGACGACATGTTTTTAGCGATTTCAAACAAGCAAGGGATTAAACAATGAATACGGCAGCGATAGCACCGCAGTTTGTCCACGAATCCGAGGCCCAGAGACAGTTTGCCCGGGTTCGCATCCCGGCCAAGCTGTTCGTCAAGCTTGATGGCACCACGGTGAGGTTTCCCATCGAGGATATGTCCGCCGGTGGTTTTGGCATCAAGCTCGGCAACGAAGGCCTGCGCCGCGGGCAGGTTTATAACGGGCGCCTGGTGTTCCGCATTGACGGCTTCGACCTGGCCGTGGATGTGGAATTCGTGCCCAGGAACTTTACCGGGAACGATGGCCGCTGTGGCTGTGAGTTCCAGAATCTCGGCGCCAACGAAGTCTCGGTTCTGCGCTACCTGATCACCTCGTTCCTGAGTGGTGAGCTGGTTTCCGCCGGCGACGTGCTTAACACCCTGTCCCGTGAAAACTTCACCAAGGCCCGTAAGGGTAAAGGCAGCCAGGCGCTGGGCTTCTTTGCCAGTGCTAGGGCGATGGTGGTCAGCCTGGTGATGATGGCTGTCGGACTTATTGCGGTGGCCTTTATTGGCTACCAGCTCTGGCAGATCTACTTCGTGACGACGGCGGAATCGGCCATGGTGGCGTCTGAAAACGTGCCGGTCCGGCTCCCGAAAGACGCCAAGGTGACCACCCTGGTGGAAGCCGGGGATCAGGTTGAGGCTGGCCAGGCCATCGCCTCCTTTGATGCGCCCATGCTGTCCTACGTTAACGACCTGGTGGGCAATGGCAATTACACCGTGGAGCAGATTGAGGAGCTGTTGGGCCAGAGCGTGCGCGGCACCCTGACCAGCCCCTGTGACTGCAAGGTGCTGAACATGCTGCCGGCCAAAGACCAGTACATGAGCAAAGGTGAAAAGTTGGCCGTATTGGCGCCCACCGATGCCTCGGCGCACGTGATTGCCCGCTTCAACTTCGAAGATGGCGGAGACCTTGAAGAAGGGCAAGCGGTCACTCTTCGCATGTCGGGTGGCGAGACCCAGACCGGCCGGATCGAGTCGCTGTTTGTCGATTCGGAAACGCCAAATCAGCCGGGTAACGCCATCAATGCGTTGATCCAGGCTGATGAAGCCTTGCCGATGCAATCTGTCGGCCGGCCCATTGGTGTCACCGTGGACGTGTTCCAGATGGCAGCTGTTGACGGTCTGGTCGACCGCGTTGCCGGACAGTGAGAGAGGGCATGGTGATGGCTCGGAAGCTTGGAGCGCTCAGCCTGCTGCTGATTGGCCTGGCTGGTTGCAGCGGCGTGCCGGATATCGAACGAGCTGAAAAGGCCGCTGCCGCCGGCAACGTACAGGCGGCGCGGGCGCAGCTTGAGGAGTTGGCCCATTTCGGGATCGTTGATGCCCAGGTGGAACTGGGTGACCTGTATGCCGAAGAGGATACCCAGGCTGGTCTGAAAAAGTCGCTGCACTGGTATCGCGAGGCCTCGGAGCAGGGTAGCGACCGGGCCTGGATTCGGCTGGGCAAGATGCTTGCCCGGGAAGGCGAAACCCCGAAGCAGCGTGCGCAAGGTGAGCATTACCTCAAGAAGGCTCTGGCGGAAGGCGATGATAGTGCCCTGATGCCACTGGTTGAACTGTACCTGGCGCATCCGAAGGAATTCCCTCAGGCAAATCCCCGCACCTGGATTGAGCGGGCCCGGTCTGCTGGCGATCCGGCGGGAGATCTGGCCCTGGCGCGCTACTACCTGATGAAAGGCCAGTTGAGCGCCCGGGGTGGTGAGATCGTGTCCCTGTGTGCGCCCATCGCCCAGAGCCATCCCGAATGTTTGATGATCCTGGGCCAGGTCTATCTCGACCAGAACCGCAGTGAAGCGTTTCAGGTGCTCGTCGAGGAAGCCAAGCAAGATTGGCGCGACGGCAATATTGCCGATCGGGATCTTTATCTCTTTGCCCGCTGGATGTCCGAAGACGATCTGCCGAACAAGCAGGTGGCCATTGCGGACGATCTCTACCAGATGCTGACACCGGGCTATGTCCCGGCCATGACCGCGCGTGCGCGGCTGATTATGGACAACACCTACCTGGCAGATTCCGAGGAAGTCGTGAAGTTGCTGGAGGCTTCACGTGCTGCGGGTGACCTGAAAGCGTCGCTGGTACTGGCCCGGGTTTACGAGCGGGGCAGCCTGGTGCCGCTGGATCCGGAAAAGGCCGTGCAGTACGCCATGGAAGCCCGCGACCAATACCCATCGGCCGACTATCTGTTGGGCCGAATCTATAAGCGCGGGTATCTCGGTGAAGCCGAGCCCGAAAAGGCCCGGGACTATTTGCTTCAGGCGGCCCGGCGTGGTTTCCCGAAAGCGGACTACCTGCTCGCGGAAATGTTCTGGGAAGGTCGGGGTATCGCGGTGAATAAACAGTACGCATGGGCTTTTGCGTTGCTGGCCCTGGAAGGCGGTGTTGAGCGTGGCAAGGATCTGCTTCTGGAAATGGTGCCGGAAATGCCGCGCGTCCTGGAGAAAAACGCCGAAGCGATTGCCAATCGCGAACTGGCTGCCCGGCGCCAACTGGTCGCAGGGCAGAAAGACAAAGCTCAAACGAACGAAAGCCAAGGGAGTTAGAACAAGATGAACATGAACGAAACGACAGGGCTGCGGCCAATGCTCCTGGTTTTGGGCTGTGTTGCTGCCATGCCGGCCGCCGCCCAGGACGGCTCAGAGAATACCGATTACCCGCGACTGTTGGATTCCTCCACCAGTGCCAAGGCCAGTGCCATCAGTGAGGGCGACCGTCGCCTGGGGCTGGATTCGGGCGACCGGAAATCCAATGAGTTAAGTGTGGATGTAAAGCCGGAGTGGGTCTGGCAGTTGTCCGAGCACTGGCGTTCCAAGGTTCGTCTCCAGGGCTTTGCCGCGACCGGCAAGGTGGATGTAAGCGATGAAATCGGCGGTACCGAGACCGACGGTTTTGTCGGCCTTCGTGAAGCTTGGTTGGATTACAACGGCCTGACCAGCTATCCGGGCGCCTCCATCCGTTTTGGTCGTGAGCGTCTGAAAGAAAACACCGGTACCTGGTGGGATGACGACATCACCCTGGCACGCTGGATTTTCGACACCACGCTGCTGAAAACCACGGTCGGGATTGCGGACAAGCTGACCGAAGCCCGCACCGACGTGAACGAAGTACGCAAGCAGGAGCGGGATATTGCACGTTTGTTCGCTTCTACCCAGTGGCAGTGGAAGAAAGATCACTACCTGACCCTGCTGACGACCCACGCCGAACGCTATGGCGACGAGAGCGACCTTGGTCCGGACTCTGACAGTGGAACCCCGGAACGCGTTACCGAATCTCTGACCTGGGTCGGTGTCCGTGCCGATCAGGGCTACTTCGACTGGCATTCCCGCAGCCCGGTCCAGTACCTGGCTTCGTTTGGCGCCGTGGCAGGCGAAGACGCGCGGCTTACCGAAAGTTCGGGTGCCACCAATGGCTATACCCGGGAAGAGCGGGATGTGTCCGGCTGGGCCGCTGATCTGGGTCTGCGTGGCCAGTTGACTGAAAGCCCACGCTGGGTAGTGGGTGCCCACGGGGCGATTGCCTCCGGTGGTAGCTCGGACGGCGAGTCTGACGCCTTTCGCCAGACCCAGTTGGAAAGCAACCGCTCGCGGTTCACCGGCACACGGTCCCAGGTATCGCGGTTTGGCGAGGCGTTCCAGCCTGAATGGAGCAACCTGAAAGTCGCTACGGTTTACACCGCCATTACTGATCGCAACTGGTGGGCGGCCAACCTGCTGTATCACAAGTACTGGCTGGCTGATGCAGCCGGCACCGTGAATTCCGATCTGGTTGAGCCTGGATTCACCGGCGCCAGTGACGATCTTGGGGAGTCGGTGGACATGGTCCTGGGTTACTACGGCGCCGGCACCGAGGGCACCTGGACATCATTTGATGCCCGACTGCGAGCCGGCGTGTTTTTTCCGGGCCAGGCCTACGGCGAAGACGCGGACGATTCCCGGCACCGGGTTGTCCTCGATCTGACCAAGCGTTTCTAGGGAGCAACCATGAGACACCCCTGGTTTGAGATATCAAGGATGGGACTGCTGGCGCTGGCTGCTGTGGTGGCCCTGCTGCCGGCAGTCGCTGACGCCCGCGCAGATCTCGACCTTGCACCGTCGCAGTTTGCGCCGTCTGAAACGGCACCCCAGTTCGAGACCAACGACTATGGCATTGAGCAGGTTTCGGCCGAAGCCCTGACCCGCCCGGACCCGGAACTGCCGGACGTTTCGAAGTACAACGGCGAGGCGGTGGAGCAACGTCTGGCGCAGCGCCCATCGGAGGCGCCGAATGTCAGCGTCGAGCGGATTGCCGGGGTTAGCGCACTGGGGGACTTCGTGGATGAGGGGCGGGCCCGCGAATGGGTAATCCGTCAGTTCTCCCACCCCCAGGCGATTCTGGTTAATAGTGGCAAGGCGACACTGGACGATGTCTATGAGCAGGTTAACGATGCCCGCTACATGGAGCGCAATGACGATGGCTCCTACATCATTCGGCTACCGCTGGTGGTGCGTCCGGGCGCAACCCTGGAAATTCGGGACCAGACCTTGCGCCTGTCCGAGGAACGGGGCGCCTTCATTGCCAATGACAGCTGGCTGTTCGTGATCGACAGCACCATTGTCGGCTGGCGTGAGCAGGCAAAAGGCCCAGCGACGTACCAGGAGAAGTCGAGCTTCCGGCCCTTCTTTGTCGGCTGGGGCGGCAGCGAGACGTTCGTGCTGGGCTCGGAATTTGCCCACCTCGGGTACAACCAGAGTAAGTCTTACGGTTTCTCGATTGCCCAGTACTCCAAATACGACAACGCCAAGCTCAAGCGCTCCGCGCCCCACGCCTGGCTGGTGGATTCCACGTTCCGGGATATCTACTACGGCTTCTACTGCTATGAGGCGGAAGACGTCGCCATCGTCAACAACGTCTATGAAGACAACATTGTTTACGGCATCGACCCCCACGATTATTCCAGCAATCTGCTGATTGCCGGCAACGATGTCTACGGGACCAAGGAAAAACACGGCATCATCATTTCCCGTCAGGTGAACGACAGCTGGATCCTGGACAACCACAGTCATGACAACGGCCTCTCGGGCATTGTGCTGGACCGGCAAAGCCGCAACAACGTGGTCGCCAACAATGTGGTGCACGACAACCAGGGCGATGGCATCGGGCTGTACGAATCGCCGGACAACCTGCTCTGGGGCAACCGACTGATCAACAACCTGCGCAACGGCATCCGGGTGCGCAACAGCACCGATGTGGGCGTGTACCACAACATAGCGGCTTTAAACGGAACCTTCGGTGTGCTTGGTCAGATCAAGGACCTGTCCGCAACTGATCGGGACTTTGAAGAGGATTTCTACCACCAGGCGGTCTCGATGACAGTGGTGGGAGGCAAGCTGGCGGCCAACGCCAGTGGCCCGCTATCGATCGATAACCCTTTATACATCGGACTGTACGACGTCGACATGCGCTTTCCCCGTTCCGACGTGGGTATCCATTTCGATGGTGTGCTGGGGCACTACCAGACCGAGATCTTCGATGCCCTGCTGAACCAGCAACGTGCGGTTCGCTTGCAGCCCACAGCTACCACCGATTGATCAGGACGTTTGCCGGAGACTGACCATGGTTTTTTCATCCAACATCTTTCTGTTCCTGTTTTTACCGGCCTTCCTCGGGTTGTACTACCTGACGCCGTTTCGGCACCGGTCCTGGGTCATCCTGCTGGGCAGTTACTCGTTCTATGCCTGGTGGCGGGTCGATTTCCTGCTGCTGTTCGTGGCCGTTACCCTGTGGAACTACCTGATCGGCCTGGGCATCCACCGGGCGGGGCTGGGTACTGCCCGGGCGCGCAAGTGGGTGGGTATTGGCGTAGCCGGCAACCTTGCCACCCTGGGCTACTTCAAGTACGCCAACTTCGGTGTCGACAGCCTGAACGAGATCTTTCTGTCGCTGGGCTACCAGCCTCTGGATCTGGCCCATATCATCCTGCCCATCGGCATTTCGTTCTACATCTTCCAGGCCATCTCCTACGTGGTGGATGTATATCGGGGCGACACCGAGCCGACCCGGCGTTTCGTGGATTTTGCCGCCTTCATCGCGCTGTTCCCGCAACTGATTGCCGGGCCGGTGCTGCGCTACAAAGACCTGGCGGATCAGTTCACCTATCGTACCCATACCCTCGATAAGTTCGGTGAAGGCGCGGTCCGGTTCATGCAGGGATTCGTCAAGAAGGTGTTCATTGCCGATTCCATTGCGCCCCTGGCGGATGGCGCCTTCGGACTGGCTGATCCGTCAACGGCCGACGCCTGGCTTGGCATTCTGGCGTACACCGCCCAGCTCTACTTCGACTTCTCCGGATACTCGGACATGGCCATCGGCCTGGGTCTGATGATGGGCTTCCGGTTCCCCGAAAACTTCAATCAGCCCTACATCAGCCAGAGCATTACCGAGTTCTGGCGGCGCTGGCACATCAGTCTGTCGAGCTGGCTGCGGGATTACCTGTACATCCCGCTGGGCGGGAATCGCAACGGCACGGTCAGCACCTACCGCAATTTGTTGCTGACCATGCTGCTGGGCGGCCTTTGGCATGGCGCGAACTGGACCTTCCTGCTGTGGGGTGCGTGGCACGGTGGTTTGCTGGCGGTGGAACGGGCCCTGGGTGTCAGTGGCAGTGCCCGACAGTTCCGGGTCAGCCGCTGGGTGATGACCTTCGTGTTCATCATGCTGGGTTGGGTGACCTTCCGGGCTGCCAGCATTGACGAGGCCTTCGGGTTTTACCAGGCGCTGTTCAGTTTTGATGGTCTGGGCCTCAGTGCCGCCTATATGCAGGACATCCGGGGACTGAATCTGGCCATTCTGGTGCTGGCCTATGCCGTGGTTCTGGTGATGGGGCTGCGGGACCGCCTGCAGTGGTCGTTCGATACCGCCATCGTGGGCCGCCTGCGTGCAGCCCTGCCGGTGGTGCTGGTGCCGGTGTTCCTGCTGACGGTTCTGAAACTGTCGGCGGAAAGCTTTTCACCGTTTCTCTACTTCCAGTTTTGAGGGGCTCCATGATCACCACATCACGAAAAATCACCGCCTGTGTGTTCATCGCCATTGTCTTGGGCCTGGGCGTGATGTCGCTGCAGTCGCTTGGCGACTACAGCCCGAAGGGTGGCCGGGACCAGGGTCTGGATCCGGTTAACGGCGAGTTGGCCCGCGACGTTGAAAGTCACTACGACGACGGTTTCCCGGTCCGGGAGCTGGGCACCAATTTATGGGCCGCAATCAACTACACCCTGTTCCGGGAGGGCCGGCCTGGTGTCACCGTGGGCGAACAAGGCTGGCTGTTTACCGATGAAGAGCTGTTCCTTGGCGCCGAAACCCCGGCCGTGATCGACCGGAATCTGGAACGGGTTCAGGCGGTGGCCGAGCACCTTCGGTCTGAAGGCGTGCCGCTGGCGTTGCTGGTGGTGCCGTCCAAGGCCCGGCTGTATTCGGAAAAGCTGGGAGACCTGCAGCCGGTTCCGGAGATGCGGGCTCTGTATCAGCGGTTTCTCACACAGATGCAACCGGCACCGGTGGTGGCGCCCGATCTGTTGCCGAATCTGGCGGATGCCCGGTTCAAGGGCACCCAGGTGTTCCTGCGCACCGATACCCACTGGACACCGGCCGGTGCGGATGTGTTTGCCCGCTCAGCGGCGACGGCAATCCAGCAGGCTTTTTCAGGGCAGGCCTGGGGCGACACCGAGTTCAAGACGTCGCTGGGGGAAACCCGGAAGCACGAAGGCGACCTGCTGACCTATCTGCCCCTGGAGCCTCTTTTCCCTGATCTTGGGCCAGATCCTGAGACCGTGACTGAGCGCTCAACCGCGCCAGCGGATGACGGAAGCACTTCGGCCGAGAGTCTGTTTGCGGAAACAACGGCGGACGTGGTTCTGGTAGGTACCAGCTACAGCGCCAACCCGTTGTGGGATTTTCCAGGTGCCCTGAAACGCCATCTCGGCCGCGATCTCATCAATGTGTCCGACGAGGGCCAGGGGCCTTTTCAACCAATGACCGAGTACCTGCGGTCCGATGAATTCCGGAATCACCCACCTGAACTTGTGATTTGGGAATTTCCCGAGCGCTACCTGGCCCAGCCGGTGCAATCAGAGGCCACGCTGGCCTGGTTCGAGCGTCGGGAAAACCTGTTGGCCCAGGGCAGTGGCCCGGGCCGGCCATCCATGCAATGAGGAGTAAAGCCATGAACCTATTGACGAAAACTGCAGTGACCCTTCTGCTCAGCCTGCTGTTTCCAGTGCTCGGTCAGGCCGGTGAGGACGCCCTCTACGCCGCCGATGCACCCGACGGCGCCACCTTCATCCGCGTGGTGAATGCCGATGTGAACGGCAACATTCCCCAGGCCGAAATCGGTGGCAAGGCCATCAAGGACATTGAGCCACTGGCGGCCAGCCCCTACATCCATCTTCCGGCCGGTACCTACCAGTTGGAAGTGGGCGACCAGGCGGCACCGATCACCATGGAAAAGGATCGTTTCTACACCGCGGTCGTGCTGGATTCCGGTGAGCTGGAAATCCTGCCGGACAAGTCCTTCAAGAACCCGCGCAAGGCCCTGATTTCCTTCTATAACCTGACCGACGACGGCGGCATCAGCCTGAAAACGGCCAACGGCAAGGTTTCGGTGATCGAGCCAGTTGACTCCCTGAGTGTCGCCAACCGGGAAATCAACGCGGTCAAGGTATCGCTTGGAGCCTTTGCTGGTGGCGAAGCGCTGGCCAGCACCTCTCCGGTGAATCTGCAGCGCGGCACGGTATTCAGCTTTTTCATCATGGATGTGGGTGGAAGCCCCCGATTGGTGGTAGCTGAAAACCAGGTCGATACCTCGATTTGATCACCGACATACAGCGGCAAAGCGTTCCGGATTTATGAATCTCATGGGGAATAGTGCAATGACATGGTTGAGTACGAGGGCAGGTAGCGTGATGCGGCGGGCCAGTGGTCCGCTGACCCTGGTGTTGGGTGGTCTAGGCGTCAATGCCGCGATGGCGGCCGAGCTTCCGGAGTACGAAGTACAACCTCGTAACCGACTGTGCCAGTTGGCATCGCATTCGTTCGCCTACGACACCAGCTATCTGAAGAACTTCAATGTACTGGTGCAGGGGCGCGACGGCTGGCTGTTCCGTTCTGAGGCCGAACTGCCAGAGCAGTTTGGCCCCAGCGCCGAAGGTCTTCGTCATCTGGAACGCTTCGCCCGCTATCTCAAGGAAAGCGCAGGCTCGGAGCTGGTGCTGGTGTTCCAGCCCACCAAGGGCCTGGTGCACCCGGACAAACTGGCAGACAACGCAGCGGTGGATTTTTCCTGGTCCTATGCCCGCAGCAGCTATCTCGACGCGCTGGCGAAGTTTCGTCAGGCCGGCCTGGTCGTGCCGGACATGGGACCGCTGTTGCGTGAGTCGGATAGGGAGGAAGCCTATTATTTCAAGCGGGACCACCACTGGACACCCTATGGAGCGCGTCGCACTGCTCGCATTGTCGCCGACCGTATTCGCCAGATGCCGGTTTTCCAGTCACTGCCGACGCAGGAGTTCGAGACCCGTCGCACTGGGCTGATTCGCAAGGATGGTTCCTTGCAGGATGCTGCCCGCCGAATCTGTGGCCAGGCCTGGCCGTCCCAGTATGTCGATGAGTTCCGCACCAACCCCGGTGGCGGCATCGACGGTGACGAACAAAGCGCCCTGTTCGGCGACGAGGGACTGCCTCCCATCACTTTGGTGGGCACCAGTAACAGTAAAGGTGCTCAGGATTACAACTTCGTCGGCGCACTGCAGGAATTTCTGGGCGTGGAAGTTCTGAACGTGGCGGTAGCCGGCGGCAGTTACGACGGCTCCATGTTCGAGTACCTGATGTCGGACAGTTTCCAGCAGTCGCCGCCGGAGGTCATTGTCTGGGAAATTCCCGCCTACCACACCCTGGACAGTGCCGAGTTCTACCGACAGGTAGTGCCGATGGTCAGCCACGGCTGCCAGGGCCGCGAGCCGGTGCTGGAGCACACGTCGCCGGTGACGGCCGGCACCAACGAGGTGTTGTACAACGGCGGCGGGAAATTCCTGGAGTTGCCCAGTAACGAGTACCTGGTGGATATGCAGTTCAGCGATCCGTCCGTGAAAGAAGTGGACGCTTTCATCTGGTACGTCTTTGGTCGCAAGGATCGGGTCGATCTGGAGTACGGCAATCGGGTCGAAACCACCGGCAGGTTTATGTTCGAGCTGCCCTCGGGGCAAAGCTGGAATGACGAGTTGTTTATGTCCCTGGATCTGGAGCTTGAGCCGGAACAGGTCAGCGAAGGCCTGACCGTGACGGCCAAGGTATGTCGGCGCCAGGACATTTGAAGCAAATCCACCCGTAAATGGGAGTAGGTATGAGGTTCGGATACACCGACAAACTGAAGAAGCCGGGCAGGACACTGCTGTCCACCGCCCTGGTTTCCGTTATTGGCGTGACCTCGGTAGAGGCCGGCCAGTTTCGCGATGAGGGGCTGAGGGCACCGGTCGGCTACTACCAGATTCCGGAAGCGTCCTCGAGTGGCTCCTACGATTGCGAAATAGTGGAGCCACACCGGGGCAGCATGAACTTCACCAGCAAATACCAGGGCAGTGACAATGCCCGCAATGAACTCAATAAGGAGGCATATCAGGCCTATCAGGAGGCGTCGGCCACCATTCGCCGGTTCGAGAAACAGGTGATCGCGACTGCCAACGATTATCAGGTGGATGGTGATGGCCCCGAAGCCCGGGCCTGCCTGATAGACAACCTGAATACCTGGGCCGAGGCCGGCGCGTTGATGCCAGGCGACATCAATCACGTTGGCCAGGCGGTCCGGAAATGGGCGCTGGCTGCGGCAGCTAATGCCTATCTGCGGGTTAAATCCTCGACCCCGGAAAATGCCCTGGATTCCGCCAAGGTCGCCCGAATTGAGGACTGGTTTGCGCGGGTTGCGGACGGCGTCCGGGATTATTACACCGATCGTGAGCCGCGCAAGGTCAATAACCACGATTATTGGGCGGCCTGGGCCGTGATGGCGTCGGCGGTGGCCACGGACGATTACGGCGACTGGCAATGGTCGTTGGGCAAGTTCGACCAGGCCATGGGCCAGATCGCCTCCGACGGCTACTTGCCGAAAGAGTTGAGCCGGGAGGATCGGGCTCTCGAGTACCACAACTACGCCATGCAGCCGCTGACCCTGATGGCGGTGTTTGCCGAGGTCAACCAGGCCCCGGTGTATGGGCAGTACCAGGAAACCTTCGAGCTGTTGGCCCAGAACGTGGTGGATGGCCTCGAAGATCCGTCCGCAATTGAACGCATCACCGGCCATAGCCAGAAGGTTGAGGGCTTGAGCACCGCCTGGGGGCTGGCATGGATGAGGCCATGGGCGGAAACCTGGGGCCCGCTTCCGGGCATGGAAGGCTTCCTCGCTGAGCATGCTCCGGTCAAAAACACCCGGCTGGGTGGTGACATTGAATTCCTGTACCGCATTGAACCCCGGTGGCCGGCTCAGGGTGAGCCTCATCCGCCGGGCAACGTGCGCATTCAGTATTAAAGAACCCAGAAAAGGTTAGAGAAACCCGACCCCGGCATCGATGCCGGGGCCCTATCAAACGAGAGAAGGAGCAGGATTATGATTCCAGTCATATTGTCGGGTGGTTCCGGTTCACGGCTTTGGCCGCTATCCCGTGAAGCTTATCCCAAACAGTTTCTACCATTGTTGACCCGGGACAGCATGTTCCAGCAGACCCTGGCGCGGTTGCCTAAGGACAAGGTCGAGGCACCGGTGGTGGTCGCCAATGAGGAACACCGGTTTATTGTAAAGGAACAGCTGGATGCCATCGGCCTGAAGCCTCAGACCATGTTGCTGGAGCCATTCGGGCGTAACACCGCCCCGGCCGTTGCCATGGCGGCTATCCAGATTGCCCGCCGGGATCCGACCAGCATCATGCTGGTGCTGCCGGCAGACCACGACATCAGCGAAACCAAGCCATTTCACGATGCCATTGCCAAGGGCATAGAGGTTGCCCAGGAAGGTGCTTTGGTGCTATTCGGCACTACGCCGGATCGCCCGGAAACCGGCTATGGCTATGTCTCGGCGGCCGGCGCTGAGGAGGATCCAAATGGTCCCCGGCCAGTGCAGAAGTTCATCGAGAAGCCGGACGAAGCCACAGCCCAGCGTCTGCTGGACGAAGGCGGCTATTACTGGAACAGCGGCATGTTCATGTTCCGGGCCGATGCCTACCTTCGGGAGCTGAAGACCCACAGCCGTGATATCTACGACACCGCGCTGCTGGCCGCTAAAAATCTGGAAGCCGACATGGACTTCTGTCGCATCCCACCGGAGATTTTCGAGCATTGCCCGGATGATTCCATCGATTATGCGGTGATGGAAAAAACCACCCGGGCCATGCTGGTGCCGCTGGATGCCGGCTGGAGCGACGTGGGGGCCTGGAGCTCATTGTGGGACATCAGCGACAAAGATGAGCAGGACAACGCGGTGTTTGGTGATGCTTGCCTCGAAGACAGTTCCGGTTGCCTGATTCATGCCCCGGATAAACTGGTGGCCATGATTGGTGTCGACAATCTGGTGGTGGTCGACACCAAAGATGCCCTGATGGTGGCTCATCGCGATCGGGTCCAGGAGATCAAAGGCGTGGTCAAAAAGCTGAAGGCGGAATCACGCCCGGAAACCCGGGTACACCGCGAGGTGTTCAGGCCCTGGGGTAGCTATGACAGCATCGACATGGGCAACCGGTTCCAGGTGAAGCACATCACCGTGAAGCCGGGCGAGAAGCTGTCGTTGCAAAAGCACCACCACCGAGCCGAGCACTGGATCATCGTGCGTGGCACGGCGGAGGTAACCCGTGACGACGAAACCTTCCTGCTGTCGGAGAACGAATCCACCTACATCCCAATCGGCGCGGTGCACCGTCTGTTCAACCCCGGGAAAATCCCGCTCGAACTGATCGAAGTGCAATCTGGCGCCTACCTGGGTGAGGACGACATTGAACGCCTGGATGACCGTTACGGCCGCACCGAAGCGGCCCAGGACAAGGAAAGGGACAAGCAAAGCGACGAGAAAAAGGAAGACGACATCCCGGTGATGATGAACCGGGCGTGATGACCGGCAGACCCGGGGACCGGACGCCGGTCCGCGGGTCTGTCCCAGGTTTCATGAATTAAGGAGAACTCTGGTGGATTATAACTGCTTTAAAGCCTACGACATCCGTGGCCGGGTGCCCGATCAACTGAACCCGGAAATGGCCGAGCGAATCGGCCGAGCCTACGTCGCCGTGACTGGTGCCCGCAAGGTCGCCGTCGGTTACGACATTCGTCTGTCCAGTCCGCAGATTGCCGATGCCCTGAATCAGGGATTGATGGCGGCCGGGGCGGACGTCTACAGCATTGGCCTGTGCGGCACGGAACAGATTTATTTTGCGACCAGCCATTTTGGGCTGGACGGCGGCATCATGGTGACGGCCAGTCACAATCCGAAGGACTACAACGGTATGAAGTTGGTGGGGCCGGGTGCACGGCCGATCAGTTCTGATAATGGCCTGACCGATATCCGTGACGGTGCCCAGCAGTCCCTGCCGGATGCCGATGAACCCGGGACGCTACGCAGCCTGGAAGTGACCGGGCCCTACATTGAACACTTGTTGGGTTACGTCGACCGGGACAGTCTCAAGCCCCTGAAAATCGTGGTTAACGCCGGCAACGGCGGCGCCGGTGAGGTGATCGATGCGCTGGAGCCGTATTTGCCATTCGAGTTCTACAAAGTACACCACAAAGCCGATGGTACCTTCCCCAATGGCGTTCCCAATCCACTGCTGGAGGAAAACCGCTCGGCCACGGCTATGGCGGTGCTGGCCAGTGATGCAACCATGGGCATTGCGTGGGACGGGGACTACGACCGCTGCTTCTTCTTCGACGAGAGGGGCCGGTTTATCGAGGGCTACTACATTGTCGGCCTGCTCGCGGACCAGTTCCTGCGTAAGCAGGGCGGCGGCAAGGTGATCCACGACCCGCGGCTGGTCTGGAATACCAGGGAGCTGGTGTCAGCAGCCAAGGGCACAGCGGTGGAGAGCAAAACCGGGCATGCCTTCATTAAGCAGCGCATGCGCGAGGAAGATGCCCTCTACGGCGGTGAAATGAGTGCCCACCACTATTTTCGGGATTTCTCGTACTGCGACAGCGGCATGATTCCCTGGTTGTTGGTGGCCGAGCGGCTGAGCCAGTCCGGTCAGACACTGTCGGCGCTTATCGATGCCCGGATTGAGGCATTTCCCGCCAGTGGCGAAATCAATCGCACGGTGGATGACCCGGCCGTGGTGATCGAGGCCATCGAAGAGATTTATTTGCGGGACGCACTGTCGCTGAACCACATTGACGGGCTGAGCATGGAGTTCGACAACTGGCGCTTTAACCTGCGCATGTCGAACACCGAGCCAGTCATTCGTCTGAACGTGGAAAGCCGTGCTGATCAGGCGTTGATGGAAGAGCGGACCGAGACCCTGCTGGAACAGATCCAGCAGCTGTCGAAGCCCATCCGCGGGCCGCGGGAAGCGGTCACCCTGTAGCTGTGCCGCTGGTGTGCCAGGCTCAGACGATCGGGCCCGGCTCCAGTTGCACGTGCTGAGTGTCGTCGGAGATGCCGACGACACCATCCTGAATGGTGATTTGTAGAGACATGCTGCGGTGGGCCAATGTCGTCAGCGCATCGGTGGCTTCCTGCGGCAGGTTGACGATGGTCAGGTTGTCGAACCGGCTGAGCTTATTGTGATGCTTTTCCCACCACAGGGGCACCGCGCGGCCGCCGTAGGTGTACAGAATGACCTGTCTGGCACGGTTACAGGCCTTGCGCAGTCTGCCCTCCTCGGGCAAGCCCAATTCAATCCACAGCTCGATCTCGTCGCTCAGGCTTTTCTGCCATAACTCGGGTTCATCATCGGTGCTCAGGCCCTTGGTGAACTCAAGATGTTCGCCTGCGTTCAGGGCGAACGCCAGTAGCCGGATCATCATCCGCTCGTCGGTTTCGGACGGGTGTTGGGCAATAGTCAGGTGATGGTCGGCGTAGTAGTGCCGGTCCATGTCGGCGATGTTCAGTGTGGCTTTGTAGATGGTTGCTTTGAGCGCCATGAAAAGTCCGGATTGGTGTCTTGCTATCAGTATGCGCTAGTGTAGTGCAAATCTGTCCTGATAAGCATGACGACCTCTCAATGTTGCGTGGTTTCCTGATTCTGGTTCTGTTTTTCCTGCTCGGCGAGGCGCTGCGGCTGGTGTTCGTGTTGCCAATCAGTGGTGGCGTGCTGGGCATGATCCTCATTACGCTTACCCTGATGCTGCAGGGTCGGGTCAGCAATGAGCTGGCAACCGCCAGTCAGGGCCTGATCTCGGTCTTGGTTCTGCTGATCATGCCCGGTGTGGTCGGGGCCTTTTTCACCGTCAGCCAGTACCAGGAACAGTGGCTGGCAGTGATTGCCGCGCTCCTGCTTGGCACCGTCCTGAGTGTGCTGACCACGCTCTTGCTGATGCGAGCACTGGTGCGGACCGGCCAGCGGAGTAGGTTGGGTGAGGGCGGGGCGGATGACTGACCTGCTTACCCGTGTGCTTGCCCTTCCAGAGACCCTGTCGGCCACGCCGATACTAGCGATCGGCCTGACCCTGAGTGCGTTTTTCATCGGCAATTGGCTGTTTCGCCGCCTCGGCCAGCCGCTGTGGCTGCCACCGGTTGTGCTTTCAGCGGTGGCGCTGGCTCTCACCATTGCCCTGTTACCACTGGAGTATGACCGCTATCGTGACGGCGCCCAGTGGCTGATGCTGTTGCTGGGGCCGGCGACAGTTGCCCTAGGCATTCCCTTGTATCAACAGATGCATCATATCCGGGCCTTGTGGCGGCCCATTGTCTGCACCTTACCGCTGGCGGCCACCCTGGCGTCGGTGTACGCGCTGGTAATTGCCTGGGCTCTGGGTGCGACCCCGGAGGTGCTGGCCTCGCTGGCGCCCAAGTCGGTCACCGCCCCGATTGCTATTGGCATAACCGAACAACTCGGTGGTGCCGTGCCCCTGATGATGGGTGGGCTGCTGGTCACTGGTGTGCTCGCTACACTGTTTGTTGACCTGCTGGCAGGGCCGTTGGGAATAGAAGACGAACGTATCCTCGGCTTTGCCCTCGGTCTGAACGGTCATGCCATTGGCACCGCCCGGGCCTTCGAAATCAGCCATACCGCCGGCGCCTTTGCGTCTCTGGGTATGGGGCTGACAGGTGTCTTTACCGCGTTAATTCTTCCCCTGATTTGGCGTCTGGTCTAGGGCTGGAGTGCAGGGTGTTGTTTGCTAGCCCATGGTGTCCAGAAAGTGGCGCTTAATCTGCTTGCGCAGTCATTATACTCTCCTCCTGTTCTTTTTATTTCTGGAAAGCGGTTCACCTGTTGGCTATTGTTTGAGAAGTAAAACAAAAAACGCTTCAATCGAAGTGCGCCGTCAGAGCTGACTCAGGGGTAACTATTATGAGTAATATGTCACCCATACTCTCTGATTGGTTCGACACAACCTTCATGGGACACGGGCATTGCTATCTATGGCGTTCTGATCTCGTAGTACTGCACACGGTCTCCGATTCACTCATTGCTGCGTCTTATTTCACCATCCCGGTCGCTTTGTACGTTCTGGTGCACAAGCGCAAAGACCTTGAATACGACTGGATGTTTGTGCTGTTTGCGCTCTTTATCTTTTGCTGTGGTCTGACCCATCTGATGTCGGTCTACAACGTCTGGAATGGGGCTTATTACGTCTCTGGAGGACTCAAGGCGTTAACTGCTTTGGTCTCTCTGCTCACCGCAGCTCTCATTTGGCCCCTCATTCCTAAAGCCATTGCGCTGCCGCGTCCTGCCGAACTGCAGGCAGCAAACCATGAGCTGGAAGCCGAAATTTCCCGCCGGAGTCTCTCCGAGCAAAGCCTCGAAAGGGCCCACGTAGAACTGGAAGGTCGAATTGCAGAGCTGACGCGCACCAAAGTTCGGCTGGAGCAGGAAATTGAGCAACGATCCCGTCTGGAAAGGCGGCAGCAGGAACAGACGCAAGCGTTGAAGCGGTCAAACGAAGAGCTCGAACAATTTGCCTTTATCGCTTCCCATGACCTGCGGGAGCCTCTGCGCAAATTGATGGCGTTCACTCAGATGCTTATGTCCGGTAAGTACGGAGAGTTTAACGAAAAAGGCGAGCAGTTTGTGCGTTACATTCGAGAAGCTGCGGAGAGGATGGACGCGCTGCTGAACAGCTTGCTGAGTTACAGCCGGATCAGTTCGAGTCGCGAAGATCATGAGGACGTCAATCTTGCACAAATCGTGGATGAGGCCTGTCGGGACTTGCAGCTGCGCATAGAGGAAACCGGCGCGTCGATTCAGGTGGACGATCTGTGCTGGGTGCACGGAGACCCTGCTCAACTAAGGCAACTGATCCAGAATCTATTAAGTAACTCACTGAAATACTTTTCTCCCGGGACTCCACCGGTAATTAGAGTTGGGGCGCACCGAAACGAGGCCACTGGGCGTTGCGACGTTTTCGTGGCTGACAATGGCATCGGATTCGATATGGCGTACGGAGAACAGATCTTCGAAGTGTTCAAGCGTCTGCATGGCAGGGCAGAGTTTGAAGGCACCGGAATGGGTCTTGCTATTTGCCGCAAGATTGTAGAGCGGCATGGTGGGACTATTGCCGCGCAAGGTACGGAAGGAAAGGGTGCGGAGTTCCGGTTTGATTTGCCGCTTGCCGGGGCACTTGGAGGCGGACCATGAAAACTGTTCCGGTATTGATGGCCGATGACGATCCAGTTGATCAGGTATTGACTAAGGAAGCGTTCGAAGAGGCCAGCGCACCCACCCCCCTCTTTTTTGTCAATGACGGGGCCGAATTGATGAAATATCTCCGGCGAGAGCCTCCCTACACCGATGAGTCTCGATATCCAGTGCCTGGCCTGATTCTTCTGGATCTGAACATGCCAAAAAAGGATGGACGAGAGTGTCTCGCAGAAATACGGGTCGACCCTCAGCTAAGGCACTTACCGATAATTGTCATGACCACATCCAGTCGGGAGGAGGAAGTGTTCAGCAGTTATGATCTGGGAGCCAATTCGTACATTACCAAACCGGTGGATTTTGAGAAGCTGGTGATTCAGGTAAAGGCGTTAAGCGCTTACTGGTGTTCAATTGTGGAGCTACCGAGTGGTTAGCACAAAAAACGTCATCCGGGTGCACATCGTAGATGATGATCCCACTGATTTCATTATCCTCGACGAGTTGCTTTTTGGTTCAAAGCGATTCCGGTTCGAAGTCTGTCACCTCAGCACGATCGAGGAAGCGCGCCAGGAATTGCTGGCCCCGGAATGCGATGTCTTCCTGGTCGACTATTTTCTGGGGCGCGAAACGGCACGTGATCTTTTGTTGGAAGCGAGGAAGCTGCACTGCACTATCCCTATTGTAGTTTTGACGGGGGCAAACTCCCCGCAACTCGATGACGAAGTGCTGGAACTGGGAGCTGCAGATTTTTTGCCCAAGGACGAACTGAGTTTGCCCTTGCTGGAGCGAACTATCGGTCACGCGATCCGCCACAAACGCGCGGAGCTTGAGCTGGAACGAATGGTCAAACGAGATCCGTTAACCGGCTTGGGCAATCGACTCTTGTTTGAAGAAATTCTCGAAAGCTCACTGGCGCGCTGTAAACGTTCTGGCAAAAGTCTTGCGGTCCTGTTCATGGATCTTGACCGCTTTAAGGAAATCAATGATTCACTCGGTCATCCAACGGGCGACCTGCTTTTGCTCCTGATATCGGATCGTTTGAAATCCGTGATTCGGGAAGCTGATTTCGTTGCCCGGATTGGCGGTGATGAATTCACCATCCTGATTGAAGAACTTCACAGTGCGAATGATGCGCTGGCAGTGGCCCAGAAGATTGTATCGGCGGTGTCCCACCCCTCGCCAGTTGGTGGGCACGAGCTAAATGTATCGGCCAGCATCGGCTTGGCCATGTATCCCGAAAACGGCGATACACCCATTAAATTGATGCAGAAAGCTGATCTTGCTTTATATGAAGCAAAACGAAGTGGATTGAATAAAGTTCAGTGTTTCACCGCTAATCTTCAGACTCAGTTGGAGAAGCATCTCTACATCGAAAAAGGTTTGCGATACGCACTGGAAAACGATCAGTTTGACTTGCATCTCCAGCCTCAGTGGACGCTGGAGGGCCAGAAAGTAATAGGTTTCGAGGCCTTGTTGCGCTGGCGTTACGGGGCCACAGGCATGGTATCTCCTGCCGATTTTATTCCTGTTGCTGAGAAAACAGGTTTGATAGTGCCCATTGGTGAATGGGTGATTTCCAAAGCATGCCAGTACCTTAAAGAGTGGCAGTTGTTGGGGATCAACAACTGTCGAATAGCAATCAATGTATCGCCACTGCAATTGAAGGCGGGCAGATTCGTTGACGCCCTTGAGTCTATAGCTTTGGCCGAAGGCGTCGGTGCCGATCTTTTCGAGGTTGAGATAACCGAGGAAAGTTTGCTGGATGGAATTGAGGAGCACGGTCGTGTGTCCACGGAATTGAGCCGGTTACGCGGGCTGGGCATCAAGATAGCCATCGATGATTTTGGAACGGGCTATTCCTCCTTGCGGTACTTGAGGCAATTTCCAGCGGACGTCGTCAAGATCGACAAGAGCTTTGTGTCGTCAGATAAGGAAGAGTTGTCCGAGCCGGCAATATGCAAGGCCATTGTGACCATGGCGGAGTCATTGAGCATGGAGGTGGTCGCTGAGGGCATTGAGACGCCGACTCAACTCCTCGAATTGCAGCAGATTGGATGCCTGTTGGGCCAGGGCTTTCTTGTATCGCGGCCACTGGCCTTTGAGGAAGCGAGCCAGTGGGCATTGGCGGGCCGACCAAGCTCTGGGTAATAAAGGTGCGGCATTGATTGCCAGGGAGGGACAGTGCTTTTTTCGAGGCAAATGATATTGAACGTTTGGTTGATCGCCTCAGGTGAGCATGGTGAAGACTTGGAGGAGGTGCTGCGAATGAACTCACTTGGCCATAACCTAACGGTTCTGGCTAACGAAACTGAGTTTAATCAACGAGCGGAAAATCTTCGGGTGAATTCCAGTGGATTTCCCCATTTGTTGATGTATCTGATTGGCGACAACCCGGCTGCTACCAGTGACTGGCTTAGGCGAGTGAAAGTTTCCGCGGATTTACGGCACGTGCCGGTGATCGTGTTTCACACAGATAGGGCAAGGCCGGATGTCAGGAGTCTATACGCACTTGGAGCCACATCTGTTATCCGTGTCCCTGTAGGATTTCAGGGTTTGGTTGAGATCATGCGAGTCATTGAGGCTTACTGGTTCAGCGTAACCTTGGTGCCAAAAGGCGGGTCTCGGGGTGGTTCAACCCACGATAAGCATTAGGAAAACATGCCCCTGGTTTTTTTGCACCGGAGCCACCCGCAAGGCGGCGTTAACGGCTCATTCACCTCGCGAATAACCTCCACTCGCAATTTCGATTGCTGTTAGGGGAATCCCCGACTAGTTTTTAGCGCAGACATCTGGTGCGAAGTTGCGCCGATGCGCCGCAAAATTCTTAAAACAGCGACGGAAAACGCGATGAAAAAACTACTGACAGCTTTTGTTGGTTCCATGGCCCTGGCTTCCGCCCCGATGGCGATGTCTGCTGAGGCGAACAAGGAACTGAAAATGGCGTACGACGCCGACCCGGTCACGCTCGACATCCACGAGCAGCTTTCCGGTGGCATGCTTCAGCTTTCTCACATGACCTTCGATCCCCTGGTTCGGTGGACCAAGGATCTGGGCTTTGAAGGCCGTCTGGCTGAAAGCTGGGAACGTGTTGATGAGAACACTATGCGCTTCAAGCTGCGCGAAGGTGTCAAGTTCCACTCAGGCAATGAGCTGACCACCAAAGACGTTCAGTTCACCTTCGATCGCCTGAAGAAGAGCCAGGATTTCAAAGCCATCTTCAAGCCGTTCAGTGAGCTGAAGGTGATTGATGACTACACCTTCGAGCTGATCACCAGCGAGCCGTATCCACTGCTGCTGAACACCGCGACTTACATCTTCCCAATGGACAGTGAGTTTTACAGCGGCAAGACCGACGGTGGTCAGGAAAAGGACGCCATCGTCAAGCACGGCAACTCGTTCGCCTCCAACAACATGTCCGGTACCGGCCCGTTCACCGTGGCCAGTCGTCAGCAGGGCGTACGCGTGGAGTTCGAGCGCTTTGATGACTATTGGGATACCGAGTCGCCGGGTAATGTTGGCAAGATCGTGCTGACACCGATCAAAGAGAACAACACCCGTGTATCTGCGCTGCTGTCCGGCGGTGTTGATTTCGTGGCGCCGGTTCCGCCGACCGATCTCGAGCGTATCCGCAACGACAAGAACTCCGAGCTGGTCACCATGAGCGGTACCCGCATCATCCTGTTCCACATGAACCAGGAGCGGGTTGAAGCGTTCAAGAATCCGAAGGTGCGTCAGGCCATCGCCCACGCCATCAACCAGGAAGGCATTGCGGCCAAGATCATGAAGGGCTTCGCGACGCCGGCTGCCCAGATGTCACCGGAAGGCTATCAGGGCCACAACGCGTCCCTGGCACCGCGCTTTGACGTGGCCAAGGCCCAGGAGCTGATGAAGGAAGCCGGCTATGAAGACGGTTTCACCATCACCATGATGGCCCCGAACAACCGCTACGTGAACGATGCCAAGATTGCCCAGGCGGTTGCCGCCATGCTGGCACGCATCAACATCACCGTGGACCTGAAGACTCTGCCCAAGGCCCAGTACTGGCCGGAGTACGATAACCGCGCTGCCGACATGATGATGATCGGCTGGCACGCGGATACCGAGGATTCTGCGAACTTTTTCGAGTTCCTGACCTTCTGCCCGGACGCCGACAGCGGTTCTGGCCAATACAACGCTGGCAACTACTGCAACCCGGAGCTCGACGCCCTGGTAGAAAAGGCCAACGTTGAGACTGACCTGGACAAGCGTGCCGCCATGCTGCTGGAAGTTGAGCAGCGCCTGTACGACGAAGCTGCGTTTATCCCGCTGCACTGGCAGGACCTGGCCTGGGCCAGCAAGAAGAACGTCCAGATTGAGCCGATCCTGAACGTGATGAATTTCCCGTACCTGGGAGACCTGGTCGTTGAGTAATCGCCTCTGAAGGCTGGCCGGCGTCGGAGGTTCCGGCGCCGGCCTTTTATTTGTAGCACGCGTTATTTGAAGCACGCGCTTTTTAAAGCAAACTCCGGAATCTATCCATGTTAGCGTTTTTGGTTCAGCGGATATCCCAAGCAATATTGGTCATGTTTGTGATCAGTGTGATTGCGTTTGCCATCCAGGATGGTCTGGGCGATCCCCTTCAGCAGATGGTTGGTATGTCGGTCTCCGAAGAGGAGCGCGAAGCCATCCGGGACGAAATGGGTCTGAACGATCCTTTGGTGGTCCAGTACTTGCGTTTTGCCGGTAATGCCGTTCAGGGTGATCTGGGCATTTCCTACTTTTACGGCAAGCCGACACTGGACGTCATTCTCGAGCACCTGCCAGCAACCCTGGAACTGGCCATTGGCGCCAGTCTGATCATCCTGTTTTTCTCGGTGCCCATAGGCGTCTACGCTGCCATCAGGCCCCAGGCATTACTGTCCAAATTCTTTATGGGGGTCAGCACCGTAGGGATTTCCATCCCGGTCTTCCTGACTGCCATTGTTCTGATTCAGCTGTTCTCCATCGGCGTCACCGTGGATCTGTTCCCGGCCGACACCGGGTGGGGCCAGGGCCTGAACAGCGCGCTGTCCACCGAGGGCGGCCTGCCATCCTATGGTCGCGGTGACGAACTGACGCACCTGTTTGGCACCTGGCACTCCGGGTTCTTCTCCCAGGGCGGCCTGTTGCACCTGATCCTGCCTGCCATTTCCCTGGCCTCCATCATGCTGCCGTTGTTTATCCGGCTGATCCGGGCGGAGATGATGGAAGTGCTGCAAAGCGATTACGTGCGCTATGCCCGGGCCAAGGGCCTGCAGCCGGGGCGCATCAACTTTCTGCACGCCCTGAAGAACACCATGCTGCCGGTGATCACCGTTGGCGGTGTCCAGATTGGCACCATGGTGGCGTACACCATCCTCACCGAAACGGTCTTCCAATGGCCGGGTGTCGGACTGATGTTCCTTGAAGCCATCACCCGCAGCGACATCCCACTGATCGTGGCCTACCTGATGGTGGTGGGGCTGATTTTCGTGATTACCAACACCATCGTGGACCTGATCTACGGCCTGGTGAACCCAACGGTAAAACTGACAGGTAAGAAAGCATGACGACGGCGACGATTTCACGCTGGGATCGCTTTCGCGACTCCTTCCTCTGGTACAGCTTCAAGCGCGACAAGATTGCCATTGTGAGCTTTCTGGTGCTGGTGCTCATGGTGGCCGCGGCGGTCTTCGCGCCCTTGCTGGCGCCCACCGATCCGTACGATCTGGCACAGATCAACATCATGAACTCGGAACTGCCGCCGGTGGGCATGAGCGGGGCCGATGTGGCCTTTCCGCTGGGCACCGATGCCCAGGGCCGCGACATGCTGTCCACCATTCTTTACGGCACCCGGGTCTCCCTGCTGATCGGCTTTGGCGCGGTGGTGCTGCAGGCCGTGCTGGGTATTCTGTTTGGCTTGCTGGCCGGATATCTGGGTGGTCGGGTGGATTCCATCCTGATGCGCATTGCCGATGTGCAGCTGTCGTTCTCTACCCTGATGGTCGCGATCATTGTCGGCGCGGTGTTCAAGGCCAGCTTTGGCAACCTGATGTTTGGTGAGATCGCCATCTACATGCTGATCTTCATCATTGGTGTGGCCGAGTGGCCGCAGATCGCCCGGACCGTGCGTGCCTCGGTGCTGGCGGAGAAGAAGAAAGAGTATGTCGATGCCGCCAAGGTCATGGGCTTCGGAACCCGGCGCATCATGTTCCGGCACATTCTGCCCAATACCCTGTCGCCGATTTTTGTCATTGCCACGGTGCAGATTGCCAACGCCATCATCTCCGAGGCGGCGCTGTCGTTCCTGGGCCTGGGCATGCCTGAAACCCAGCCGTCGTTGGGCTCGCTGATCAAATCCGGCTTTGATTACATCCAGAGTGGTTCCTGGTGGATCACCCTGATTCCCGGCCTGGTGCTGGTGGTACTCGTGTTGGTCATCAACCTGTTGGGTGACTGGTTGCGGGATGTCATGAATCCACGGCTGTACAAGGGGTAAGTCATGGCACTTCTGGAAGTAAAAGATCTTGATGTTCGCTTTGCCGTGCGCGGCGGCGACCTGACTGCCCTGCGTGGTATCAGTTTCAGCCTGGATAAGGGCGAGCGACTGGGGTTGGTGGGCGAATCCGGTGCCGGTAAATCCGTGGCCGCGTTCTCCATCCTCAACCTGATTGCCCGGCCCGGCTATATTGCCGGCGGCCAGATTTTGTTCGAGGGCAAAGACCTGGCGGCCATGAGCGAGCGCGAGCTGCGCAAGATTCGCGGCAATCGCATCGCAATGATTTTTCAGGATCCGATGATGACCCTGAACCCGGTGCTGTCGATCGGCACCCAGATGGTGGAGGCTATCAAAGCGCATCGCCGGATCAGTACCAAAGACGCCCGGGCCATTGCCCTGAGCAAGCTCAACAAGGTGCAGATTCCGTCGCCAGAGAAACGCCTGGACCAGTACCCCCACGAGCTGTCCGGTGGCATGCGCCAGCGGGTGATCATTGCCATCGCGCTGTTGCTGGACCCGGAAATCATCATTGCCGACGAGCCCACCACCGCACTGGACGTAACCATTCAGGCGGAAATCATGGCGCTGCTGCTGGAGCTGTGTGAGCAGGACAACGTCGCCCTGATGCTGATCACCCACGATCTCGGTGTGGTGTCCCAGGTCACCCAGCGCATGCTGGTGATGTATTCGGGCCGGATTATCGAACAGGGCTCAACCCGGGAAATCATCAACGATGCCCAGCACCCGTATACCCAGGGCCTGATCAACGCACTGCCGCAGATGGGCGAGCCGGGTGAACGGCTGTTCCAGATTCCGGGTTCTATGCCGTCCCTGAAAAATGTCCCCACTGGCTGCCCGTTCCATCCACGCTGCAAGTTCGCCACTGAGCAGTGCAAGCGCACCATGCCCGAGTATGTACGGTCGGGGAATGTGGATGTGGCCTGTTACGAAGTCAGTAACCTTATTGAGCAGGAGAAACACATGCAGGAGTCGGAACAATGACCTCACCAACCCCACTGGTCGACATTCGCGGGCTGGAGAAGAGGTTTGACCTGTCCGGCAGCCTGCTGGAACAGATCTCGTTCAAGAATGGCCGTTTCCATCGCAAGCAGGAAGCGGTACACGCCATCAACGGTGTGGATCTGCAGGTACAGAAAGGCGAAGCCCTGTGCGTGGTCGGCGAGTCCGGCTGCGGCAAATCCACAGTCGCGCGCACGGTGATGGGGCTGTTGTCGCCAAGCGGCGGCGAGATCTACTACGACGGCGAGCGCATCGATAATCTGGACGGCAAAGAGGTGCTTCCTTACCGCCGGAAGATGCAGATGATTTTTCAGAATCCTTATGCCTCTTTGAATCCGCGGATGACCATCCAGCAAACCCTGGAAGAGCCGATCCGTTTTCATCATCCAGACTGGGATACCGACCGGGTGAAGGAAAAGGTCACTGAAGTGATGCAGTCGGTGGGTATCGACCCGGACTGGGGCAGCCGCTTCGGCCACGAGTTCTCCGGCGGTCAGCGCCAGCGTATCGCCATCGCCCGGGCGCTGGCGGTAGACCCGGAGTTCATCGTGGCGGACGAGCCGATTTCGGCACTGGACGTGTCCATTCAGGCCCAGGTGCTGAACCTGCTGATGGACGCCCAGCAAAAGCGCAACCTGACCTACCTGTTCATCACTCACGACCTGGCCGTGGTGGAGCATTTCGGTACCCGTGTGGCGGTGATGTACCTGGGCCGGGTGTGCGAACTGGCGGATACCAAGACGTTGTTCAGCACCCCGCGGCACCCATACACCCAGGCACTGTTGTCGGCCATTCCCAAACTGGAGGATGACCGGCCCAACCACATCCGCCTGCAGGGTGAAGTGCCGACACCGGTGAACCTGCCGTCGGGCTGTGTTTTCCATGGTCGCTGCCCTTACGCCAACGAGCGTTGCCGGCAGGAAATTCCGCAGCTGATCGCCACCGACGAAGGTGCCCAGGTGGCTTGCCACGCGGTGGAGGAAGGGCGCTTGTAACAGGGGTGCCGGGATAAGCTATGATGCCCGTCATACTCTATCGCCCCGCCCGGTGACCTCATGGAAGTACGCTGGTTAGAAGACTTTATGGCGTTGGCCCGAACGCGCCATTTCTCACGTGCTGCCGAGTTGCAGCACGTGAGCCAGCCTACGTTCAGCCGACGCATCAAACTCCTCGAAGAAGCCATGGGCGCAACGCTGATCAATCGCCAGACGTTGCCGCTATCGCTGACGCCGGCAGGGGAGGCGTTTGTCGAGTTGTGTGAGCGGGTGACCCGGGACGTTCGCGACACCCGTGACCGGATCCACGATCTGGAGGCGGAGGCCTCAGCCCGCGTCAGTGTTGGCTCTACCCAGGGCCTGTTCTCCCACTTCTATCAGCAGTGGGCCCAGAAAGTGGGGCTTGCCGAACGCCTGCAACTGAATTTGAAGGCCACCAACTGGGTTGGCGAACAGTTCCTGGATGCCCTGGATAACGGTGAATGTGATCTGGTGCTGTGCTATTGGCATCGGGACCTGCCCTGGGGTGAACGGCTCGACTCGAAACGTTATGAATTCATCACCCTGGCCCGGGAATCCTTGGTGCCGGTGAGTGTGGCGGATGAAACCGGCCAGCCCAGGTATTTGCTGCCCGGCAGCACCGAACAGCCGGTGCCGTTGATTGCCTACCATCCGCGCGGGTTTCTGCAATCAGCGATTGAGGCGCACCTGAGCCGCAGCAAAGTCTCGGCTAACCTGCTGCCGCTGAATGAGAATACGCAATCCGCCAGTATTAAGGCCTTGGTCAAGCAAGGTTTTGGTATGGGCTGGCTGCCCCAACGTATGACTGAAAAGAGCGAGCAGTTCGGCAGTCTGGCGCGAGCCGGTGGCGACCAGTGGGATGTGCCCCTGGAAATCCGTTTGATCCGGTTGCGCGAACCCCGTTCCGACGACCTCCTAATCCTTTGGACAACCCTGGAAAGCCAACATGCCTGAGACCGAGTTTCTGTCCCTTCAGACTGATCACATCCAGATCCTGCAGCAACGCTACGAGCAGGCCCTGAAGGCACACGGATACGACAGCCTGCTGATCAGCTCCGGTGCCGCACCCATGCGCTACGGCGACGATCAGTCCTGGCAGTTCCAGGGCTATGGCCCGTTCCTGCACTGGACTGGCCTGGCGGGCCAGGAGCACAGTTGGTTACTGATTCGTCCGGGCCGGACTCCCTTGTTATGGCTGTACCAGCCGGTCGACTTCTGGCACGCCAACCTGGAATTGCCGGATGAACCCTGGCAGCAGGCCATGGAGGTACGGTTCAGTGACAGCCGGGGCGCGCCGTCCATGGAAAAGTCGGGCAAATTGGCGGTGATCGGCGATCCTGCCGGACTGGCGGACGTTCTCGGAGAGCACAACCCGGCACCGTTGCTGGCGGCCCTGGACGAAACCCGGGTGCACAAGACCGCCTACGAAATTGCCTGTCTCGCCCGCGCCAACGAGATAGCCGTACGCGGACACCGGGCCGCCCGGGATGCGTTCCTGGCCGGTGGCAGCGAGTTCGAGATTAGCCTGGCTTACCAGCAGGCTACCGGGCAGCGCGAAGCCGAAGCGCCTTACCACAGTATCATCGGGGTTAACGAACACGCCGGCACTCTGCATTACCAGTATTACGACACCCAGGCGCCAGAGCGTCCCCGCAGCCTGTTGATCGACGCCGGCGTGCGCTTCCGGGGCTACTGCTCTGACATCACGCGAACCACGCCGGCACCCGGTGAACGCCGATTTGCGGCCCTGGTACAGGGATTGGGGCAGCTGCAGAATCGCTTGTGCGAGATGGTCGCGCCGGGTGTGGAGTACGCGGCGATCCACCGCAAGACTCACCAGGGTATCGCCGCGCTGTTGAGCGCGGCTGGCCTGGTGTCCGGACTGGACGACGAGGCCTTGGTAGAGCAGGGTGTCACTCGCGCCTTCTTTCCCCACGGCATTGGCCATTTCCTGGGGATACAGGTGCACGATGTCGCTGGCAAGCTTGAGCCATCCCCTGCTGATGCGCCGTTCCTGCGCCTGACCCGCACCCTTGAGGAAGGCATGGTGGTGACCATCGAGCCTGGTCTGTACATTATTTCTTCATTGCTCGACCCGGTGTTGAACGGGCCGCTTGGGAAGCACTTCGATCATGAGGTGATTGATGATTTACGGGGCTGTGGTGGCATCCGCATTGAGGATAACGTGGTGGTGACCGCAGACGGTGCCCGTAACCTGACCCGCGAGATGGGTGGCTGATACATCCAGTTGCACAAATTTAATGCGATGGGGTTGTAATTCTAGACGCAAATAACAATAATTATCACTCACTTTATTGTCGTCAGTGAGAGAGCCCTATGTACGTGTGCCTTTGTCACGGTGTCACCGACCGAGAAATCCGCGAAGCTGCCGAGAATGGCGTCACTTCCATGCGCCAGCTGGGCAAGGAAATGGGTGTCGGCACCCAGTGTGGCCGCTGCGCCTCAACCGCGCGTGAGATCCTGAGAGAAGCGGCAACCCCGGACTACCTGTCGCTGGCCAACCTGTTGGCTCAACCGGCCTAGGCATTACTGAAGACTACCCGCTCTCACTGGAGCCGGTCGCCCTGGCCGGCTTTGTTGCAATAGATTCCCGCCTGCAATTTTTTATTACCGCATAACCGGCTATCCTAAGAAAACATACACATCCGTCATCAAGGAGTCCGGTCATGAAAGGCGACAAGAAAGTTATCCAATACCTGAACAAAGTGCTGTGCAACGAACTCACCGCCATCAACCAGTACTTTCTGCACTCGCGCATGTACAAGGACTGGGGCATCACCAAGCTCGCGGATAAGGAATACGAAGAATCCATTGATGAGATGAAGCATGCCGATCAGCTGATCGAACGCATTCTTTTCCTCCAGGGGCTGCCGAACCTGCAGGACCTCAACAAGCTGTTGATCGGTGAGAACGTTGAGGAAATGATTGCTTGCGATCTAAAAATCGAACACACCGCCCACGTGGATCTGAAAGAAGCGATCGCTTACTGCGAACAGATTCAGGATTATGGCAGCCGACAGTTATTCCGTAGCATCCTCGACAGCGAAGAAGAGCACATCGACTGGCTGGAAACCCAGCAAGAGCTGATCTCCCAGATGGGCATTCAGAACTACATTCAGTTGCAATCCTCTGCAGCGGAGTAAAACCTGACAATGGACCTGTCCTGTTTTAAAGCCTATGACCTGCGTGGCCGGGTGCCGGATCAACTGAACCCGGCCCTGGCAGAGCGCATCGGACGTGCCTATGTGGAAATCACCGGCGCAAAGAAAGTGATCGTCGGGTACGACATCCGCCTGTCCAGTCCCGACATCGCTGAAGCCCTGAGTTCCGGTCTGATGGCGGCCGGCGCCGACGTCTTCGACATTGGCCTGTGTGGTACCGAGTTGGTGTATTTCGCCACCAGCCATTACAACATGGACGGTGGCATCATGGTCACCGCCAGCCACAACCCGAAAGACCACAACGGCATGAAAATGGTCGGGCCGCAGTCGCGCCCGATCAGCTCCGACAACGGCTTGAACGACATCCGTGATCGCGTACTTGCGCCGTTCACCGATGCCCCCACCCAGGGCCGTTACGAGCCATTGGAAGTAATGAGTGCCTACATCGACCACCTGCTGGGTTGCGTGGACGCCACCTCCCTCAAACCCATGACCATCGTGGTCAACGCCGGCAACGGCGGGGCAGGGCTGGTGATCGACGAGCTGGAACAGCACCTGCCGTTCGAATTCGTTAAAGTGCACCACCAGCCGGATGGCCACTTCCCCAACGGCGTACCCAACCCGATCCTGCCAGAAAACCGCACGGCAACGGCCGGCGCCGTCATCGCCGAAGGCGCCGCCATGGGCATTGCCTGGGATGGCGATTACGACCGCTGTTTCTTCTTCGACGAGAACGGCCGGTTCATCGAGGGCTACTACATCGTCGGCTTGCTGGCCGATCAGTTTCTGCGAAAGACCGGCGGTGGCAAAGTCATCCACGACCCACGCCTGACCTGGAACACCCTGGACCTGGTGGCGGCGGCCGGCGGCGAAGCCATCGAAAGCAAGACTGGTCATGCCTTCATCAAGCAGCGCATGCGCGATGAGGACGCGGTCTACGGCGGCGAAATGAGCGCGCACCACTACTTCCGCGACTTCGCCTACTGCGACAGCGGCATGATTCCCTGGCTGTTAATCGCCGAGCGTCTGTGCCAGTCCGGCCAGACCCTGTCCTCGTTGATCGATGCCCGCATCGAAGCCTACCCGGCCAGCGGCGAAATCAACCGCACCATCGCCGATCCCCCGAAGGTGATCGCCGCTATCGAAGCCAAGTACAGTGTGGGCGCGAAAAGCGTCAGCCATGTGGACGGTGTCAGCATTGAATTCGACGACTGGCGCTTCAACCTGCGGATGTCGAACACCGAACCGGTGGTGAGACTGAACGTGGAATCGCGGGCGGATATCCCGCTGATGGAAGCAAAGACCGAAGAGTTACTGGCGGAAATGGAAAGGCTGAATCAGTAAGACTTTCCTCGTAGCCGCGGGGAGAGCAGGCAGGATGATGTGGCTGAAACTGTGCGGAGCCAAGGATGGCGGAGCTCAAGCGCCACATGGATGTGCTTGAGCGGGTTTCAGCCACATCATCCTGACTGATCGACCTTCTCCCGTTTGCGGGGAGTGCTTCAGAGCCAGTCGTTCAGCATAATCCCAATACCAAACCGCTCCGTCCGCTCGTTGTAGTCGATCAGACTCTCCCCGTACCCGTTGTAGTACTGGAAAAAGCCCTTCACCGTATCGCCCATCGGGAAACTGTACCCGAACTCCACCGACGTCTTGTTATTCGACCTCAGGTTATTCATCAGATTCAGTGAAAACGTGCGATCTTCCGTCAGCTTGTACACTGCCGTGTAATTGGCGTGGCCCAGATAGCGCTGGATATCTTCATTGTCGTCCTCGTCACCGTCCGGAATCCGATACCAGGGCTGCACGATGAACAGCCAGCGGTCGTAGCTGTAGGCAGCAGATGCGGTAATCCGGTTCCAGCTCCGGGAGCGGGGTTCTGACTGACCATTGGACTGATGATTAAGGCCGAGCGTAACCGCGTTCAGAGTGCCCTTGCCGATCTTGAAGTCAGTCTGATAGCGCAGGAAAATCTCGGGCTCATAATTGGTCTCCCGGAACGGCGCAGAATCGTCCCGATTGTACACCTGCCAGAACGATTTCTGGGTGTAGCCAAACCACATAGTGGTGCGGTCATCCAGCATGCCGGTGAGCAGAGGCACCTTAAAGCTGATCTGGTATTTGGCCTCTTCCCGCTCCAGGTCGTAATCGTAATCCGAGGCGCCCAGGCGCGGACTCGTCGGATTGGAATTGGGATCTTTCACCCAGGTTAGTGGCAGAATATAGGTAGGCCGGTAACCGACAAAACTTCCGGAGAACGAGAACACCGCCTTCTCCGCAGCAATGTAGCGGTCGACAATGGTGGTCATCACGCCTTCATTGCTGTCGCCATCCCCAGCCATGTCCTTCACTGCGGTTTCCCGGGAGGGTAGGGTCTTGTCGGCCTCCTGTTCAACCTGTTTGACCTTTTCCGGCTCGGCATCCTGCCGGGCCTTACCCGGGTCCAGAACCCGGTCGTAACAGGCCAGTCGGCGCACCCCGTTCTCGATCAGCGCGCATTCTTCCGCGGTGAGCGGCTTAGGTTGGGCGTTGTTGTCCCCGGAATCAGCGCCCTCGGCACTGGCGGTGCCGGCAACCAGGACCAGACCAAAAGCCGTAAAAGCAGAAAGGTGTGCACGCATGATGGGGTCCTTAACTGGCGTTCAGACTGAACCAGGTATTGGCAATGCCGTATACCCAGACACCAATCAGGGTTACCGCCAGCAAAGAGAAAATGACCTTGTGGCGAAAACGGTTGGCAGTATCGGCAGCCGCTACCCAGCGCAAGTACATCAGCCCGATGAAACTGAGAAACACACCCAGGCTTGCCAGGGCGGGTATCAGCAGCCAAGCAGCGTTCAATGTGCCGCCGTCACCGGTGTGGCTTGAGAACCAGCCCATGGAGGCGAGCAGAATGGCCAGGGCGGCGAATTCGGCGATCAGTAAGGGCTTGCGCAACGGGTGGCGTGAAGGAGTGTCGGGCTGGGACATGGAACGATTCCTGAAATCCTGAGTTAAAAGCGTCACTATGGTAGCCGGAATGCCGGCAAAACGCTGTTTGATTTACGAAATGGCAATGAAAGCGGTTGAATTCAGGCAAGGATTCTGCAGTTTGGTTTTTTTGCCCGGGCTCAGTCGCTATAATGCGGACACCAAAGATTATAACGCTCTAATGCGAGGTGCATTGTGAAGATGAAGAGAGTCCTGGCCGTCGTGCTGCTTGGTTTCGGCCTTACCGCCGGTGCCGTGATGGCAAATGTTGAAGATGAAATTCGCTCGCGCATCGCGCCGGTTGGCGAAGTGTGCATGCAGGGTGACGAGTGCGGTGCCGCTGCTGCGCCTACCCAGACTGCCAGCTCTGGCCCTCGCCCTGGCCCGGAAGTGTATGACGCCGTGTGCATGGCCTGTCACAACACCGGTGCCGCCGGTGCACCCAAGAAGGGTGATGCCGCAGCCTGGGCTCCTCGCATCGACAAGGGCATGGAAACCCTGATCAGCCACGCGGTGAATGGCTTTAATGCCATGCCGGCGAAAGGTGGCTGTGCCAGCTGCCCGGACGAAGAAATTGCCAGCGCGGTTGAGTACCTGGTGTCCGAAAGCCAGTAATCCGACGCTTGGTAGAAGTGAAAAACCCCCGCACTGCGGGGGTTTTTTTATGGGGTACCGTTTATGTTGTAACGAAAAATCGATGGTGTTACTGAAACGCCTTGAAAGTCAATTCGCCCACTATGTGGTGAACCGAGGTCGACTCTGATCCTGACCCCAGTTTGACCGGAATACGCCACTGGGCAAATTCCCCGGCGTCGCCGTGGGCGTCCTGCAGGGCATTCAGCCGTGGGTCGAGCCAGCCAAAACTGCCGGAATTGGACACGATCACCCAGGTGCCGGCTTCCGATGCGGCATCAGCCACACCCTGAGGTGCGTTCGGCAGTGCTTGCCAGCTGGCGCTGCCAGTGTAGGCCTCGACCCGGTTCTGATTGAATTTCAGGAACGCCTCGCCTTCGGTGCCGAGAATGGTAATCGGCTCCTCGCCCCGGTAGCTGAGCATAACGCCAGGCCTGGGGGCGTCCAGGATGAGGGTGCTGAGTCCGGGAATACCCGGCTGCTCGGTGATGCTGGCCTTAACCACACCAGACGGAATGTTGTCTGCGTCAGGCGCGCCATGCGCCCCTGCCAGTCCGGAGACTGACAGGGACACCAGGCCGAACAGCACCAGAGTGGCTGAAGTGCCGGTTCTGGATGGTTCGAAGTTCATAAAGCCAAGCCCTCTCGTTACAGGATGTCGACGGTGGACTCGATAACGCCGTCAATAGTCACGGTGTTATCGGCAACCTGTGTCGGTGCCATGCACTCGAGACCATGGTTGACCACGGTGATCGGGGCAGAAACTGAGGGAACCCGACCTTCCGGTGTGTCCTTGCTCACGAACAGCATGTACTCACCCGCTGGCACCACATTGTGGTTGTCCGGCATCCGCAGAGTCATCTTGTTGCCCTTGGTCTTCTCGATAACCAGTTCAACAGCGCGCTGGTCGCCATCGATCAGGTGCGTCATCACCGTGCGGCGAATCAGCATGGCCTTGTCGATGTTATCAGCATCATCCTCGAGCTTGATCCGGAAACGATCACCCACGGTCAGGCTGCGCGGTGCGCGCTTGATTTCCGGGCGGTCGTTGCGCATTGCGTACGGCGGCGTGTAGATCTCAAAGCTGGGATCACGGCCGTCATAGGGTGCCAGTCCGAAATCTTCCAGATTGATGAACGACAGGTAAGCGGTGTTGATCGGCGAGTGACCTGCAATCATCACCCGGCCATCGTCCATCAGGACCGCGGTGTTGTGGTAGGTGCGCGACTGGTTGGCCATGGCCATCTCAGTCCAGGTGCCGGTTGCCGGATCGAACCGCTCGGCGGTCCGGATCGGGCCTTCCAGGCCAGGCGCGGCAACACCGTCGCGGTCACCACCGCTAAATACCATGACGCTGCCATCCGGCATCAGTACGTTGGTGCCGTACCAGCGTGGTTGGTTCAGTGGCCCGGTCAGGCGCGACTCGTAGTCAATCTGGTCGCCGTTGGTGCTGATGGTATCGACCCGGCTTTGGGCGATGGGGAAGTAGCCGCCCGGGTTGGTGAGCAGGCCATAGCTGGGCACGCCACCGGCGGTCAGCAGTTCCACGTCGGTGTATTCACCGTTCGCGTTCGGTTTCAGAGGTAGCATGGTGGACGAGGTGGAACCTCGCATGCCGCCGGCAATGGCCATCTGAAGACTCTCCTCAGAGGCAGTTACCGTGACGCTGGTTTCGCGCAGATCGGACGGACTCCGTACCACACCGCCCAACAACTCAGCGGCCTGTTCCAGGGAACCGTTGGTGATGTTCAGGGTGCTATTCAACTGGCCTAAACCATTCTCATCCAGACGCAGGGGCAGACCGGCGTAGCCGATGTCGTTCCAACGCTGGGTTTCCGGGTTGTAGCTGGCCACGATGTTCCACAGAGCCTGATCGTAACCCTGTCCGAACGGGTTAAAGGCTTGGCCGCCGGCGTTATACAGCACATGGCCGTTCGGCAGCAGATGCATACGGGGGTACAACGGCAGCGACCGGTCCGCGGTGGATGGGTTTACCCGCCACTCACCGGCACAGGGGTTATAGGTTTCGGTCTGTACCACATTGCGACCGCTGTTCATTGGGTCTTCAGGATACACCGGCTTGATCAGTTTGGTGACACCGCTGGCTACAAAAACGTTGCCGTTACCCATGGTCACAAGCGAGGGATACCAACGGCCGTAGGTCATGTCACCGCTTTGAGTCCAAGTGTTGGATTCTTCGTCGTAGATTCGTGAGTTTTTGATGCCTTCCAGTTCCACTACACCGAGGGGGAGGCCGTCAATTCCAGGCTCGGAATAGTAATCCGTGCCGCCAACTGCGAGCACGTTGCCGTTAGCCAGACCAATAACGTCGGAGCAGAACAGCGCGCCATCGTTTTTATCGGTGCTATCGGCCGTATCGATGACGCCATCCAGAGGGGTGTCGTTCAGTAAAGTTTCGCTGTCATTACCGTCCGGGTTGGCACCGGCGCGGAGTGGGGCGGGCTTGATCCAGTTCGGCGTGTCGTTCTCGTCCAGAGCCAATACGCGGGTCTGGTCATTGATGGAGACTTCGCCAAACTCCCCGACAATGGAGGTTTCGACGTTTTCCGTGCCTTCAAGAGCGTTCAGATACAGAATCCGGCCGTCTTTCAGCAGCGCCATGGTGCCGGCAGCGGGTTTGCACTCCAGCTCGCCGTCGGCATTTTCGACGCACTTCTCGTCAGTAGTGACGGTCTCTCCGTCGACAACGATGGTGGGCTCGGCAAATGGCGATCCAAATCGGCCCTGCTCAGTGTACTCGGGTTTGAAAACCGGGGTTGTTTGTAAAGCGCCATCCAAGGCATTGTCTGAGTCAGAACCATCCAGATCTGCATGAATACTACCGGCGGCTACTAACAGCAGCGAGCCGGTGATTGCGGAAAAACGCCTGTGGAAACGGGACATTACGCCCTCCTGGTTTGTTGTTTTCGTCACGTGGGGAAAAAGTTCCCCATAGACTCAACGTGCAGGGAGGCGAGATAGTTGCACCCGTGTGTTGTCAGTTCAGGCCCCAAGATCTCCAAGCAGGGCGCTGAGGGTGGCTTTGCCTTTTTTCTGGTTTGCCTCGACGTCGAGATCGCCTTGGCCTTCCCATTTCAGGTCTTCTTCCGGAAGCTCATCAAGGAACCGGCTGGGAATGGTTTCGATTTTTTCCCCGTACTGCCTGCGTGCAGCAGCGTAAGTCAGGGTCAGGGTTTCCCGGGCCCGGGTAATGCCAACGTACATCAGCCGACGCTCTTCTTCGATGTTGCCTTCCTCGATGCTGCTCCGGTGCGGCAGAATTTCCTCTTCCAGCCCCATGATAAAAACATGGGGGAATTCCAGGCCCTTGGAAGCGTGCAGGGTCAGCAACTGGACCTTGTCGCTGTCGTCGTCCTCTTCCCGTTGTTCCATCATGTCGCGCAGGATCAGCTTGGTGATGGCGTCTTCGATGCCCAGTTCATCGGCGGTGCCCTTGCCGTCATCAAGCATGCGCTGGATCGACTCCACCAGGTACCAGATGTTTTCCATCCGGCGCTCAGCCTGTTTCGGCGTGCCAGAGTGCTGGTGCAGCCACTCCTCGTACTCGATGTCGGTGAACAGCTGCTTGATCACCGGAATCGGGTCTTCGCCGTGCAGGCGCTCGCAGGTGGCGTCGACCCAGTGGGCAAAACGGCGCAGCCGGTCCAGGCCTTTCTCGGTGACGTGGGTTTCTGCGCCCATGTCGCCCAGGGACTTGAACAGGCTGACGTTGCGAGCTCTGGCATAGTGGCTCAATTGTTCAAGGGTGCGCGGGCCGATTTCCCGGCGCGGCACGTTGACCACCCGGAGAAAGGCGGCGTCATCGTCCGGGTTGATCAGCAGGCGAAGGTAGGACATCGCGTCCTTGATCTCGTTCTTGGAGAAAAACGACTGCCCGCCGGAGATCCGGTACGGAATCTGGTAGGCCTGCAGTTTCATCTCCAGCAGGCGGGCCTGATGGTTGCCGCGATAGAGCACGGCAAAATCCCGGAATTCCAGCCCCTTCTTCAGCTTCTGATCGAGTATCTCGGTGGCGACCCGCTCGGTCTCTGCATCTTCGCTGCGGCAGCGGACGATCCGAATTTCATCACCGATGGTGTGATCACTCCACAGCGCTTTCTCGAACACGTGCGGGTTGTTGGCGATCACCGTGTTGGCGCTGCGCAGGATGCGGCCGGTGGAGCGATAATTCTGCTCCAGCTTGACGATTTTCAGGCTGGGGAAGTCTTCCTTTAGCTGTTCCAGGTTTTCCGGTCGTGCTCCGCGCCAGGCATAGATTGACTGGTCGTCGTCACCCACCACGGTAAATGCGGCCCGTTCTGCTACCAACAATTTGACCAGCTCGTACTGGCAGACGTTGGTGTCCTGGTACTCATCCACCAGCATGTAGCGGATCTTGCGGCGCCATTTCGCCAGCACCTCCGGGTTGCTGCGGAACAGCTGTACCGGCAGCAGGATTAAATCGTCGAAATCAACGGCGTTGTAGGCTTTTAAATATTCGTTATACTTCTTATAAATCAGCGCAATGCGCTGTTCCCGTTCGTCCGCTGCCTTGCTCAGGGCCTCGCTGGGGCTGCGCAGGGCGTTCTTCCAGGATGAGATGGTCATCTGAACGTCGTTCAGCTCGTCACCGGCATCGGTGCTGCCCTCGTGCAGCATCAGGTCCTGGAGCAGGGCCTTGGCGTCTTCGGCGTCGAAGATCGAGAAACCGGGGTAGTAACCCAGGTGCGTGTGCTCTTCCCGGATCATGTTCAGACCCAGATTGTGAAAGGTGGAGACGATCAGGCCCCGGGTGAGCTTGCGGTCGACGATGCGGCCGACCCGCTCTTTCATTTCCCGGGCGGCCTTGTTGGTGAAAGTCACGGCGGCAATGTGCCGGCCGGGAATGCCCAGTTGTTCAATCAGATAGGCGATCTTCCGGGTGATAACACTGGTTTTGCCACTGCCGGCGCCAGCCAGAACCAGCAGAGGGCCGTCGGCGTAGCGTACCGCTTCACTTTGTCTCGGGTTGAGCTTGTTCACAAATAAGGAGCCAGAATTGGACGAAAGGGGACGGTCGGACGTTTGGTGTATTCTACACCAGCAGGACTTTCTGTACCTTGGCCGTGTATCGTCTATTCTACATGGGACGGATTCGGACGCTCACGCAACCATGGATTTTGCTTAATGACGCTTCCCCTGGAAATGATACGGCGAAGTCAGCTGCGGCTGTTGCTCCTCATTCCGGACTATTCCGACTATCTGTGGCTGCACGATTACCTGTCCCGGGATCGGGAATTTGAACCTGACGTCATCTGGTGCCCGGACCTGATTGATTGTGACGACCTGATTCACAACGCCAGCTTTGACGTCATTATCTGGGACTGCGTATTTCACGGCGGCTCCGAATCAGCCTTCCTCCAGTATCTGGCCGTCGCCAGTAACGAAAAGCCGGTACTGGCGCTGAGTGCCGAGCCAGCTGACGAACGTGCGCCGGAACTGCTGGCGGCCGGGGCGGACGATTACCTCTGCCGGCAGACCCTGGATCACTGGAACCTGTGCCGAACGGTCAAGAGCCTCTGGTATCGTGGTCAGCTTTCTGAATCGGTACACACCCAGCTTGGAAGTGCGGTTGCTACCGGCTTTATCAACCGGGATCTGTTCTTTGACCGGTTGCAACAATCGTTGTTACGGGCCGAGCGGGGCGAGTATCGCTTGGCGTTACTGCACCTGAATATCGACGATTTCCGCAGCATCAACGAATCCTTCGGCTATCAGAATGGCGACCAGTTGATGCTGAAGCTAGCCGAACGGCTGCGCCATACCCTCCGACGGGTGGATTCGCTGATGCGCGTCGGTGGCGATGAATTGGCCATTATTGTCGAAAAGGTCGAGAATTCTCTCGATGTTGCGCACATTATCCGGAAAGTGGTCGGCGCCCTGGATGAACCCATCACCGTGGGTGGCCAGGTCATTGGTTTGAGCGCCAGCGTTGGCGTGGCAACTTTCCCCGAGTCCGGTGACAGCGCTGAGAACCTGCTGCGGCGGGCCAATCGCGCCACGTTCGAAGCCAAGCGGGAGCCGGGCACCAGCTACCGGTTCTATGACCATCACCTGCACATCTCCGCTGGCCACCAGCTTCGGCTGGAGGGTGATCTGCGCAATGCGCTGCGCGGCCGGGAGCTGGAGCTGTATTACCAACCCCGAATCGATCTGGCCACCGAGGAAGTGCGTGGTGTTGAGTGCCTGCTGCGTTGGAACCATCCGGAGCGAGGCCTGGTCGGGCCCGACGAGTTCATACCGGTGGCGGAGCGCAGTGGCCTGATTGTGCCGATCGGCTACTGGGTGATCGAGCAGGCCTGCCAACGGCTCAGGGAGTCTGCGGATCTTGGTTTCCCGGGGCTGGTGTTTGCAGTGAACCTGTCGTTCCGTCAGTTCCACGACCGCAAGATGACCGAGACCATTTTCCGGATCATCTTCAATGCCAATGTCGATACCAGCCTGCTGGAGCTGGAACTCACGGAAAGTGCCATGATGCACGATCTGGACTACGCAAAGCGCTGCCTGCGCGAACTCAATCAACTGGGCATCAGCTTCGCATTGGACGATTTCGGTACCGGGTTCTCCTCGCTCAGCAACCTCCAGCACCTGCCCATTTCCCTGGTGAAAATCGACAAGTCATTCATACAGGAGCTGGGCCATTCGGCGGACGCTGAACACATTATTCGCGCCATTATCAGCCTGGCTCACAGCCTACAGATCAGTGTGGTTGCCGAGGGTGTCGAGACCGAGGGTCAGCTAGAGTTCCTGCGCGACCAGCACTGCGATGAGATTCAGGGTTATTATTACGCCCGGCCCATGCCATGGAAAGACCTGGTGCAATTCCTGCGCAACCGCGGACAGGCCGCTTGCCTGCAACGATAAGCCGCTGTACCTTTCCTCTTTTAATCCGACACAGATCCCATCGAGCAGAGGTTGCATGAACAGTATTTCCAGGCGCATCGCCGACGAACTCGGCGTTCGTGAGCAACAGGTCAATGCCACCGTCGAATTGCTCGACGAGGGTGCAACCGTTCCGTTTATTGCCCGATACCGTAAAGAGGTTACCGGCTCGCTGGACGACAGCCAGCTGCGTAACCTGGAAGAGCGGCTGCGCTATCTGCGCGAGCTTGAAGATCGGCGGAGCACCATCCTCAATAGTATTGACGAGCAGGGCAAACTGACCGACGAGCTGCGCGCCAGTATCGACGGCGCCGACACCAAGAATCGCCTGGAAGATTTGTACCTGCCGTACAAGCCCAAACGTCGCACCAAGGCCCAGATTGCCCGTGAGGCAGGTTTGGAGCCCCTGGCCGACGCCTTGCTGGACGACCCCACGCTGGAGCCGGAGGCCGCTGCCCAGGGCTATCTCAATAAAGAAGCCGGTATTGAAGACGCCAAGGGCGCGCTGGACGGCGCCCGCTACATCCTCATGGAACGCTTTGCCGAGGATGCCGAGCTGCTGGGCAGTCTGCGTGACTTCATTTGGCAGGAAGGCCAGCTGAAGGTGTCGGTGATCGAGGGCAAGGAAACCGAGGGCGCCAAGTTCCGGGACTACTTTGACCACGTCGAGCCGCTCAAGAAGGTGCCGTCGCACCGGGCTCTCGCCATTCTGCGCGGCCGTAATGAAGGTATCCTGGCGTTCACCATTGCGGTTGGAGATGCCGAGGATGACCGCAAGCAGCCGCATCCGGCTGAGCAGCGCATTGCCGCCCACTGGAACCTCCGGGATAGCGGGCGGGCGGCCGACAAATGGTTGTCGGAGGTGGTGCGCTGGACCTGGCGGGTAAAGTTGTCCACCCAGATCGAAACCGACCTGATGGCCCAGGTGCGTGAGGCAGCGGAATCCGAGGCGATCAACGTCTTTGCTGCCAACCTGAAAGACCTGCTGTTGTTGGCGCCGGCCGGTCCGCGTCCAACCCTGGGGCTGGACCCCGGGCTTCGGACCGGGGTGAAAGTGGCGGTGATCGATGGCACCAGCCAGGTGGTGGGCCATGGCGCGATTTACCCCCATGCCCCCAAGAACCAGTGGGACCCGTCCATTGAGCAGCTGGCTCGCTGGTGTCGTGACTACAAGATTGAGCTGGTGGCTATCGGCAACGGCACAGCATCCCGGGAAACCGAGAAGCTGGTGGCGGACCTGTGCAAGCGCTACCCGGAACTGAAGCTGGCGCGCATCGTGGTCAGCGAGTCCGGGGCCTCTATCTATTCCGCTTCGGAATTCGCTTCCCGCGAGCTGCCGGATCTGGACGTTACCATTCGCGGTGCCGTGTCCATCGCCCGCCGCCTGCAGGATCCGCTGGCCGAGCTGGTGAAGATCGAGCCCAAGTCCATCGGCGTAGGCCAGTACCAGCACGACGTGTCCCAGGTGCAGCTGTCCCGCAGCCTGGATGCCGTGGTGGAAGACTGCGTAAACGGTGTGGGTGTCGACCTGAACACCGCCTCGGTGCCCCTGCTGGCGCGGGTGTCAGGCCTGAACCAGAGCATTGCCCAGAACATTGTTGATTTCCGCAGCCAGAATGGTCTGTTCAACAACCGTAAGCAGCTCCTGAAGGTATCCCGTCTGGGCGACCGTACGTTTGAGCAGGCGGCTGGTTTCCTGCGTATTGCCAGTGGCGACAATCCCCTGGACCGCTCGTCGGTGCACCCGGAAGCCTATGGCGTGGTTGAGGCGATTGCCGCCAAGAATCAACGCAAGGTCGAAGACATTGTGGGTGATTCGTCGTTCCTGCGGGGTCTGAATCCGAAGGATTACGTAACAGAACAGTTCGGGTTACCGACTATCAAAGACATCATCTCCGAGCTTGAAAAGCCGGGTCGGGATCCGCGCCCGGAATTCCGCTTCGCCAGTTTCGAGGAAGGCGTGGAAACCCTGAGTGACCTGAAGCCGGGCATGGTGCTGGAAGGCTCGGTGACCAACGTTACCAACTTCGGTGCGTTCGTGGACATTGGCGTTCATCAGGACGGGCTGGTACACATTTCTGCGCTGTCCCATACTTTCGTGAAGGACCCGCGGGAAGTGGTGAAGGCCGGGGATATCGTCAAGGTCAAGGTGATGGACGTGGATATCCCCCGCAAGCGAATTGCCCTGTCCATGCGCATGGACGATCAGCCAGGTGAGAAGAATGACGGTAAGCCAGCCGGCGGCGGGCGTGCCCGTGCCGAACAGAAGGGCGGCGGCCGGAATTCACGCCAGAGCGGCAGCGGTCAGAAACAACAGCAGGGCGCCATGGCGGGCGCACTGGCCCAGGCCCTGGCCTCGGCTCGCAAAGGATAGCCGTTAACCGGTTTTTTGTCTTTTCATCGATTGGCGCGGTTCACGAGACTGCGCCGGTCGCAGCAGGAGTTCACCATGGCTGAGTCCCGCCATTCTGTTTTTCGCCAATTTGCCGCCAATGAATGGCAGGGCTTTCGCAAAGGCGTCGAAAAGGAAGGTCTGCGCGTCGATCGCAACGGCTTTATTGCCCAGACACCGCACCCGAAAGCACTGGGGTCCGCCCTGACCCATCCGAGCATTACCACGGACTATTCAGAAGCACTGCTGGAGCTGATCACCCCGGTATGCTCAAGTACCGGCGAAATGCTCGAGTCGCTGCGCAACATCCATCGGTTCGTGCAACAGAATCTGGGTGACGAAGTGTTCTGGGCCGCCAGTATGCCCTGTGAACTGGATGGTGATGCCAGCATTCCCATTGCGGAATACGGCAGTTCCAACATTGGTCGTCTGAAGCATGTCTATCGTCAAGGCTTGGCGGTGCGCTATGGCCGGATGATGCAGAGTATCGCTGGCGCCCATTACAACCTGTCGCTGCCCGACAGTTTCTGGCAGCTCTGGCAGCAAGCGCTTGGCAACCAGCAAAGTCTCAAGGACTTCAAATCCGATCAATATTTTTGGCTGATCCGTAATTTCCGTCGTCGAAGCTGGCTGCTGATGTTGTTGTTTGGCTCATCCCCGGCCCTGGACGCCAGTTTCGTCGCCAATACCAGTCACATGCTCAGCCGGTTCGATGACCATACCTGGTTCGGCCAGAATGCGACCTCCCTGCGGATGGGCGATCTGGGCTACCACAACAACGCCCAGTCTTCCCTGAACATCTGCTTCAACGAGCTGAGCACTTACACCCAGACTCTGGACCGGGCCATCCATACGCCGTGGCCACCGTACGAACGCATCGGTGTGCGGCGTGAGGACCAGTTCATTCAAATCAACACCAGCATCTTGCAGATCGAGAATGAGTACTACAGTGCGGTGCGGCCCAAGCGGACGGCTGAGAGCGGAGAGAAGCCGATCCAGGCCCTGGAATCCCGCGGTGTGGAATATATCGAAGTTCGCTGCCTGGATCTCGATCCGTTCTCCCCGGAAGGCGTCAATGCCGCCCAGATCGACTTCCTGGACCTGTTCCTGTTGGATTGCCTGCTGACCGATAGCCCGCGTATCGGCGACGATGAATGCGAGCGGCTGGATGACAACTACAAAGATGTGGTTGCCCAGGGCCGTAACCGTGAGCTTAATCTGTGCGAGGGTGGCGCACGCAAGCCGGTGGGTGACGCGGCAACAGTCTTGTTTGACCAACTGGAGCCGCTGGCGGAATTGCTGGACAGCTGGACCGGAACCGACACCTATCGCAGCGCACTGGCAGAGCAGCGTGGAAAACTGCCGGAACTGGGTGTCTGGTCGGTGCCTTCGGCCCAAGTGGTGGAGGCTATGCGGGAATCGGGGCTGGGCCATCGGGAGTGGGTGATGGAGCAATCCCGCCAACACCAGCAGACTCTGCGCGAGGAAGGTCTGTCAGCGGAAGTGCAGGCATCGTTCCAGGACATGACCGAGCAATCCCTGGCGGACCAGGCGCACATGGAAGCTGTGGATCAGCCGTCGTTCGGCGCGTTTTTGGACGAGTATCTTAAGGCTTGAGGGCAGGGTGTTGCAGCCGGGGCGGACCTGACGCACAGAATCCAGACAAACTGTTTGTCAGGACTCAGATCGACTGTTAGTTTCTGTAATCACAGGGATAACAGTGGATGGCGTCATGGCAAGGGATATCAAGCTCGGCTGGGAAGTGGAGGCGCTCAATAAAGCCTATCGCCAGGGTTACATGGCGGCCTCGATGGGAATGGATATGGCCCGCTGCCCGTACCGCGGTGAGGTGGTCATTGCAGCCTGGGAAGCAGGTTGGGATGACGCCAATCAGGCGGCCCGGAAAAAGCGGGCAGTGCAGGAGGACGACCTGTTTTCCCGTATCGCCTGAGCCCAGTAGAACTCCGCTCTACTTCTGCACCACGAATTCGGTAAACAGCACGCCGGTGATACTTTCGCCGGTTTGCTGCTCCTCCAGAACCTGGTTGATCCGGGTTGTCGCTTCCTCTCGCAAAGCCTGCTGGCCTTCCAGAGCGGTCAGCCGCTCGCTGTCCGTCTGTTCACCAAACAGCATGACCAGCTCGTGGCGCAGTCTCGGCATGTGCGTGTCCAGCGCCGGCTGGGCACCAGCGCTGGCAACCCGGAGGCTGACCGACGCCTTAAGATAGGTCACCTTGGTGCCCGGTTTGCCGATGTGGGTCACGAACGGTGGGTCCATGGCGATATAGGCAGTGATGCCCTTTTCCTCGACGGCTTCGTCTTCTTCGGGCTCCTCGGCGGCCAGTGGTGTGGCAACCAGTGAGCACAGGAGCAGCAACAGGGTCAGGGCAGATTTTGGGTGAAGTGTCATAAGCTTGAAGTTGGTCTTAGTTTAGGGTTAAGTGGCCGATCAACAACGATGCCACCGATGGGACCGAGAATAGCAGGCCCAGTGGGTGGATGCAGGTTCAATTCGATTATCCGAGGTGTTGTTTTGACAAGCAGGCAGGTGTTCGGACTGATTTTTCTGGTGTGCGCCGGGTTACTGGGTGTCGCCTTTTACATGCAATACGTGATGGGGCTAGAGCCCTGCCCGCTGTGCTGGCTCCAGCGCTTTGGCTTCATGGGCGCTGGCCTGGTTGGTTTGGTGGCATTGTTGCATGGTCCTTCTGGTCTAGGCGTGCGTATCTACGGGCTGCTGCTTGCCGTGACAGCAGGCGCGGGGCTGGCTGTTGCCGGACGTCAGCTTTGGCTGCAGAGCCTTCCAGCGGACCAGGTCCCTGCCTGTGGCCCCTCCGTCGATTACATGCTGGAAGTGCTGCCATTCTTTGAGGTGTTGGCAACGGCACTGAAAGGCACCGGCGATTGCGCCGAAGTGGTTTGGCGTTTCCTGGGGTTGAGCATTCCCGGCTGGACGGCGGTGTTCTTTAGCCTGCTCGTGGTGACCGGCCTTGCGTTGCTGTTGCGCCGCTCAAAGCCACAAAACGGTATTGCCGGCTGAAACGGTTGCGACATACCGTAGCCATGGGGTAAGTTGAAATTACCTGACAAGACATCAAGACCGAGACAAAAGATCCGGAATATCAAACGGAGAACAGGCGTCATGCTGGAAAATTGCCGAAATGCCAGGGAGCGTTGGGGCGGAGTCAATGAACTCATTGATCGTTGGCTGAAAGAACGTCAGGAACTGCTGGTTCATTACTGTGAGCTGTCAGGGGAGAACGACTTCTCCCAGACCGAAGCCCTGAGAGAAAAATTTGTACGCCTGTGTGAAGTGCTGGTGGATTATGTTTCAACCGGGCACTTTGAAATTTACGAGCAGTTGGTTCGTGAGGCCAAGGAATTTAACGATGGTGGCCAGGAACTGGCGGCCAAGTTGTATCCTCGTATCCAGGAAACCACTGAGGTGGCCCTGAACTTCAACGATCGCCTTGATGGCAAGAAATTGTCCGAAGAAGAGCTCAAAGCCCTATACGGCGAATTGTCGAAACTGGGAGAGAGTCTGGAAAGCCGTTTTGAAATGGAAGATTTTTTGATCGAGCATCTGCACACCGCGCATGCGGGCAAGTTAGCATCGGTCTGACCGACGGAATTGGTAAAAAAAAGCCTCAGCACCGGGTTACCGGGCTGAGGCTTTTTTGATGGCCGCTCGTTATTCTGAGTCGGTGTCCTGATCGGCCTGCGGATTGATTTTCAGCAGTTCGACGTCGAAGATCAGGGTTTCGTTCGGGCCGATGGCGCGATTGCCGCCGGGTCCGTACGCCAGATCGGCCGGGATATAGAGTTTGTAACGAGCACCTTCGCTCATCAGTTGCAGGCCTTCGGTCCAGCCCGGGATCACCTGGTTCAGGCCGAATGTTACTGGATCACCACGTTCACGGGAGCTGTCGAAGACTTCACCTGACAGCAATTCACCGGTGTAATGAACTTTCACGGTGTCGGTCGCAGCTGGCTTCTCGCCGGAACCTGCTTCCAGGACCTCAAACTGAAGCCCGGAATCCGTGCTCTTCACTTCATCACGATCAGCGTTTTCTGCCAGGAAGGCTTCGCCCGCTTCCAGGTTTTTCTTGGCCAGCTCTTCCGCTTGCTGCGACTGCTTCTGCTGCATTTCTTGCTGGTAGGCCATCAAGGCCTGCTGGATTTCTTCCCGGCTCATGCGCTGGGCTTCTTCGTCGCCCGCGTGGCCATGCTGGATACCCTGCAGGAACTGATCCATCTGCAGGTCCGGCAGATCGTTGCTCATGCGCTCACCGAGTACCAGGCCCATGCCGTAGCTGACTTTCTGGTCAGTGGATTCCAGTTTTGGGTCTTCCGGGGTCTCTGGCGGAGTTGAGCAGCCGGCCACAACGCCAGCCATTGCCAGTGCGAGCAGTGTCTTCTTCATTGCCTCATCCTTTAACGTATGTGCCGGGGCAGGGCCCCGAAGAGTGTATATCGAAATGCAGACGGTAACGGGTTCTGGCGGCAGTTGCCACTGAACATGTGTTAAGAAAGCGGACGGATGTTCTAGCTGCCATTGCTGCCAGCGGTCGGGCCCATGGAGAAAGGTGCCCGGTAAGGAGACTGCCAGTCGTTTTCCGGATCCGAGACCCGGTTGCGGGGAACGTCGGTGTCGGCGCGCTCGATGGCCAGGGTGTTCCAGCGACCCTGGGTCGGGGGCTGGTCAGCGTAATGCCAGTTGCCCTCAGTATCCTGCCACTTGAACACAATATCGGGTCCGTCGGTGGGCACCGGGGAAGGTACCAGCCCTTCGAAGTCCGGGATCTCTTCAGGTGTTTCCTCGGCGACGGACTCTGTCACCTGTTCAGGGTCATTGAGGCCAAAGAAAATTAGCAGCAACAAAAACCCCAGTGCCGGGAATGAGATCCGGATGAGCCATTTCATAATCATGGCTTGTGGTCTCCCGTGGAGATGTGGGCCAGCGTACCGGCGAGTGCATTCAGTTGGCTCTTCGCGTTCGGGACCGCGTCCGGCGACGGAGCGGCAGCCTCGAGATTGTTCTGGATAAGTACATCGCGTCCGTGCATATCGCCAGTGTCCAGTCTGTTGGTTGTCAGTGTATGCCAGGCTAGTGCGAGTTCAATACGCTCGGCTTCGAGTTCAAGACCAGCGACGCCTTCACGCAGAGTGCGACACTGCGCACTTGCTTTTGGAAGCAGTTGTCGAACGGAGCGCAAGGCGCCCGTTACACGGTTGCGCCACTCTGTTACCGTAGCGTCTTCACTTCCGGTGTACGATTGACCATCCAGCGCCAGCCAGGCGGCACACAGGACTCTGGTTACACTCCAGCCTTGCTGCTGCAGCGCCAGACAATTGTCCTGAACGCCCGCCTTCCGCCAGAAGGCAAGCGCGAACTGCCACAGAGGGTTATCGGATTGCAGTTGCACCGGCAGGTCCAAGCCGTCCGTTGTTCGTTCCGATGGACTCTGTGAACAAACCGTCATGGTAACTGGACCTTCTTTGCCAACGATACGTTGATAAAATGGACACATGTTAACGATAACCGATCTCAGTTTACAACGGGGCGGCGTCTGGTTGCTACAGGCGGTCAGTCTCACCGTGCAGCCGGGCCAGCGTGTCGCCATTGTCGGCGCCAACGGCGCCGGTAAATCCAGTCTTTTCCAGCTGTTGCTGGGCCAGTTGACACCGGAGCAGGGCAGCGTGGCGCTGCCAGGCGGCTGTCGGATTGCCCACATGGCCCAGGAGGTAAAAGCCTCCGATCGCAGCGCCCGGGATTTTGTCCTGGACGGTGATCTCGATCTCCGGCGCATGGAGGCCGAGCTAGCTGATGCCGAAGCGCGCGGCGATGATCACGCCCAGGCCCGCATTCACGGCGAGCTCGATATCCATGAAGCCTGGTCGGCGTCGCGCCGTGCCGAGACCCTGCTGCGCGGACTCGGCTTTTCCGATTACGACATCGGCCGGCCGGTGTCGGCATTTTCCGGTGGCTGGCGGATCCGGCTCAACCTGGCCCAGGCCTTGATGCGGCCCTCGGACCTGTTGCTGCTGGATGAGCCTACTAACCACCTGGATCTCGACGCCTGTCTATGGCTTGAAAACTGGCTCCGCCGCTATCCCGGGACCCTGCTGTTCATCTCTCACGACCGTGATTTCATGGACCGGGTGGCTACCCACCTGGTGCATTTTGATCAGCAGCAGCTGGAGCTCTATACCGGCAACTACACCGCTTTTGAAGGCCAGCGCAGCGAACGGCTGGCCCAGCAGCAAGCGGGCTTCGAGCGTCAGCAGGCCCGGATTGCCGAAATACAGCGCTTCATCGATCGATTCAAAGCCAAGGCCACCAAGGCCCGGCAGGCCCAGAGCCGGGTCAAGGCACTGGAGCGCATGGAACGAATTGCCCCGGCGCACATAGACTCGCCGTTCAGCTTTGAATTCCCACTGTCCGAGAAAGTGTCCAATCCGCTGCTGTCCATCCGTAACGGCCAGGCCGGCCATGGCACCGCCCCGATACTCACCGGTATCAATCTTACGCTTTTGCCCGGCAGCCGCATTGGCCTTCTGGGCCCCAATGGTGCGGGTAAGTCGACACTGATGGATGGCTTGCGCGGTGAAAAGACTCTTTTAGCCGGTGACCGGACCTGCGGCGAGCACCTGGCCATTGGTTATTTTGCCCAGCATCAGTTGGAATCCCTCGATCTGGACGCCAGTCCCTTCCTGCACCTCCAGCGCCTGTCACCCAAGGCCTCAGAACAGAGCATTCGCAATTTCCTGGGCGGGTTCGATTTCCACGGGGACGAGGCACTGAGCGCGATTCGGTCGTTCTCCGGTGGCGAGAAGGCCCGGGTCGCCCTGGCGATCATTGCCTGGCAGCGTCCGAACCTGTTGCTGCTGGACGAGCCAACCAACCATCTGGACCTGGAAATGCGCCAGGCCCTGACCATGGCCCTGCAGAACTTTGAAGGTGCCATCGTAGTGGTGTCCCACGACCGGCACCTCCTGCGCAACACGGTGGATGAGTTCTGGCTGGTGAATGACGGACGCGTACAAGAGTACGAGGGCGACCTGGAGGATTATGAACGCTGGCTGGCAGATCGTCGCAAAGACGACACTGAAGCTCCGCGGAATAACCAAGTCACATCCAATGGCGTTCCGGCGGAAGCGAGTGCAGGGGAAGGTGTAGGTGAGAGCGCTGACGATCGCAAAGCTCGCAAGCGGGCGGAAGCGGCACTGCGCCAGAAACTCAGTCCGTACCGCAAGCGCCAGACCGGCCTGGAGAAGGAGATGGATGGCCTGCAGCAAACCCTGCAGACGCTGGAGGCCGACTTGGCCAACCCAGCCCTGTACGACGCTGATGGTCAGGCCCGGTTGAAGGAGCTGCTGGGCAAGCAGGCGGAAGCCAAGAGCCGGATGGAAGACATCGAGGCGGAGTGGCTTGAGGTCAGTGAAACCGTCGAGTCGCTGGAAGCTGAGCTGGCGGGCTAGGCCCGTTCAGCAACCGGAATCCTTAGCTCGAAATTCTGCTTGGCTAGATAGTCCCGTTCATTTTCGAGATCGGCCAGGGTGAGCGGCCGATCGTCGAGCCAGCCCTCGTCAAATTCAACGGTCAGTTTGTTGGCTTCGGCACTAAGTGTCAGGCGCGGTGGTGGCTCCAGGTTGCGCGGGTGCTGAATCAGCACGGCCAGACGAACCAGCACGGACAGGTAGCGCAGTCGGGTTTTGTCGTCCGGATCTTCCACGTCTTCGAAAATGGCCGGCGAGAATTTGCGCCGGTGACCCCGCACCAGGGTGGCCAGATCACGCTGGAACTGCTGGCTGAAACCGGGCAGGTCGGAATAGCGCAGCAGGTAGGCACCGTGCTTGTGGTACTGGCTGTGAGAGATGGTCAGCCCAATTTCATGCAGGCGGCAGGCCCAGCGCAAGACTTCCTCGTCGCTCGGGGTGTGCACACCCCAGGTGCTCGCTACCTGCGCCCAGGCAGCAATGGCGGTCTCCTCGACGGCCGTGCCATGGGCCTGGTCAACGTGATAGCGCTCCTGCAGTGCCGAGATGGTGCGCTCGCGCACGTCTTCATGCTGAATCCGTCCGGCGATGTCGTACAACAACCCCTCCCGCAAGGCACCATCGGCAAATTCCATTTCCTCAATGCCGAGTGATTGGAACGCGGCCATCAGAATCGCGAAACCGGCCGGAAAGATGCTCTGACGGTCTGCACGCACGCCCAGATCATCCAGTTTTTCAGTCTTGCCCATATCCACCAGGCGCCTGCGCAGCTCCTGCATTCCGGCTTTTGTGATCGTGCCGTCGGAAATCTTCAGATTAGCGAGGACGCTGGAGATGGCCTTGATGGAGCCGGACGATCCCACCGCGCTCTGCCAGCCCACGGACCGGAAATGCCGGCGAATGTTGAGCAGTTCCTGCTCGGCGTGGGTGACGGCTTTGTCCATTTGCCGCCGAGTAATTTTGCCGTCCGGGAAATAGCGATTGCGGAAGGATACACAGCCCATGTGCAGGCTTTCGAGCACTTCCGGCTCAAAGCGCTGTCCGATGATGAACTCGGTGCTGCCACCCCCGATGTCGATTACCAGCCGCCGGCCACAATCGTCGGACAGGGTATGGGAGACCCCCAGATAGATCAGGCGGGCCTCTTCACGGCCGGCGATGATTTCCACCGGGTAGCCCAACACTTCCTCAGCCTGGTCCATGAAGATATGGGCGTTACGGGCCACCCTGAGGGCGTTGGTGCCGACGATCTGAACCGCACTTGGCGGCATGCCGTTTAGCCGCTGGGCGAACCGACGCAAACACGACAGGCCTCGTTCCTGCGCCTCGGGGGTCAGGTTGTTGGCTTCGTCGAGACCCGCGCCCAATTGGACCTTTTCGCCCATTTTTTCGAGGGTGCGGATTTCTCCGTGTACCAGCCGGGCAACCACCATGTGGAAACTGTTGGAGCCCATGTCGATGGCTGCGAGAACCTCCGAAGGAGGAACAGCATTTTCGGCGGTGGATGCGGCCGTCACGGTGGTCGAAATCCTTTTAAAGGTGAGCTTCCGGGCTACTATAAGCGAAATCCCTCAGGCGTGTCAGTAACGGACAGGCCGATCTACCGCTTCACATATTGCGGACCAATCGCGTAAAGTATGGCTCATCTCGATAAGGGTGAAAGGTTGTCTGGGCAACGAGGCAATCCTTCAACGAAGTGAACAGCGCCCTGCTGCGGTTCTAAAGCAGGCTGACATGATGTAGGGCGCACGAATCAGGAAATGGTAATGAGCGGAAATATCGTAAACGTAACCGACGCTTCCTTTGAGCAGGACGTGCTGCAATCCGACGTTCCGGTACTGGTAGATTATTGGGCAGAATGGTGCGGTCCCTGCAAGATGATTGCGCCGGTGCTGGAAGACATTGCAGATGAATACGAAGGCAAGCTGAAGATCTGCAAGCTGAACATCGACGAAAACGAGCAGACTCCGCCTAAATTCAACATTCGCGGTATACCGACTCTGATGCTGTTCAAGAACGGTAATGTCGACGCCACCAAGGTAGGCGCCCTGTCCAAGTCGCAGTTGGTAGCCTTCCTGGACAGCAATCTCTGATTGTCGACAGGTTGCTAAAAACCGCCCCTGAGCGCTAGCTCACGGGCGGTTTTTTATTTCCAGGCGTCGCTGCGAGCCACATCAGAGTTCTTCTGCTCTACCCAATGCTCTCCGGATGCGGTGATTTCCTTCTTCCAGAAGGGTGCCGAAGTCTTGAGGGCGTCCATCAGAAACTGGCAGGCCGCAAAAGCGTCGCTTCGGTGCGCGCTGCAGACTCCCACAAAGACGATCTGCTCCTGCAGCGCCAGGCGTCCCACCCGATGGATAATCCGCGCTCGGCGAACATCCCAGCGCGAAGAGGCCTCGGCAATCAAGCCCTCGATGACCTGTTCGGTCATGCCCGGGTAATGCTCGAGGTATAGGCCCTCGACATCGCTCAGGTCGCCACTGTCACGTACCAAACCAGCAAAGGTCGCAATGGCTCCAGTGCCAGCGCCGCTGTCTCTGAGTCGTTGGTATTCCGCCGCCGGATCGAAATCTTCGGTCTGAATTGAAATCATCTCAGCCTCCGGTCACCGGCGGGAAAAAGGCTACCTCATCGCCGGCACGTACTTCGGTAGACAGCTTGGCCATGGTCTGGTTCACTGCGATCATTACCGGCTGCTCCCCCTGCAACTGGGTCCAGGCGCCACCACGTTCGGCCAGGCTGGCGAGGATGGCCCCGGTGGTCAGGCCGGGTTGGGCCGGCAGCGTAAGCTGCTCGGTGTTCAGTTCCTCCCGCAGGCGGGCAAAAAACCGGATGGTGATGGTGTCTGCAGTCATGATCAGGCCAAAAGCTCCGTGAAAGAATAATAGGTTAACACGTCGCCAATCCGGACCTCACTGTTCTCCGGAATTACCGCCAGGCCGTCGGCCCAGCAAGCAGAACTGAGCATGCCGGAACTCTGATTCGGATACGCAGCCAAACGAAGCTCTCCGGCCTCCTGTTCCTTGCGCGCCCGGAAAAAACCCCGGCGAATTGAGGGAGAGGGAACTTCGAAACCTGCTGGCAGGTGTTCGCCTATCGGATGGATTCTCGGTTGGCCTTGGCATTGCCGAATAAAGGGCATCACAATCATCGCGAAGGTGACCAGAACGGCTGCCGGATTGCCGGGCAGGCCGAGCAGGGGGGTGCCTTCGATCTGTCCAAACGCCAGTGGTTTGCCCGGTTTGATGGCCAGGCGCCAGAGTGACAACTGACCGGTGGCCGTGAGTGCGGCGCGCACGTGATCTTCCTCGCCTACGGAAACCCCGCCGGTGGTAATGATCAGGTCTGCCTCGGCAGCGGCTTTTTTCAGTGTGGTCTCGGTTGCGGCTCGATTATCCGCCAGGCCCTCACACAGGACCACGTCGCAGGCCGCGTGCGTGAGCAGGCCCAGCAGGGTGAATCGGTTGGTGTTGTATATCTGTCCAGGGCCCAGTGGTAAGCCGGGTTCTACCAGTTCGTCACCGGTGGTGAGAATGGCGACCTTGAGTTTATCCTTGACGGGCACTTGAGCCACGCCCATGGAAGCCAGTAGCCCCAACTCCTGGGGGCGCAGTCGGGTGCCCTTTGGCAGAGCCAGATCACCCTTGCCCAGGTCCTGACCCTGACGCCGGATGTTCTGGCCCGGCTTGACGTTGGTTTGTACCAGGATGCCGGTGTCCGAAACCTCTACCTGTTCCTGCATGACCACTGAATCGGCTCCGGCTGGTATCTCCGAACCGGTAAAGATCCGGGCGGCGGTGCCTGTTGCCAATGGCGTGGGTGCGGTGCCGGCGGGAATGCGGATCGAGATCGGCAGGGGGTTACCCGAATGAAGGTCATTCTGGCGCAGGGCATAGCCGTCCACGGAGCTGTTATCGGCCGGCGGCACATCTGCCGGGACCCACTGGTCTTCTGCCAGGATGCGATCCAGGGCGTCGGTCAGCCCTACAGTTTCGGTGCGGGTGATGGCGGGAGCCCGGGATAGCAAATGGGCCAGGGCATCTTCCAAGGGTATCAGGTCAGGGCCGGCCATGAGCGGTTCTCCTTGTGGTTCGCTGAATGCGCTCAGGTGGTCGCGCGAGTAGTGATCTGCTCGTTTACCCGATGCAGGGGTTTGTCCGGCTTACGCAGCACCAGCGCGGCAAAGTTGCACGGTGTGTGCCGGCTATCCAGCTGGCTGCAAAGAATGCCATTCCAGCCAGTCCGACAGGCGCCTGTGGACCCCGGCAGACAAAAGACAACCGTGTGGTTCGATAAACCGCCAAAGGCCCGGGATTGGATGGTGGAACTTGCGATTTCGGCGGCTGACAGGCGTCGGAATTCTTCGCCAAAGCCTTCAATGGTTTTGTCCAGAAGAGGTCCAATCGCTTCCGGTGTGCTGTCGCGTTCAGAAAAACCGGTGCCTCCGGTAATCAGGATTACATGCACTGACGGGTCCGCGATCCAGTGTGCAATCAGGGCGCGTATCAGATACACGTCGTCCGGCAGGATGCGGCGTGCCGCCAGTTGGTGTCCGGCTTCGAGCAGGTTGTCAGCCAGGAACTGGCCGGAGGTGTCCTGTTCAGGTCCGCGGCTGTCAGAAACGGTTAACAGGGCGATGTTGAGGGGTTTGAATTCGCCGGCGAGGTCGATGCCCATGGCGTTAGCTCCGTAATTTTGGGATAAATACTGATAACCCAAGTATCCGGATCACGACCAGGGATTGGAAGAGGTCCCCGGCCAGGCCTACCAGGCGGCGTTGGTTACAGGGATCAGGATCCGGGTTAAGTTGGCGTTAATTTGGACAGTTTACTTGACATTCGCCAGTGAGGTGGTCGATGATCTTCGTTGCCTAGGGGACGGTTGTTCCCACTCTCTGGCTTCAGACCCTTTTTAACCCGGATTCCATCTACACCCGGTTGCTCCATCTGGCCAGCAACAAGTTCAACGACGTTAATTTTTGATCAATCCGTGCAGGTACACCCTGTCATCCCACATTCGATTACTTCCATTCCTGATAATCCAACAAACTATGAATCTTACTGAACTCAAGCAGAAGTCCATGCCCGAATTGCTCGAAATTGCGCAAGAGATGGGCCTCGATAACCTGGCTCGTTCGCGCAAGCAGGATGTCATCTTCACCATCCTGAAGAGACACGCCAAGGGCGGCGAAGACATCTACGGCGACGGCGTACTGGAAATTCTGCAGGACGGTTTTGGTTTCCTCCGTTCGGCTGACGCTTCCTACCTGGCGGGACCGGACGATATTTACGTCTCTCCGAGCCAGATCCGTCGTTTCAACCTGCGTACCGGTGACACCATTGCCGGCAAGATTCGCCCGCCGAAAGACGGCGAGCGTTATTTTGCCCTGTTGAAGGTTAATGAAATTAACTTCGACAAACCGGACAACGCCCGTAACAAGATCCTGTTCGAGAACCTGACGCCTCTGTTCCCTGAGGAGCGGCTTACTCTGGAAGCAGGTAATGGCAGTACCGAGGATCTGTCCTCGCGTGTGCTGGACCTAGTTGCTCCTATCGGTAAGGGGCAGCGTGGCCTGATTGTGTCCCCGCCCAAGGCCGGTAAGACGCTGCTGATGCAGAGCATCGCCCAGTCGATTACCCGTAATAACCCGGAGTGCCATGTAATGGTGCTGCTGATCGACGAGCGCCCGGAAGAAGTGACCGAAATGCAGCGCACCGTGCGCGGCGAGGTTATTGCTTCCACGTTCGACGAGCCACCTGCGCGTCACGTTCAGGTTGCCGAGATGGTGATCGAGAAGGCCAAGCGTCTGGTTGAGCACAAGAAAGACGTGGTGATCCTGCTGGATTCCATTACCCGTCTGGCTCGTGCCTACAACACCGTGATCCCGTCCTCCGGTAAAGTTCTGACCGGTGGTGTTGATGCCCACGCCCTGGAGAAGCCGAAGCGGTTCTTCGGTGCAGCCCGGAATGTGGAAGAGGGCGGCAGCCTGACCATCCTGGCGACGGCGTTGGTCAATACCGGTTCCAAGATGGACGAGGTGATCTACGAGGAGTTCAAGGGCACCGGCAACATGGAAATCCATCTGGACCGCAAGATTGCCGAGAAGCGGACTTACCCGGCCATCAATATCCGTAGCTCCGGCACGCGCCGTGAAGACCTGCTGATGACTGAGGCGGACATCCAGCGAGTGTGGATCCTGCGTAAGCTGCTGCATTCGATGGACGACGATACGGCGGCCATCGAGTTCCTGCTGGACAAGCTCCGGGACACCAAGACCAACGACGAGTTCTTCCAGTCGATGAAGCGTCGTTAAGGCAGAGCCCGGGATTTAGCCCCGGCGCGTTGAGCCTGTTGGTTTAGCCGCGCCGGGAGACCTTGCCCCGGACACGCCGTGGATACGTCCCTTTAGGCTTGGTCTTGCCATCCCTGGCAAGACACAGTCCGGAGCAAGGTATCCCGGCACTGCTTTCCTGATTCCTGCGCGCACCCGCTCCTCCATCCTGACTTGGCGTACAGGCCTAAACATCCGATACGCGCCGCAGCCCGTAAAAGCCCGAAACCTTCGGAGCACGCGATGAAATACAACGACCTGCGAGACTTCATGGACCAGCTGGAAAAGCTGGGCGAACTGAAGCGCATCTCTGTTGAAGTTGATCCCCACCTGGAAATGACGGAAATCTGCGACCGCACCTTGCGGGCGGGCGGTCCGGCGTTGCTGTTCGAGAACCCCAAGGGGCACGACATGCCGGTGCTGGCGAACCTGTTTGGCACGCCCAAGCGGGTGGCCATGGGTATGGGGCAGGACGATGTCACCGCGCTGCGGGATATCGGCAAGTTGCTGGCGTTCCTGAAAGAGCCGGATCCCCCCAAGGGTTTCCGGGACGCCATTGAGAAGTTGCCGCTGTTCCGTCAGGTCATGCGCATGAGTCCGAAGGTGCTGCGTTCGGCGCCGTGCCAGGATGTGGTGATCGAGAAGGATCTGGTAGATCTGTACCAGATTCCGGTGCAGCATTGCTGGCCCGGCGATGCCGGGCCGCTGGTGACCTGGCCGCTGGTGATTACCCGCGGGCCGCACAAGGAGCGCCAGAATCTCGGCATCTATCGCCAGCAGGTGATCGGTCGTAACCGGCTGATCATGCGCTGGCTCAGCCACCGCGGTGGTGCGTTGGATTTTCAGGAATTCCAGAAGGCCAATCCGGGCCAGCCGTATCCGGTCGCGGTGGCTCTGGGCGCGGACCCGGCCACCATTCTCGGGGCGGTGACTCCGGTGCCGGATTCGCTGTCGGAATACGCGTTCGCGGGCCTGCTTCGCGGCAGCCGAACTGAGCTGGTGAAAGCGGGTTTAAGTGATCTGCAGGTGCCGGCCAGCGCCGAGATCGTGCTGGAAGGCTTTATTTATCCGGACGACATGGCACCGGAAGGGCCGTTCGGGGATCACACCGGGTATTACAACGAGGTGGACCAGTTCCCGGTCTTCACCGTTGAGCGCATTACTCATCGCAAGGACCCGATCTACCACAGCACCTACACCGGGCGGCCGCCCGATGAGCCTGCGATTCTTGGGGTGGCGCTGAACGAGGTCTTTATCCCGATTCTGCAAAAGCAGTTTCCGGAGATCGTCGATTTCTACCTGCCACCGGAGGGCTGTTCCTACCGCCTTGCAGTGGTGACCATGAAGAAACAGTATCCCGGCCATGCCAAACGGGTGATGATGGGCGTATGGTCGTTCCTGCGTCAGTTCATGTACACCAAGTTCGTGATTGTCACCGACGACGATGTCAACGCGCGGGACTGGAAAGATGTGATCTGGGCGATGACCACCCGTATGGACCCGACCCGGGACACCACGCTGGTGGATAGTACGCCCATCGATTACCTGGATTTCGCCTCGCCGGTTTCCGGCCTGGGCTCAAAAATGGGTTTGGATGCCACCAACAAGTGGCCAGGGGAAACCGACCGGGAGTGGGGCACGCCGATTGTGATGACCGATGAGGTCAAGCAGCGGGTTGATTCACTCTGGGACAGTCTGGGCATTGAAACCGGCCCTGATCGCCCTGACCAATAGGGCCAGAAGTTTGAAACGGGTGGTCTTGCAACCCGCAGGGCTTGGCTTTGACGCCGAGCCTGAAGACGATTTGCTGGGCGCTGCCACCAGGGCAGGGATCGCGGTTCCCGCGGCCTGTCGCAACGGGGTGTGTGAACTCTGCAGTGGCCGGCTTTTGGCTGGCACCGCGGTGAATACCCGAAACCAACAGAAGATTCCGATCAGTGAGCCCCTGATGCTGTGTAGAAGCCGGGCGTTGACTGATCTCGAACTGGAGATAGACGCCGTTATGGCAGCTGGAGCTAATCAGCCTCGCAAATTTCAGGCAAAGGTCGTGGACGTTCAGTCCATCAGTCATGACGTCTACCGCGTCGAGCTTCAGCTCCCGCGCCGGCGGGAGTTGTCGTTCCATGCTGGCCAGTATCTGTCGGTGATTCTGCCCGATGCCGAGCCCTGCTACTTTTCCATTGCCAGCAGCCCCTCGGAGCAGAGCATTGAACTGCATATCCAGGCTTCACCGGAGTGGGTGTCGGCCCAGAAAGTGATCGACGCGCTGACTGCCGGCGGCGAGGTGACTCTCGAATTGCCTCATGGCAAGGCCTGTCTGGCGCAAGCGCCGACGAAGCCATTGTTGCTGGTTGCCGCCGGTACCGGTTTTGCCCAGATGAAGAGCCTGGTGGATTACCTCCGGAGTACCTCCTACAACCAGCCGGTGACCCTGTTCTGGGGCGTGCGCCGTCATGAGGACATGTATCTGCGCTCACTGGCTCACCGCTGGGACCAGGAGTGGCCTGCGTTTACCTTCCGCCCGGTGGTGGGTGATGACGAGGACAATGATTGGGGCGGACATCACGATCAGCTGGTGCGGACCGTGTTAGCCACCGGCATGGATTGGGATAACGTGGAAGTGCACGCCAGTGGCTCGCCGACCATGGTGTACACGCTGATGGATGCACTTACCGAGGCCGGCCTGCCGAAAGACGCCTTTTTCTCCGATGTTCTGGAATACGCGCCCCGGGGTTAACCAGAAAGGTTG
>Ga0207908_1000036_pt1 | contig 59939 bp, 60 predicted proteins | sample MalvirmetagMSP81_FD_184224 | JGI IMG/M metagenome (GOLD analysis project Ga0207908, IMG submission 184224) | Marine viral communities from the Deep Pacific Ocean - MSP-81 (SPAdes) | ecosystem: Environmental > Aquatic > Marine > Oceanic | place: Pacific Ocean | collected 2011-04-18
GAGGTGGAAACTCCACGGCGACCACCGGGTAAACCCGTAGAACAGGAACACCGGGCCCAACCCCATCACCATGGTGCCGGAGATGGTGGTGGCCTTGAGGATATCGGTACCGGCAAACATCGGCAGGTTACCGGCAAAGGCAAAGATCACCATCACCACCGCGCCCACCCGGATACTGGGCAGCCGATCCTTGGCCCGCCGCGCCAAACGCGGCAGATCCACCGCCAGCGACTTGGCCAGCGAGGTAAAGGTGGAATCCAGCGTAGAGCCGGCCGAGGTCATCATCACCACACTCATGAAAAACAATGCTGCCAGGCCCAGCGACTGACCCACGGCAGCAGGGGCATTGCCCATGGCGTCGATGCCATTGAGACGGGCGTGAACACCCACCAGACTGAAGATAAAGACCGCGACAAAACCCAGCAGACCCGCCACCACAAAACTCTTCAGCATGGTCTTTTCCTTGTTCACGAAGCCCCGGTCGGTCAGGACCGGATCGTGGAACGGATAACTGAACATCTGCAGCAGCGCGACCAGCAACAGGTCAAAACCAGCATCCAGCCGGAACTCGCCATTATTCAGCAGGGCACTGGTGTCGTTGGCAGGAATGATCAGGAACAACACGGCCCCGACAAAGAACACGAACACCACCGCCTGAATCACATCGGTGAAGATCGACGACCGCAGCCCACCCTTCAGGCTGTAGGCCAGGGTGAAGAGGGTGAACAGCATTGCCGAGACGTAGTACTCCCACTGCCCCGGCAGGCCAAAGTAACCACCTACCACGGCGGTGTTACTCCAGACCTCGTTGTACAACCGGATCAAAATCGCCGCGGCAAACGCCAGTGACGCCAGCCGCCCGAACCGTGAGGTCAGGAAATCCTGCAGCGACCGGGCCCCGGTCTGGGTCCGGATCAGGTAGATGATGTAGCCGGCCACCGGAATCGACAGCCAGTAACTGGCATAAGCCAGACCCCCGGTCACCCCGTAGGCAGCACCCAGGTTGGCGGCATTGGTTACCGACTTGGCGAAAATCCAGCTGATGAAGATACTGGCCGTCAGTGACCACTGACCAACCGGATTACCCTGATCATCGGCGCCCTTGTAAAACGAATTGGCATTCTTGCTCTTGGGCGACAGCACGTACATCACAACGCCGTACACCACCAAAAAGCCCCAGAACAGGGCGCCTTCAAAAGTTGTCATCTCAAACGTCCACTCTTGTATTTAGAAAACCGCACATCAGTCAACGCGGTCTGTGGGGCGGGGCATTTTCTCCGCCAGGAAAAGGTGTCTGAGCGAAGCGAGTTCTTTTCCCAAGGAGAAAATGCCCCGCCCCACAGGCCGCCAATACCCAACTAGCAGGCTACGATTATCAGCCAGGCGCCGAACAACTCGCCCCAAACCGGTAACAGGAAAAACACCGGTGATGCCGCAACATAATCCGCTCATCCATGCTCTCGGCCAGCGTACCGCCCAAATCGTACTGCGGGTCATCATCCACCAGCGTGCAGGCATAAACCCGAACCTGGTCACCCTTCTTCACCAGCATCCGGGTATAAGTGCACATAAAGTGACCCCGGCTGTCTTTGGTCGGAAACTTCTCCATGCAGGTCTCGGTGATTTCCGGACTGCCGTCCTCGGATCCTGGCGTGCCAAGATCCGGAAACGCGGTAAAGGCCAGGTCTTCGGCAATGCTCCACTCCCGGAAAATGGCGCGGAATTCCGCCTCCACTTCCGCCGGAATCTCATCCGGATCGGTCTGGCGGGCAACGGACACTTTGAAGCCCTGATCCAGCAACCACTGAATACCCTCCAGCGCCTGATCGAAGCTGCCATCGCCGCGATCCTTGTCGTGGCGGGCCCGGCTGGGGAAATCAAGACTGACCCGGAAATGAATCGGGTAGGGGTTATCCAGCAGGGGCAGGATTTGGTGTCGACGCTTGAGCAAAGGCTCGGTGGCGTTGGTCAGTACGAAACAGGGTCGGTGCTGACTGGCGTAATCGAGGATATTGACGAAATCCCGGATCACGAACGGCTCGCCGCCGGTGAACGACAACTGCTCCACCCCCATATCCAGCGCTTCATGGATAAACGGCTTCACATCGCTGAGCTTCATGCCCGGAATACGGCCATCGCCCGGGTGTGAACCTTCCAGGCAGAACGGGCACGCCAGATTGCAGGCCGTACCAGTGTGGATCCACAGCTCTTTCAGTCGATCGGCGTCGATGTAGCCTCGAGGATCGCCGTTGCGGGTGTGGGTCCAGCTGTCCCGCGCCCGGGGCTCGAGAATTTCCACCGCCGGAATGCGCTTCCGAACCGGTCGTGCTTCAGTCAGGGGCATAAACGCTCCTAGATTCCTTGATGTTTTTACCACGGCGCCAGCCATGGAGTTTTTCCAACAGATTCAGCACCCCCTGGGGCGCGTGAGCCCGCTTCCATTCCCCGGCGGCAAATTTGGCCGACTCGTTCCAGGTCGGATAGGGATGGATCGTGCCCAGAATCTTGTTCAAGCCCAGGCCATGCTTCATGGCCAGGGTAAATTCCGCCAGGATTTCACCGGCGTGGGTGCCCACCACCACCGCGCCCAGGATCTTGTCCTTGCCCGGCTGGGTCAGCACCTTGATAAACCCGTGGTCGGCGCTCTCGGCGATGGCGCGATCGAGATCATCCAGACCATAGTGGGTCACCTCGAAGGCAACGCCCTGTTCTTTCGCTTCAGTTTCACTGAGCCCCACCCGCGCCACTTCCGGCGAGGTGAAGGTCACCCAGGGCATCACCCGGTAATCCACCTGGAAGCGCTTGAACTGGCCAAACAGCCCGTTCACCGCGGCGTACCAGGCCTGGTGCGCCGCAGCGTGGGTGAATTGGTAAGGCCCAGCCACATCGCCACAGGCAAACACGTTCGGGTAGCGCACACTCATGTCTTCTTCCACCGGCACCGTGCCGTTGGGCAGAGTTTCGACACCGATCTTGTCCAGCCCCAATGCGTTCGTGTTGGCGGCACGTCCCACCGCGACCAGCACCTGATCGAAGGCGATGCGCACCCGCTCACCCTGATGCTCGCAGTAGACCACTTTCTCGCCGTCTTCGATGGCGAATTCTTTCGCGGCGTGCCCCAGACGCACGTCGATGCCGTCGTGCTCGAACTGACTCTTGATCAGGGCCGAGACATCGCTGTCCTCTTTCATCAGCAGCCGATCCGCCATTTCCACCTGAATCACCTGACTACCCAGGCGGGCAAAGGCATGGGCCAGTTCCGAACCGATCGGACCACCGCCCAGCACCAACAGGCGCTCCGGCTGGGTCTCCAGGGACCAGAGGTTATCGGAATTCAGCGGCTCCATGTCGGCCAACCCCGGAATCGGCGGCATTGCCGGTTTGCCTCCGGTGGCGATCACAATACTGCGGGCGGTCAGGCGCTCGGTGCGACCGTCGCTGTGGCTGACCTCCAGTTCCCAGGGAGATACGAAACTGGCGTGGCCGGAGATGCAGTCGACGCCAAGTTTTCGGTAACGCTCCGGTGAATCGTGGGGTTCGACCTTGGCAATGACATTCTGCACCCGGTCCATGATGGACTTGAACGAGCCTTTCACCGGCACCGCTTCCAGGCCATAGCGGTTGGCATGGCGCAGGGTATCGGCGGCCTTGGCACTGCGAATCAGCGCCTTGGACGGCACACAGCCAGTGTTCAGGCAGTCGCCCCCCATCTTGTGCTGCTCAATCAGCGCCACCTTGGCCTTCACCGCGGCGGCGATGTAGGCCGACACCAGACCGGCGGAACCACCACCAATCACCAGCAGGTTGTAATCGAACGAGGCCGGCTTCTGCCAGCCCGAGTACACCCGGCGCCGACGGATAAAGCCCACCACGAATTTGGCAATCAGCGGGAACAGGCCCAGCAGGGCAAATGACAGCAACAGATCGGCAGAAACGATGTCACCGGTGGACTCAATCTGCGCCAGCTGGGTGCCCGCGTTCACGTACACGAAGGTACCCGGCAACATGGCGGCCCAACTAACCAGCGCATAGGTGCGCAGCCTCATGGCAGTCAGGCCCATGGCAATGTTGATCAGGAAGAATGGGAAGGCCGGCACCAGGCGCAGGGTGGCCAGGTAGAAGGCGCCGTCTTTTTCGATGCCCCGATCCATTCGCGCCACCGTGCTGGCGTATTTTTCCCGCAGCGTATCGCGGGCCAGGAAGCGGGCCACCAGAAAGGCAATGGAGGCGCCGATAGTAGAGGCTACGGACACCGCGGCGAGACCATAGACATTGCCAAAGAACGCACCGCCGGCGAGGGTCATGATGGTCGCGCCCGGCAGTGACAGCGCGGTCACCGCAATGTAAACCAACATATAGCCGCCGACTGCCAACGAGGCATGGTCAACGATCCAGGCGTCCAGGCTTTGCTGGTGAGCTTTCAGGGCATCGAGAGTCAGATATTCCTGGGCTCCGCTGCTCCAGAAGGCGACCACTATCACCACAATGGCCAGAATCGTCAGCCACTTTTTCGCGTTCATCACATCATCCTTTGCTAGACATTGGTTACGTCATCGACCCTAAAGCGGAGCCGTTGTTACAGTTCCGATGGAAAAAAGTTCCCGTACGGATATCAATCGCAATAGATACACAGTACGTGAGTCAGTAGCGGTAAAGGTCACAAATTAATAACAATCTCCTCAAAAATCTGGTTCCTGATCTAAGCTTGAGAACAAAATCCACATTCAGGCCAATTTATGGGGAACCTGAGCCGCCCAGCGCGGACCAATGGCTGAACGACCACCAATCGGTAGGGAATAACCTTGAACGCGCACCCGGATCCTGATGAAAACAAACTGGTTGAAGCCCTGAAGCGTGGTGAACAGGCCGCCTTTACCGAAGCGGTATCGACCTACTCCGCCGGCATGCTCGCGGTCGCTCGCTACTATGTCGACCCTGCCAACGCCGAGGAAATCGTGCAGGACTGCTGGGTTACGGTGATTGATGCCATCCGCCGCTTCGAGGGCCGCTCCGGCCTGAAAACCTGGCTGCACCGGATTGTGGCCAATCGCTGCAAGAACCAGTTGAGAACCAGCCACCGTGAAATCACCACCGACTTCTCAGAACGCCTGGAACCGGAGCTGGACAGCCGGTTCAACGCCTCGGGCCGCTGGGCAACACCGCCAAAGCTGCGGTTTGACGAATCCGCCGACGCCCTGCTGGAAAACGGCGCCTTGAGCGACTGCCTCGACAAGCACCTTGGCCATCTGCCGGAAAGTCAGCGCTCAGCCCTGATCCTGTATGAAGCCCACCAGCATAAGTCCGATGACGTCTGTAACATTCTCGATGTCAGTGCGTCTAACCTACGGGTTATGCTTCATCGTGCGCGTCAGAAAATCTTTCTGATGGTGGAAACGTTTCAGGAGACCGGCGAATGCTAATGTGCCGAGAGCTGGCGGGGATTGCCAGCGACTATATTGACGGCGAACTGAACACCGGTCGACGCCTGTCCGTGCAGATGCACCTGATGATGTGCCGCCACTGTCGCTCGTTCATTGGCAATTTGCGGGCGAGCACCGAACTGCTGCGGGGACATTCGTCGGCGCGCGTCGAACAGTCGGTGATCGATCGCATCAACCATCACGTCACCGAGGCCTTGAGCCACCGCACCGAGGATCCTGATTCGGACCGTTAAGCCTTGTTCGCCAGTGCCGGTTCGGGCGATGGCAACCAGGACAGGGCCCGTCGCTGCTGCTCGCGGGTCAGCGCCGCCGCCCAGCTGTCCAGATCAACCGGAATGGTGCCGGTTACTTCCAGACGGCGATCTTCCAACACCTCTGCCAGCGATGCTGTGCCGGAATTCGCGAGTACCTGGTCGCGGTGGCGCAGCAGCGCTTCAACCTGGGGTCGATAGCACCGCACCATCGCCGTGAGCCAGCGATTGACCGGCCAGCTCGGGTAGGCATGGTCGACATTGAAACGATCCAACGCCGTGATCACAGGTTCCGCGCCCAGCCAGCTTTCATCGGTCACCCAGCGATTGACCGCAAACAGATCCGTGGGAAAGCCCCAGGCATCCATGGCAATCGCCACCAGGTGCGCCACCCGATCATTGCCCACAGGCCCCAGCACGGGCTCTGCCTCTGCCGGCAGGGCCGAGTTCCGCAGAAACAGATGAAAATGGCCATGCTCATCATGGTCACTGCGGTGGGCGTGATAGTAGTACTGCGATGCCGTGGCGGCATCGAAGACATCGTCCTTAGGGTAATGATCCAGCTCGTAGAACTGCCCCTGGCCCCGCAACACCTCACCGACAATGTTCAGGCCGCCTTTTTCCAGCACCCGGTAGCATTCACAAATCTCGGTGGTGGCCGCCAGGCTGGTGCGGATCTGCTCGTCACTCAGGCCCGTCAGCTCCGGTGACTGAAGCTCAATCAATTCTGTCTGTGTCATACCTGCCTCCATCTTCTATTGCACCGGTTCCGGTGGCGCGTGGCATACATTGCGCCAGGCACCACCGGGATCCCGTAAGCATCCCGCCGTCAAGCCGCCGATGCTGCCGGGGCCTTCAGTTGTGCCGAGGCGCACGGATTCTTGGCTGCGCATGGGTTTTTGGTGGCACACGGGTTTTTGGTGGCACACGGGTTTTTGGTGGCACATGGGTTTTTGGTGGCACATGGGTTCTTCGTGGCGCACGGATTCTTGCCCGCACACGGATTGCAGGCACCACATTTGCCGCCTTTCAGGGCGCAGGGATTTGCCGCCAGTTCGGTCTGTACCTTCGCCATGTACGCCGTTAACGCCGCCAACTGCTCGCCATCCCAGGGCAAGGGCTCCGCGGCCATGGGGCGAACCATGCAGATCTGGACCATTTCGTCGAGGTGCACCATTCCCATGCCAAAGACATCCCGGGCCATGGCAACCGAATGCGGATAGGCATCAGCAAAGGTGGCGTTGTAGCCGGTACCATTGTTGTGGCAACTGGAGCAAGCCAGGCCGTTGCTGCTGAGCGAAGTGTCGTTGAACAGCTTTTGACCCATGGCCACCAGGGCACAGGGATTGCCCTCATAGGGCTGATAGCCGGCGGGTCGAGTGACCCGTTTGGCGGCGCAAGGGTTTGGTTTCGCAGCGCATTTACCAGCCGCGGCACAGGGATTACAGCCTTTAGTGGCACAAGGGTTACAGCCCTTGACCGCACAGGGGTTGCAACCCTTGGTCGCGCACGGATTCTTCACTGCGCATGGGTTTTTGGTGGCGCACGGATTTTTGCTGGCGCAGGGGTTCTTGCCAGCGCAGGGATTACATCCGGCCTTACACTGCTGGCTGGCACCGCACTTGCCCTTACACGGTGAACACGGGTTACAGGCTGCGGCGACACCGCCGCCACCGGCGAGCAAGGCGGTCACCAGTAACGCCGACCACCAGTTGCTGTGCCGGTGTTGCTGACTGGCGCGGATCGCTTGTCGAAGTGGATGGATTGTAGTCATGACATCTCTCCCTGATCACGGAGTTAGTGGCGAAGCTTCAAAGCTCCGCAACCGCCTCATAAGGCGGTTATCAGTGAGACACATGACTTTCTCAATCATTACAAACCGCAGCCAAATTAATTACTCTCGAAGATCGCTGTGTCCGGATGAAAGGTGTACCAGGCAAACCAGAATGCACGAGTGGCCGGCAGCAACGAACCGTCGGCGTCCCGAAGCTCAGCAGAAGGGGTATCCGGATCGTAGTGAACAGTCACCGCTTTGCCGCCAATCGAGTCCCGTACGACGCCCGGGTGTTCAGCCAGCTCTGGAAACGGCCAGGCCTTGGTCTCGCCATTGTGACGCCAGCCCAGCACCCAGGTCTTCGGGTGGTATTTGCGACTGGTCTGAGTGACCGGAAAGTAAATCCGCTCCGACTGATCGTAATTGCCGTAAGGAGATTTGCGGTAATCCCGGCGATAACCGGTGTCAGTGGATAACACTTCCCCATTGCCGTCGACCCGTGCCTGCCACGCCTGCCAGCGCTCGTGCCGGACCGGCACATGCTGCAACTCCTTGCCCGCCAGCGGGCCAGACACCGCACGTCCCTCAATCTGCGACCAGAGCGACTCGGTCTGGTGGTCGTACATCAACAGATCGCTGTTATACAGCAGGCCGGAGACGCCAAAGGTCAGGTGCTGGCCGTCGACCACCGGATCAAAGCCAATGCCGGTGCCGCACAGCGGGCAGAAAGTTATCACCAGAGGCTGCGCCTGATTGCGCAGGTTGACGATTTCATGCCAGTTCAGGATGCCAATAGGAAAGGCCCGGCTGCCGTCAGTACCGTCAAAAGTCAGCATCAGGTCATTGGGCTGCCAGGGCTGGCTGCCGTCGGGTTGTTCAAACCTGGGTTGCTGTATCGCCGGTATGCCATCACGGGGTGGCCCTCCGCGCATAATCTGCTCGATCGGAATCAGTGCCGATTCAAGGTCGAACCCATTCTTCTGTACTGCCAGTGTCCAAGAGGCCCCCAACATCAGACACAGGCCCAGCGACCACGACCATCTCCAGAGCCCAGCTCTCACCGATAACCGGCGGAGCCACTGATTTCGTGCGTCCATAAGGCACCTCCCAACGCATTGTCCGGCCCGGGTGCACCGGTCCCATCATCCCTCATGGACACTTGACTTCGGGGTTTGTTACGCCGGAGGGGCAGCCGGCATGGCACTGCGCTGTCCGCTAGAGTAGAAGTATAACCTGCAGCAAATTAATGCGAGGCAAACCGTCGATTTGACGAGGGCAAGAGACCATGGGCCGAATTTTTCGCTGGCTGTCGGCTCGGCTAGCCAGGTATCTGAGCAAACAGATCACCGAGAACTCCATCCCGACCTCCACCTACAGGCAGCTTGAGCTGGCACTGCAACCGGCCGACGTGTTACTGGTCGAGGGCGACACCAGGATCAGTGTTGCCATCAAATACCTGACCCAATCCACCTGGTCCCACAGCGCCTTGTACCTGGGCGTTGATGCCGGCCTCGGATTGAGCGAATCCGGTGAACCCAATGTCCTGATCGAAGCAGACCTGCAGGAGGGTATCCGAGCCCTGCCGCTATCGTACTATCGCCACAGCCATACCCGGATCTGTCGCCCGGTGGGCCTGAACCCTGAAGATATCGAGCGCCTGACCGCCTTCGCACTCAGCCGGCTGGGTAACACCTATGATCTCAAGAACGTATTTGACCTTGCGCGGTACCTGTTACCCACACCACCGGTTCCGACCCAATACCGACAACGGCTGCTCGCCTTTGGCAGTGGCGATCCCACCCGGGCCATCTGCTCCACGTTCCTGGCTGAAACCTTCCAGCATTTGCGCTATCCCATCCTGCCGCTGATTCGGATGGTGCCGGCGGACGATCCCGATTGCGCCGACTGCACCCGCGTCGCCTATCGGATCCGGCACCATTCCCTGTTCACACCCCGGGATTTCGATGCGTCTCCATTCTTTCAGATCGTCAAACCTTCGCTGGCGCCGGGTTTTGACTATCGCCAGCTGGCTTGGGAAGATCGCCCGAAACAACAAGGACCTGCACCGTGAAATTACCCGATAAAGCCGACCTGATGCCCAAAGTGGCACGGCTGCCATTCTACCCACCAAAGCAGTCGATCCTTCATCGAATCAAGGCCGAACTCACCGGCCGAGCAGGACCGGCTGAGGCTGGTGGAGGAGAAGATCCGGGCCACGCTGGCCAACCAGATCACCATTACCGAGGAACGCCAGAAAGCCTACCTGTTCAGCGAGCCGTACGTGTACGACGGTGCCCAGGTGGTTATCAAGGCCGGCAACGAAGACATCAACGGTGTGGAAGACCTCAAGGGCAAGACTGTTGCGGTCAACCTAGGGTCCAACTTTGAGGCGCTGTTGCGTGACCTCCCCTACGCTGATGAGATCAACATCAAGACCTACGAGAGCAACATCGAGCGCGATACCGCCCTGGGCCGGGTTGATGCTTTCGTGATGGACCGGGTCAGTGCCAGTCAGATCATCAAGGAAAAGCCGCTGCCGCTGGCATTGGCCGGACCAACTTTCTCCCGGATCACCAACGCCTATCCGTTCAAGGACACCGAGCGTGGCCGGGCCCTGCGAGACGAAGTGAACGCCGCCCTGAAAACCCTGCGGGACAATGGCACCCTGAAGGCCATTTCCGAGGACTGGTTCGGCACCGACATTACCGCCCCATAACGACACAGGAACCATACTATGGGCGCGCTCGACGTCGACTACATGCTGGGGCTGGTCCCCGTGCTTCTGGGCTACCTGCCCCTGACCCTGCAGCTGGCGTCGCTGGGCATGGTGCTGGCACTGATCCTGGCATGCCTGTTTGCGGTCATTCGGGTGCAGCGGATTCCGGTGCTGAACCAGTTCACTGTCGTGTTCATTTCATTCTTCCGCGGCACGCCGCTGCTGGTCCAGCTGTTCCTGTTCTATTATGGGCTGCCTCAGCTGTTCAGTGCACTAACCGTCATCGACGGCATCACCGCCACCATCATGGGTCTGACCATGCATTTCTCGGCCTACATGGCCGAGTCCATCCGGGCCGCCATTGTCGGTGTGGATCGCAGTCAGAGCGAAGCCGCGCTGTCCATCGGCATGACCAACAGCCAACTGATGCGCCGGATCATTCTGCCGCAGGCCACCCGGGTCGCCCTGCCTACCCTGATGAACTACTTCATCGACATGATCAAGGCGACGTCGCTGGCTTTCACCCTGGGCGTCACAGAGCTGATGGGCGCCACCCAGAAAGAGGCGTCCGGCAGCTTCCTGTACTTCGAAGCCTTCATCGTGGCAGCGATCATGTACTGGATCGTGGTGGAGATGCTGTCCTGGCTGCAGGGTAATCTGGAAACCCGTCTGAACAAGGCCTATAGCCGATGATTGAACTCAAGGGGCTGCGCAAGCAGTTTGGCGATGCGGTGGTGCTCGACGGCATCGACCTGACCATCGAGAAAGGCGAGATCGTGGTGATTATCGGGCCCTCAGGCACCGGTAAGTCCACCTTGTTGCGCTGCGTGAATTTCCTCGAACAGCCCACCGCCGGCGAGATCACCGTTGGCGATCTGACCGTGGATGTAAACCGGGCCAGTAAGAAAGACATCCTGTCGCTGCGCCAGCAGACCGCGTTCGTGTTTCAGAACTACGCCCTCTTCGCCAACAAAACCGCCCTGCAGAATATCGCCGAGCGGCTATTGGTAGTGGACCGCTGGCCGAAAGCCAAAGCTTACGAGCGGGCCCGCGAAATCCTGCGGCGCATTGGTCTGGAAGACAAAGCCGATGCCTATCCGGCGTCCATGTCCGGCGGTCAGCAGCAGCGCGTGGGGATTGGCCGGGCCATGGCCGCCGGCGCGGAAGTGATCCTGTTCGACGAACCCACCTCATCCCTGGACCCGGAGTGGGTCGAAGAAGTACTGGCGTTGATGAAGCAACTGGCGGCGGAACGCCAGACCATGATGCTGGTCACCCATGAGATGTCCTTCGCTCGCGACGTCGCCGACCGGGTCATCTTCATCGACGACGGCCGGATTGTGGAACAGGGCCCTCCAAGCGAGATTTTCTATCACCCGAAAGATCCCCGCACCCGGGACTTTCTGCAGAAAATCCTGGCGTCGCATCAGGCTTGAGCCCGGGGCCAATCCGGCTCCCGTCTTAGCGCCAGCGCCTACCAGGTTTCTCCGAACGGTCGCAGATCCAGCTCGAAGGTCCAGGCTGACGGCGCCTGCTGGGTCAGCATCCACACGGCATCGGCAACGGCGGCAGGCTGGACGAAGAAGTCGTCCGGCTTGTCACCCATGGCTTGGCGGGTACGCGGTAAATCCACCACGCCATCGATGATCACGTTCGCCACGTGAATCCGCTCGGGGCCCAGCTGTCGCGCCATGGACTGCGCAAGGCTGCGCTGGGCCGCCTTGGCGGAGGCAAACGGCGCGGTATTGGCGCGCCCCCGCAAGGCCGCCGACGCGCTGGTGATCACAATACTCGCGGTATCTTGCTGGCGCAGTTGGGGTAGCACTGCCTGGAAGGCGGCGACCAAGCCACCGACGTTAATACGCCAGTTGGCTTCAAAGTCGTCCACGCTGGCGTCCTCAGCACTCTTGAACACACCACCGCCGGCGTTGTACAGCAACACCGAGACAGCTCCCAGTTGCTGTTCGATCCGCGCGAACACCGAGGGTGCCGCGGCCAGATCACTGGCGTCGTGGACAAAGGCATGGGCGTTGGGTAACTGACCCGCCAGACGTTCGATAAAATCCTTGCTTCGGGCCAGCATGGCAACGTCATAGCCCTCCTGGCAGAACCGGCGAACCAGAGCTTCACCATTGCCTGGGCCAACGCCAATCACCACACATACCTTGCTCATGTCACACCTCCGACCGGTCATCCGGCAGGTTTAGTCTCGGGTAGACGGACACGGCGCTCCGCAGGGCGCGCACGCAGTTTCGTCACGCTGGGTCAGAGCGGTTTCCACATTGCCCTGACCGGAGTTAAACGCGAACGTCGGGCTTTTCAGGTGATCTGCCAGAATCAACACCAGCAGGATGGCCAGGATCACCAGAATACGGGTTCGACTGTAAGCTTGCTCCACCATTGACTATCTTTCCCTATCAGTTTGGCAGGCGGAACCAGGGCCGCAAGCGAATGCCAATGAGCGAGCCGACAAAGGCACAGGCAAACCAGATCCAGGCGTGCACACTGGCCGACGCAATACCCGAGAACAAGGCGCCAATGTTGCAGCCGAAGCCCAGGCGGGCGCCATAGCCCAGCAACAAGCCGCCGATCACGGCCGCATATAACTGCCGGGGCTCCGGGCGATTGCGGCTGGCTTCATTAAAGCGGTTGGCCAGGCCGGCCGCCAGCATGGCGCCCAGCAACACGCCGAAGTTCATGACCGACGGGATGTTGGTCAGCACCGAATCCTTCAGCGCCATGGCCGGGTACTCCCACTGCCAGAACTCAAACTGGCCCATGTTCACACCAACGGCTTCCAATGCCTTCGCGCCCCAGACGTTAAAGGCGAAGGTAATGCTCCAGGGCGAACCACCAATAGCCAGGGTCAGGGCATTCCCCAGGGCCAGCACGAGAATCGCCCAGGTAAACGGCCAGCGCCCGGTCAGCAATGTTCGAACTGGCCCGTGGCTCGGCGCCTGCCAAAGCAACGCGGCGCGCTCCACCGAGCCGTGGGCCTTGCGTTCGGTGCGATTCACCCAGAACGCAATCAGCCCCAGGCCCAGCCACTGGGCCAGAATCGCACCGCTGACGCCAAGGGGCGTGACCAGAGATATGGGATCGACACCGGGCTGATCCAGCCACCAGGGCAGGTGGATGGAGCCCACCACCGTGCCGATAATGAAGAACACCAGGGTGATGACCATGCGGATATTACCGGCGCCCACAGTAAACAGAGTGCCGGAACCACAACCGCCACCCAGCTGCATGCCCAGGCCAAACAGGAACGAGCCAACCACCAGGGAGGTGCCCACGGGCGCCACGGCACCGATCAGCCCTTCCTGGCCACTGTGCAACAGCGGCACCATGATCAAGGAGCTCAGCCCAAACAGCAGCAACTGCGCCCGCATACCAGCGCCCTTGCGGTGCACCACCAGGTTGCGCCAGCCGGCGGTAAAACCGAAGGCACCGTGATACAGGGCGATGCCCAGCACGGTGCCAATCACGAACAGCGCCACCATGAACGGGGCAGTTTCCAGCCAGATCAACCCGCCCAGCAGGGCGACGCCGGCCAAGGCGGTACTGACGACAAAACGGTCTATCTGCCAGCGGCCGCCAAACAAGGGCGGCTGGGCAACAGCGGATTCAGTCATAATTCAGACTCTCAGTCGAACAGGTTCAGAATCTTACCCAACCCCTTTCGGGCCACCTGAATCGGCCGGCTGCTGTCCTGAGACCACTCCGACATGGAGCCGTCGTACAGCGCCACTTCCTGGAAACCCGCCAGTTCGCTGAGCACAAACCAGTCGGTGGCGGCCCAGTGGCCAGTGTTGCAGAAGGAGATGGTGCGCGCGTTCGGATCCAGTTCCGCCGCGTTCACCTGGGCAGCGATTCGATCGGCATTCAGGTACCAGATCTCGTCCTGCTGACCAATAAACTCATGGTGAGGCAGGTTCCTGGCACCGGGAATGGTGCCCGGAGACTTGGCCGCCGGCGACTTGGTCTCACCCCGGAAATAATCCGACGGCCGCGCGTCCACTAACTGAGCCTGGGACTCCCGGGCCTCCTCGACTTCCTCCAGGGTCGCGATCAGGTTCGCTTGTAACGCGCCCTCAAACTTTGCCAGATCAAAGTCCGCTGCCTCGCCGCTGGTTACTTCGAAGCCAGCGGCCCGCCAGCCGGCGAAGCCGCCATTGAGAATAGTGACCTGGTCATGACCCAGCACCCGGAAGGTCCAGTAAACTCGCGCCGCACTGCCGAAATCGGTCGGCCCTGTGCCGGCCGGCACGATCACCACGGTGTTGTCATTGCCAATACCCAGGCTGCCAATCAGCCGCTCCAGGCTGGCGGTTGGGGGTAGCACTCCCTGCACACCGTCGCGACTCTCCCGCCAGCCATCGCCGGTGTAGCTGCTGTAGCGGGAACCGGGAATGCGGGCTTGATGAAAGCTGCTGCGATCACCGCCATTGTCGATGCCAGAACGCACATCCAGCACCACCAGTTGGTCCTGCCCAAGATTCTGATTCAGCCAGCTGGCGTCTACCAGTGCTGGCGGCTGAGTTGCGGCGTGGGCCAGCGACCCCGCCAGAAGAAGAATGACTGCCAAGAAGCGCGCCATAAAATCACCTGTTTGTGGATGCTATTGGGGTAGAACTCTGGATGTAAATACGCCAGTTTGTCCAGTTGGATTGCCGCCTGGGGCAAAGGTTCAAGGTCTACTGAATCAGACTCGACCGTCCAGTTGCAACCAGCGCGCTATCCGGGAATGGGGGCGACGACTGAGGTACAGGGGCAAGGTGCTCATGACCGCCAGAATGACAGCGGCAGCGATGACGGTCAGTGCCGGGTGGACCTGGAAGGTGTGGCCGAGCCCGGCGAAGACGAACGTCATCGGCAACATGCCGAGGGTGGTGGCTAGAGCGAAGCGCCAAAGTGAGATGGCGGTAACGCCAGCGGCATAACTGATCAGGGCAAAAGAAAACAGCGGTATCAGACGAGTTAAGGCCACTGCAATAAAGAGAAAACGCTGGGAACCGCGTGTCGAAAACACCGGGTTCTGATCCAGCTTACGCTGCACCAGTTCACGCCCAAGGATCCGCGCCAGATAAAACGCAATGATGGCTCCGGCCAGGGCGCCAGCCACTGCAACCGCGGTGCCGATGGCGGTGCCGTAAACCAGGCCGGCGGTGGCACTGATGGGCAGGGTTGGGATCGGGCCAATCACCACGGCCAGAATCATCAGCAGCATCAGCAACACCATCCCCAACCCATTCTGCTGACTGAGCCACTGGGACAACGCATCCGGTGCCAGGCTGGCCGGCATGCCCAACTGGCGCAATACCAGCCAGATGGCAGCCATCAGGAGCCCGACAAAGATCAGAAAGAAAAAACGAAAAGCCCATTGGGTGTGGCGCATCCGGGTATTCTACCCATCCTGCTCACCCAAGGAAGACTGATTAAATGGAAAGCCCGATTGAATGGGACGCACAATTAATGCAGTGGGAGTCGTAACCCTTCACCCGTTCAGGTGTCCATGTCGTACATGTCACTCGCTGCTACCCGGGATTCAGGGTGACAAAAAGTGAGTGGCAGTTGGCAACAAGGGAGAAAGAACGATGAAAATCTTGACGCTAACCGGGCTTTTAATGGCGTTCGCCTTGGGCTCAACGGCTTTCGCCGAGGGCGTAAGCGACGAAGACATCAAGTGCGAAAACAACCCAGTCTGCCTCCAGAGTCCTACGGTCGGGGAAGAAAGCTAACTCACGAGGCGATTGACCTGTTCCACGAATCCGGCCGGCACATGATCCAGTGCTGGCCGGACATCTCCGCACATTTCAGGATGTGGAGTTTCTGGCTCCCAGGCCAATGTGGCCGGGACTTCAGACCAATGCAGTAACTCCAACCGACCATTCCCATGCTCCACCAGAGCCGTACAATGCTCCACCCAATCACCATCGTTGCAGTACAACCCGTTTTCGCTGCGCAGAAAGCCAGCGGAATGGATATGACCACAAATAAAACCGTCGTAATGGCCCTTTTCAGCCACCGTCAGCGCCGCCAGCTCGAAGCGACGAATGAAGGTCCGGGCCTTGCCGATGCGGGTTTTAACCCAGGCCGCCATCGACCAGTAGGGTTTGCCCTGCAGCCGCCGCAATCCATTGACCCAGCGATTCAGTCGCAGCAGCAACCCATGGGCACGATCCCCCACCAGCAACATAAGAGGACTGCACCGCACCACCTGATCAAACTGATCGCCATGGCAGACCATAAACCGGCGGCCATCGGCGGTTGTGTGCACCACCTTGTGTTTGAGCTCTATGCCAGCGATGGTCTGGCCACAGAATTTGCGGAAGAATTCGTCGTGATTGCCAGGCACATACACCACCCGGGTTCCGGTGGCGGCGATTTCCATCAACCGCTGCACAACAGCCTGATGCTCCGGCGGCAGATGCACGCGCTTCTGCATGGCGATCAGGTCAACGATATCGCCGACCAGGTACAGGGTTTCGCAACGCACCTGGTTCAGGAAATCCAGCAGATAAGCCGCCTGGCAATCTGCGGTGCCTAAATGCACATCGGAAATAAAAACGCTGCGGTAGTCTCGCATGGTGTCTCCTGCCATCAATCCGCCCGGATAATAGAATCCTCACACGGACGAATGACGGCAGGGTGACAGCCTCAAGACAGTTCCATGACCGCGCGTTCAGCGAAGTGCCGGGTTGAGCGTGTAGGTGCCGGTTACCCGGGCGCTGGCCAGGACATGTCCGGCCATGGCTTCGCGAACGTCATCGCCATCAAATTCGCCGGCAAGGCCGAGACTTTGCACATCCAGCGCGTGTACCTCGAAGTGGTAGTGATGGATGATCTCATCATTCCAGGGCGGACAGGGGCCGTCATAACCAGCGTAGGTGCCCGCCATGTCCGGATTACCGGCCAGGAACTGGGTGTAGCTATTCACGCCGCGAATGCCGATGGGTCTAGGCCCGGATTCCTTGCCCTTGGGAATCACGCCGTCGCTGTCCTCTCCCTCGGGGATACGGCTGGTTCCGGCCGGCACATCCACCAGCAGCCAGTGGAAGAAATCGACCCGGGGCAGATCTTTCGCCACGGTCTTGCCTTCCTGGTTCACATCATCCGCCACGCTCGGCACGTCGGGGTCAAACATCATGACCACGAAGCTCTTGGTTGCCTCTGGCGCGCCCTCCCAGAGGATTTCCGGGTTGCGATTGGGACCAAAACTCATATGATCGGTGTCGCTATAGACACCAAACGCGAATTTCTCCGGGATTGGCTGACCTTCTTCGATGCCTCGAACCTCTAATTTCACGACGTTGCCTCCTGTTGATCGTGGGCTCACCTTACAGACATTGTGTCTGAGGTCGGCCTGTTCAATCATACGTATGTGATACACCGGTTGTAGCAATGCTGCTGCACGTCTGTCCAGAGAATCGAAGCACGAGAGTCGTCTCAGCCACTCTCAAACCTCAGATTTTTTGACATCTTATTGACCCACCAGGGGAGCCACCATGAGCAAACAGCAACCCGGCCAGCCGCAAGCACCGGACAACCAGAAAGACGAAGACGCCGTTGCCTTTGCCCAGGGCATCTTCGAACTGGCCCGAAATGGCGCCGCAGGACTTCTGATGCCGCTGCTGGGCGCAGGTGTGCCGGTGGACATCCGCACCAGTGAGGGCGAGAGTCTGCTGATGCTGGCCACCGCCAACGACCACACCCAGACCGTCGAGGTGCTACTGGAGCAGGGCGCCAACCCGAACTTGGCAGACAACCAGGGTCAGACCCCCCTGATGGTCGCTGCCGGCAACAACTCGGTCCATCTGATTGAGCCATTGCTGGCCGCTGGCGCCAAACCGGAATTGACCGACACCAAGGGTGCCACCGCGCTCGACCACGCCCGCGCGGCCGGGGCGGAATCGGCCATCGCCAGGCTGAGTGCCTGACACCTGTGTTCAACCAGGGAGAGATTATTCACCACACCAAGGACGCCCTCGGCAGCATCCTGGTGATCGATTACCGAAAGCACCGGGTTCTGACCTTCAACTCGGCATTCGAGCAAAGCAAGATCGACCGGCGTCGCCCCCACCTGCCGGTGCACGAGTATAACCGCGCCATGATGTTGCCCGCGGCCTTTGCCCAGCCCCGCCATGTCACCATACTGGGTCTGGGCGGTGGCGTGATGGCGAATGCCTTCCATCACCTGTATCCGTACTGCCAGATCCATGCGGTGGAGTTGCGCCCGGAGGTGGTGGCCGTGTCCCGGGAATACTTCGGACTGCCCGAAAGTGACCGGCTCACCGTGACCATTGCCGACGCCCGCGACGCGCTCTCGAAACTGCCCGATGCCAGCACCGACCTGGTGTTGGCGGACCTCTACAGTGGTGACCGGATGAGCCCGGCCCAGGCCCAGCGACTGTTCATCGATCAGTGCAGCCGGGTACTTAGTCCAAATGGCTGGCTGACCCTGAACTACCATCGGCCACCGGATCCGGGTAGCGTTTATTTGCGCCAGCTCCGGCAACAGTTTGCCAAGCTTCTGATGTTCCGGAGCAAAACCAATAACACCGTGATTTACGCCAGCAAGCAACCCTTCGAGGCCCTCCACAGCCGGGATCCTTCCCTTCTCGCCCTGGAACAGCAACTGCCCATCGATTGGCGCAAGCTGATGGCAAAAGTGACACCCCTGTGAACGCTCCGGCCTTGATCAATGGCCAGGATGATCCATAGTTACTGATAACGATTCCGCCACGGGAGGACGTGGGCCATGTCTGACGAAGAGTACAAAAAGCTCCACCCAATCCTGAATGAGGTCACCCAGACCTACGTCGGCCTTTACACCAACAGGCCCAATGAAAAAAACCGGGAAAAACTGATCAAACTGGAAGCGCTGCTGCACGAGAAACTGGAACAGTTAGAGAAGGCCCGTAACGAAGCCAAATAAGGAATCAGCGCCATTTCTCATGAGGCGGGCGGTATCGACGGAACCCGTCCACCAGCTGTTCAGGTGTGTCCGCCAGCACCAACATGTTGATGTATTCCTGCTTCAGAAAGCCGACGGCCTCCATACGCTGGACCATGGCCAACAAAGGATCATAGAAGCCATCGACGTTGTAGAGGGCACAGGGCTTGTGGTGAAAACCCAGTTGCGCCCAGGTCCAGGCCTCAAAAATCTCTTCCAGGGTGCCAATGCCCCCCGGCAAGGCAACAAACCCATCCGCCAGCTCCGCCATCTTGGCTTTGCGCTCGTGCATGTCCGCCACCACAAACAGCTTGGTCAGGCCCGCATGGGCCAGCTCCCGGTTTCGCAGATGCTCGGGAATCACGCCATAGACCTTGCCCCCGCTAGCCAGCACCGCATCGGCGACAATCCCCATCAGGCCGACATGACCACCACCGAACACCACATCGATGCCGTGGTTACCAAAATAGGCACCCAGATCCTCGGCTGCACGTGCGAATCGCGGGTCTGAGCCAGAACGGGAGCCACAATAGACTGCAATTTTCATCAAGCCCTCACTGATTTCCGACAGCGCCAACATTCGGCGGCTCTTAAAACAGTAGCAGACCGTGGGTTAGTACGACGCTCAGAGTGATGATCAGGAAGTTTGGCAACGCCAACGAAGATTAGAGCGGAGAAAACATCGCCTGAAGGGCACAAACAGTTATACAAGGTAGGAAAGAGAGCGAGCAGAGGTAAATCGATGGATGCGGGTCAGGCCCGCATCCACGTAATCACCAAGACAATTACTTGGCTTTTTTCCAGGCGAACTTCTGGAATGGCTCGTCGACCGGAGTTTCGGCGATGTGGTTGATGTAGTTACTCATCACCTTTTGCGACAGCACCAGAATCACTTCCAGCACATGACTGCGCTCATAACCGGCTTCATAGAAGGCATTGAGGTCTTCGCTGTTCACTTCGCCACGCTTGCGGACGACGGCCAACGTGAAGGTACGCAGGGCTTCCAGCTTGTCGCTGGGCAGCGGCGTCTCGTCACGCAGGGCGTTGATGATGTCATCTGACACCTTCATGCTCTTGGCGATGCCGGTGTGCGCCGGGACGCAGTAATGGCAGGCATGCTCAACGTTGATGGTTTGCCACACCACGGTGGTCTCGTCGTTATCAAAGCTGCTGTCCAATACCAGTTGATGCAGCTTCTGGTAGCCATCCAGGACGGTCGGCGCATCCGCCATTACCGCGTGCAGCCCCGGAATCATGCCGAACGCCTTCTGAGAATTTTCCAGCAGCGGCTTGGATTTTTCCGGTGCTGAATTTTGATCGTGCAGAGTAAAGTCGGTCATATCTGGCTCCTAATTTGAGTGATTGCTCAACAACACCGACACACTAACTGTTATTGAGTGATCGTTCAAGCTATAATTTGAGCATTCATTCAATATCACTGGATTACCTGAACGGACCGAAGTTATGGCCAGGCACGCCCGCTACGATCGACAAACCGCATTGGCAAAAGCCGTTGCCCTATTCTGGGAGCGTGGTTATCACGGCAGCTCCATGAAGCAGATTGAGCAGGCCCTGGATATGCGCCCGGGCAGTATCTACGCAACCTTTGGCAGTAAGGATGGCTTATTTTCCGAAGCCCTGGCGGCTTACGCCGAACAGGGCAGCCAGGAACTGAAGACCTACCTGGAGCCAGCTGAGTCCATCGTCGATGGTCTGGAGGCCTACCTGCGCGGTATCGCCCAGACCGGCAATCAAACCCAGGCCAAGCCCTCCCGGGCCTGCATGATTGTAAAAACCCTGCTGGAGTCCAGTAACACCCACCCGGCGCTGGCTGAGCAGGCCAACCGGATCCTGGCCAATATCCAGCAGACCCTGTGCGCGGCTCTGGAAACTGCCAAGGCCCGTGGCGAATTGCTGGCATCCACCGACTGCCATCGACTGGCGCGTCTGCTGCAGGCCCAGATCGTGGCGATCCGTTCTATGGCCGAACGCGACCTTGCGCCGGATGAGCTGTCGGACCTGGGCGATGATGTCGCCAGTATTCTGGAAAGCTACCGCACCCGGCACTGATACCTTCCACCTTCGGGCGCTCATAGCACTTCCGTCCAATTGTGCCATGGGTGCCCTCCGCGTTACTCTATTCCTTTCAGCATCAGTACCCTACATTTACTGCCCCGTCCCAGTGACGACAGCCAAGCATTTTGCCTGGAGAGTGCTTGGCTTTCTTCACTTCAGGGGCTGATTGTTATGGAAAACCTTCATCACATCGTGGTGGTCGGCGGGGGCGCCGGCGGACTGGAACTGGCAACCCGGCTCGGCAACAAGCTGGGAAAAAAACGTAAGGCTCGCGTCACCCTGGTGGATGCCGGGCTGACCCACGTCTGGAAACCACTGCTGCACGAAGTTGCCTCCGGCTCGCTGGATGCCAACGCCAACGAAATCAATTACCGGGCCCATGCCCGCAAGCACCATTACGAGTTCCAGCTCGGCCGCATGAGCGGTCTGGACCGTGAGGCCAAACAACTGGTCATTGCCGCCTTTCACGATCAGGACGGGGCCGAAGTGGTGCCGGAGCGACGCATTCGTTACGACACTCTAGTCATCGCCGTTGGCAGTACCGCCAATGATTTTGGTACCCCGGGCGCGCAGGATCACTGCTTGTTCCTGGACAGCCTCAGTCAGGCCCGCCGGTTCCACAACCTGATGCTCAACGCTTTCCTGCGCAAGAACCACGAGGCGCTGCAAGGCGAAAACCACACCCTGAATATCAGCATCATTGGTGCCGGCGCCACCGGTGTCGAACTGGCCGCCGAGTTACGCCTGGCGTCCCGGGAATTGCCGGTTTACGGCATGAACCACCTGCAAGCTTCGGACGTCTCGATCACCGTGATCGAAGCCGCCGACCGCATCCTGCCGGCATTGCCTGCCCGGTTGTCGGCTGCCGCAAACCGCGAGTTGGAGCATCAGCACATCAAGGTGCTTACTGGCCAGCCGGTCAGTGAAGTGCGGGATGCCAGCATCGTTATGCAAGACGGCTCCGAGCTGCCCTCGGAGATGACCATCTGGGCGGCGGGCATCAAGGCACCGGCGTTTCTGGCCGATCTGGACGGACTGGAAGCCAACAAAAGCAACCAGTTGGTAGTCGAGCAGACCCTCCAGACCACCCGCGACGACAGTGTCTTCGCCTTGGGTGACTGTGCCGCGTGTCCGCAACCGGATACCGACCGGCCGGTGCCGCCCCGGGCCCAGGCCGCGCACCAGCAAGCTGATGCGCTGTTCAAGACCTTGCGAAACCGCATTACCGGTGGCGACGCGGTGCCGTTCGTTTACAACGATCACGGTTCCCTGATCAATTTCAGCCACTACACCACCGTCGGCAACCTGATGGGCAACCTGGCCGGGCGCAGCATGTACATTGAGGGTAAGGTCGCCCGACTATTCTATGTATCCCTGTATCGCATGCATCAGGTTGCCCTGCATGGGCCGATTAGAACCGGCATTATCTGGCTGATGGACAAAATCAGTCGTGCGATGCAGCCTCGTCTCAAATTACACTAGACAGCTTCGGGGTACACTCTGGGAAAGGAATGGAGCGGGTGAAGGGAATCGAACCCTCGTATGCAGCTTGGGAAGCTGCCGTTCTGCCATTGAACTACACCCGCCTTTGCGGTGACTGTGTGAGCAATATAAGCAGTCAGCGCGACAATGAGCAAGCAGTCTAGCTGGAGCATTAATGGATCCCACCCTAACCCTGATTGGCGCCCTGATGCTGGTTATCAGTATTGTGCTCAGCCCGTTATCCAGCCGGGTGGGCATGCCAGTGCTGCTGATATTCCTCGGGGTTGGCATGATGATGGGCGAGGACGGTCCGGGCGGTATCCAGTTCGACAACTTCGAACTGGCCTTCCTGATTGCCAATCTGGCGCTCGGGGTGATCCTGCTCGATGGTGGTATGCGCACCCGGGCCGAAACCTTCCGGGTTGGTCTGCGCCCGGCACTGGTATTGGCCACCTTGGGCGTATTCATGACCGCAGCCGGCGCCGCTGTGGTAGCGCGCTGGGTCTTTGACCTGGAATGGCTGACCGCCCTTTTAGTAGGAGCGATCATTTCCTCCACCGACGCCGCCGCCGTATTCTCGCTGCTGCAGGGCCGGGGCCTGCACCTGAACGAACGGGTCAGCGCAACCCTGGAAATCGAATCCGGCAGCAACGACCCCATGGCCATCTTCCTGACCCTGATGCTGGTCACCCTGATCGGCAACAGCGGTGACAGTCCCACCTGGTCGGCGCTGATCATGCTGATCAAGCAATTCGGAATTGGCAGCGTGGCCGGGATTCTGGGCGGCTACCTGGTGGTGGAACTGGCCAACCGGATCCGGCTGACGCCATCACTGTATCCGCTGCTGGTTGCCGCCGGCGGTATCTCGGTGTTCTCCGCCACCAACGCCTTGGGCGGTAGCGGTTTCCTGGCGATCTATCTGACCGGAGTATTTATCGGCAACCGCCACGTGCGGATGATGCCCATGATCCTGCAGGTTCACGATGGCCTCGCCTGGCTGGCACAGCTGTGCCTGTTCCTGATGCTGGGGTTACTGGTCACGCCTTCGGACCTACTGCCGCTGTTGGGTGGCGGTCTGATCCTGGCGCTGGCGCTGATCTTTGTGATTCGGCCGCTGACGGTGCTGCTAACGCTCTGGCCATTCGCCTTTAACCGCCGGGAACTGGGCTTTATCAGCTGGGTTGGCCTGCGCGGTGCGGTGCCCATTGTGCTGGCGCTGTTTCCCATCATCGCCAATCTGCCGGAAGCCCAATTGGTCTTTCACGTCGCCTTCTTCGTTGTCCTGGTGTCTCTGGTGGTTCAGGGCACTACCATGGCACCGCTGGCCCGTAAGCTACGGCTGGAGGTCCCATCGGGCGAGGATCCGTATCGGCGCCTGCCGCTGGACGCCCCGGGCGCCGGCGATCACGAACTGATGCTGTTCCCCCTGCGCGGCCAGCCCTGGGAGACCCCACGCCCGCTGAGCCAGCTGCGATTTCCGGAAAACACTACTGTAGCCGGTGTGTTCCGAAACCGGGTGTGCCTGCAGCCCAAGGGCGACCTGGAAGTTTCCAGCGGCGACATGGTGGCTATGTTCGCCACGCCAGGCGTACTGCCGGAGCTGAGCAAGGTCCTGAGTGGCCGCCACGCGCCCCGATACCTGGCCGAACGGGCCTTCTTCGGGGACTTCGTGCTCAATGGCGATGCGCTGCTGGGAGATGTTGAACAGGTGTACGGTATCGAGTTCGACGATCTGCCACCGGAATTGTCCCTGGCAGAGTGTTTTGCCAGGCGCACCAAGGGCCACCCGGTTGTCGGTGACACGGTGATGCTGGGGCCTGTGGTGCTGGTCGCCCGAGCTACCGATTCCGACCAGGTGACCAAGGTCGGTCTGAAGATGGAGGGTTCACAAAATACTTGACCCAGAAAAGAGATAACTGAAAAAGTTAACAAAAGCCCTCAACATTCCATCGTCGAGCTATGTTATAAACGTGGCTGCGCGAACATTAACCATTGGTAAGTTAAGGCCATGTTGACCCGTTTTCTGATTACCGTCTGTCTATTTGCAATCACCGCACTCGCCCCCCTTAACGGTGCTGCCAGTGAGCTGCTGGCGCGGGCTGACGTGACCATGCCCGGCGCAGAGGTGTTTGACCACGACTCGGTAGACATCAACAAGGTCCTGGTGCGCAAGAGCGAGCGCCGGTTGTATCTGATGGACGATGACCAGGTGGTGAAGAGCTATCGCATCTCCCTGGGTGACAACCCGGAAGGCCACAAGCTCTACGAAGGCGACGAGCGCACCCCCGAAGGCGATTACACGTTGGACTGGCGCAATGCCAGCAGTGACTTCTACAAGTCCATTCACATTTCCTATCCAAGTCAGCAAGACCGTGAACTGGCCCGCTCCTGGGGCCTTAACCCCGGCGGCAGCATCATGATTCATGGGCTGCCCAACGACGCGGACGACATGGCGTTCGCCTACCGCGGTTTGGACTGGACTGACGGCTGCATTGCGGTGACCAACGAGGAAATGGACGAAATCTGGCAATTGGTCGCCAACGGCACCCCGATTCGCATCCTTCCCTGACTTTTTGCTGACGACTGCATTAAGTTGTTGTCATAAGCCGCGAAAATATACGTATCCCCAGTTAACATTTTGTCTCAGAGTGTTTTACACTGTTTCACGACTCCGGTAGTCAACGCCTATCGGGCCGGTTTGACAGGAAGTCGTCAATGTACTGAACTGACTTCCGGATATTAGGAAATAACTCGACCAATAAGGGGATTTACAATGCGTAAACTGACGATCGCCGGGTTTGCAATGGCTACTGTACTGACGGCCGGCTGTGCCTCTAACCAGGCAGGTATCGACGAAGCCAATGCAACTGCGAATTCAGCAGAGCAAACTGCAGAGAATGCACTGAACACCGCTAACAGCGCGGCCAGCTCTGCACGTACTGCCCAGCAGACCGCCGAAGAAGCTCTGGCCGCTGCCAAGGCAGCTCAGAAGTCTGCTAACGAAGCGAACGAGCGCGCCAAGCGTATGCTCGAGCGTTCTAGCATGAAGTGAAGCACAGCTTACGCTGATGCTAAAAAGGCCGGGAAACCCGGCCTTTTTTTATGCCTCTGGTTCAGGCTTTTGAGGTGATGCTGGCGCGTTCTCCTTCAGAAACGTCGTCATCAGTTCCATCGGCAGCGGAAAGACGATGGTCGAGGTATTGGTGTTGCTCATATCGGCCAATGTCTGCATATACCTGAGCTGCATCGAACCCGAGTTCGCCGACATCACGTTGGCCGCCTCTACCAGTTTCTTCGACGCCTGCAATTCCCCTTCCGCGTGAATAACCTTGGCCCGACGTTCGCGCTCGGCCTCCGCCTGGCGGGCAATGGCCCGAATCATGGATTCGTTCAGATCCACGTGCTTGATCTCGACATTGGCCACCTTGATGCCCCACTCCTCGGTCTGGGCATCGATAATTTCCTGGATGTCGGAGTTCAGTTTGTCCCGTTCCGACAGCATTTCATCGAGATCGTGCTTGCCCAACACCGAACGCAGGGTGGTCTGGGCCAGTTGGCTGGTGGCGGAATTGAAATCCTCAACCCGGATGATCGCACGCTCGGGATCGACCACCCGGAAATAGAGTACGGCGTTGACCCGGACCGTGACATTGTCCCGGGAAATCACGTCCTGGCTGGGTACGTCCAGGACAATGACCCGGAGATCAACCCGGACCAGTTGTTGGATACCCGGGATCACAATGATCAGGCCAGGCCCTTTGATCCCCTGAAAACGCCCCAGAAAAAACACCACGCCGCGCTCGTATTCCGGCAGGATCTTGATCGCCGAGCCGAGGATCAACAACAGCACAAGAGTCGGTGCTAGGTAGGGAATCAGTTCACCAATCATACGGCCTCCTTGAGTATGCCGTGAGCTTATTTGTGCCGGGTCAGCCGTTCTCGTCCATGACCTCGACAGTTACTGTCAATCCTTCCATTGCCTTGACCCGAACCGAGTCGCCCTCGCTGACCGGGGCGGAACTGACCGCCTTCCAGCGCTCGCCATTCAGGCGCACATGTCCGCTGAATCGGTCGTGGTCGTGGGCGAAATCGTCCAGTGCCAGGCCCTGCTCGTGGCTCATCAGCTCGCTGCCGCTAACCGGTCCCTTGCGCCGCAGGCCGATAAATTTGGTCACCGTCCACAGGATGAAGCCAGCGGCGACCACCGCCGTGCCGCCAATGGTAGGTAGCGAGATGTCTCGGTGCGAGCCATCCATCAGGATTACCGAGCCGGTGACAAAGGCGACTATGCCGCCCACGCCCAGGATTCCGAAACTGGGTACAAAAGCCTCGCCGACAATAAAGGCCAAACCAAGCAGAATCAGCGCCAGGCCAGCGTAATTCACCGACAGCACCTGGAAGGCGAAAAGCGCCAGAATCAAGCTGATGGCACCGATTACACCTGGCACCACTGCGCCCGGATTGGCCAGCTCGAAGATGATGCCGTAGAAGCCGATGATCATCAGGAAGTAGGCCACATTGGGGTCGGTGATGACAGACAGGAGCCGGGTACGCCAGTCTGGTTGTGAGCGCACCAGAGCCAGAGACCCGGTCTCCAGCACCAGGTCACCGCGGGCCATGCGCACCGTACGGCCATCGATTTGTCGCAGCAGGTCGCCCAGACTGGGGGCCACTACATCAATCACGTTTTGCTCCAGAGCGGCATTGGCACTGAGATTTACCGCTTCACGCACGGCCTCCTCGGCCCAGTCGGCGTTGCGGCCATGGCGCTCGGCCAGCCCGCGAATGTAGCTGACCGCATCCTCGAGCACCTTGCGCTCCATGGGGGTATTACCACGGCGCTTGCCGTCGTCGTCCTGCTCACCATTAGCCGGCTCCGGTTCCTGCTCGGGACTGCCCGGCAGGCCACCCATCTGCACCGGTGTCGCCGAACCGAGGTTAGTGGCCGGGGCCATGGCGGCAATGTGACTGGCGTACAGGATATAGGTGCCCGCGCTTGCGGCCCGGGCGCCCTGAGGAGAGACATAGGTTGCCACTGGCACGTCGGAAGCGAGGATGGCCTTGATGATATCGCGCATGGAATCCATCAGGCCCCCGGGAGTGTCCATTTCAAGGACGACCAGAACGGTGCCGTCGGCTTCTGCGCGCCGGATACCGCGGGTGATGTAGTCCATGGTGGCCGGACCAATGGCGCCGTCGATGGTCAGCACCAGGGCGGTGCCGGAGGCTTCCTGCTCGGCGTGAACCTGATGCAGCAGGGATCCGAGCGCGAGCACCAGACCGGCGACCAGAGTCGCGCCCCAGATTTTTAGTCGCTTGGCACGGGTTGAAGACAAGGGTTGGAAATCCTGCATACCACCTCCCCGGCGCTGATTGAGACTCAGAACATCCTGGCTAGCACCGACACGGGTAAGCGGCGTAGCAGAAATCCGACTGCCGTCCACGGCCAGCCCGGCACGAAACACTCCGCCCGGCCGGATTCAATGGCTTTAACCATGGCCTTGCAGCCGGTTTTGGCATCCACTCGGAACGGCGCATTCTTTACTTGTTCGTTAATCGCCGTTTTTATGTAGCCTGGATACAGTGTAGTCACACGAATCGGAGATTTCGCCTTTGCAAGTTCGACACGCAGTCCCTCCGAAAGTGCCGCAAGGCCGACCTTGGTGGCGGCGTAGGTGTTAATGCTGCCGGGCATGCCCCGTACCGCTGATACCGAGGACACAGTAACTAGGTGACCCTGCCCCTGCTGGCGGAAGATCTCCATCGCCGCTTCCATCTGGGCCAGGGCAGAGACAAAGTTGGTTTCAGCGGTCTGCAGGTTGGCCTCGAAATTACCGGTGCCGAGAGCCTGACCGCTACCGATACCCGCGTTAACGATGACCCGGTCCAGAGTGCCATATTCAGTCTGGAAGGCACGGAACACCTCAAAGACCTGGTCGTGATTGTCGACGTCCAGGGCCCGCACACTAACGATGACCCCAGGGTAATCCCGTTCAAGTTCAGCTTTCAGATGATCCAGGCGCTCTGTTCGGCGGGCGCAAAGGGCCAGGCGGTCACCCCGGGCGGCAAATTCCCGGGCCATGCCCTCGCCGAGACCGGAGCTGGCACCGGTAATCAGGATGGTACGAGCCATCGGCTCTCCTTATTGTTGTCATTGTTATTGAGCAGAGCCGTGTGGAAGGCTCAAAAATAGAGCGTGGATTTTGACTCTTGGTCGGTATTCACAGTTTTATCCTCGGAGCTCTCGTCGGCCGCCACGCGGGTGACCCGCTCACCGATCATGGTGGGAATGCCATCAGCCTGATCAACAGCAATTTCGATCGCACGGCGCTGAATTTCCACTCCGGGGTGCTGCTTTCGAAAGACCTCAACCTCGGCCAACGCCTGGCGCCAGAGTTCGTCGCGATCCGACCGCGGGTATTCCTCATCCGGACGGTGCACCTCCAGCCAGACTTCGCCACCGGACAGGCCGATCTTTACCGGGTCCCGGACCACTTGCACCGACGTACCCTTATCGACCTGATAGACAAAGCGCGAGATGTCCTCGTTGTACATGCGGAAACAACCGTGGCTGACCGCCATCCCCACGCCAAACTTTTTGTTGGTGCCGTGAATAAGATAGCCCTTCTCGCTCAGCAACAGGGCATGGCTGCCCAGGGGGTTGGAGGGCCCGGGCGGGATCATTCGTGGCAGATAGTCGCCATCACGCTCGTACTCAGCGCGAATGCTGGCTGGCGGATACCAGGCTGGTGATTCCAGAGGCATGGTCACCTTGGCATCGGTCAGTGGCGACGGATTCTCTTCAGAGCCAACACCCACCGGATACACCTGCACACCATTTTCGGTGAAATAGTATAGGCGGTACTCCGCCAGATTGATCACGATACCTTCGCGCCGGGCATCCGGCATGACGTAACGACGGGGCAGGGTAATGGTGGTGCCTTCACCGGGTAGCCAGGGGTCAACCCCCGGATTGGCCTTCACCAGTTCCAGATAGCCCAGGGCAATCCGGTTACCGATACCGGCAAAGGTGTCCTCGTAACGGGTGGTGAACACTTCGATCCGACCCGCCAGGTCGCCATCCAACTCAAACGTCGGTACGCGCGGCGAACGGTCCTGCGCCGCTTCCTTGCCCTTTGCCTCAGCGTCGGGGCCAGGCTTGTTATCCTCGGCGGCCTGCAACGGAGTCACCGCCAGAACCAGGGCCATCAGGGCTAAACTTACACATCTGAACCACATAGAGATTCTTTCCAACCGTCTTGTCGACACGGGTACCGTGACAGCCGCCAGCATCAGGAGTTCACGAATGTGGCGGCAATGGTCACAATCGCCAGCACCAGAAACAGGATGCTGGCACTGATTCTTGCGGTGGCCAGGGGAAGTCGATCCATCAACCATCGCCCTGCCATGATAACCGGTATATTGGCAATCAACATCCCCACGGTAGTACCAAGAACTACCCATACCGTTTCGGTGAAGCGTGCTGCCAGCACCACGGTGGCCACCTGGGTCTTGTCGCCAATTTCTGCCAGAAAGAACATCACCGTGGTCGCCATGAAAGCGCCCATGCCCAGAAAGCGGGAATCTTCGCTGTCGTCCTTGTCCGGAATCAGCAGCCAGGCGGCGATGGCTACAAAACTCAACGCCAGAATCCACGGCAGCCAGGCCTCAGGAATAAACCCGGCAATCCAGGCGCCAAGCCAGGCCGACAGGGCATGATTCAGCAGCGTTGAGATCAGGATGCCGAGAATGATCGGCAGGCGCTGGCCGTAGCGGACGACGAGAAACAGGGACAACAGCTGGGTCTTGTCACCAATTTCCGCAATGGCAACGGCGGCCGTTGAGGCCAGAAAAGCTTCCATCTACAACTCCAAAACCAATGATGAGCGCGGACCAAACACTAGGTCCGCATTTTCCAGACCGGGATTGCCGCCAGCGCAACGAATACGGCCACCAGCCACCAGGCGGTGTGGAACGCCTCGATGGTGGGCATGCCATTGTGGTGCTCACCGAACTCAATAGTTAATGCCACCATGTTAACGCCAAAGGCACCCCCCAACTGCCGGGCGAAATTAATGGTGCTGGAACCGGCGCCCAGTTCCTCCGGAGCCAGTAGGTTCAAAGCACCGATGGACAACGCCGGCAGCATGAAACCAATACCAATGCGGCCGACCACAGTCCAGAGGGCCAGCCAGCCGAACGCCAGCGCCAGGTCCGATACCGCAAACAGCACCGCCGAGGCGGCAAACAGCGCGATGCCGAACACCACCAGCTTGCGTGCACTCTGCCGGTCGGCCAGGCGCCCGGCCAAGGGAAAGGTCATACCCAGAACCACACCGGCCGGCAACATCAGCAAGCCGGCGTCGGTGGCGGTGTAATCTAGCGCAGTCTGGACGAAGAGTGGTATCAGGTAGGTTGACCCGAACAACGCCAGGCCCAATGCCAGGGCGCCAAGATTGGCGTACAGGAACACCGGCTTACGCAACAGCGCGATATTCACCAGGGGATGACGGGTTCGGCGCTCCCGCACCAGGAACAACACCAGGGCCAGGGCCGATAGTACGCCGCCGATGGCCACGCGGGTTTCCTGGCCGGCCAGATTCTGCAACCGGTTCAGGGTGTCCAGCGACAGCGCCAGGGTAGCACCCAGTAGGATCAGTCCCAGCAGGTCAAAGCGATAGGGTTGCGGACGGGAGGGCGGCAAGGGCAGGAACCGCCAGGCCATGGCCACACCGATGATGGTCACCGGCGCCGGCGCAAACATGACGTAACGCCAGCTCAGTTGATCGACCAAAAAGCCGCCCAGCACCGGCCCCAGGGCGGGTGCCAGAATCACGCCCATGCCATAGATGCCCATGGCTTGCCCGCGCTTTTCCCTAGGGAAGATGCGGAACACCAGGTACATGCCCATGGGTTGCATAAGACCAGCCATGGCGCCTTGGCCAATACGGGCGGCAATGAGCTGTTCCGGGGTGGTGGCAAACCCGCCGGCGATGGAAATCACGGTGAATATGAACATGGCGCCGGCCAGGGTCTTGCGGACGCCAAAATGGTCCAGCAACCAGGACGATGCCAGCATGGTGGTGGTCATGGCGGCAATAAACCCGGTCGCCAGCCAGTGCACCCGACCCTGGCGAATGCCGAACTCGAGCATGATGTCGTGCAGTGCTACGTTGACCACCGTGGCACTGAGCACCGTCGCCATGGTGCCGAGCATTACCGTTGCCACCGCCAGCCAGCGCCAGCGTTCACCGTATCGGGTCCGGAGACCCTCGACCGTGTTGTCGCTCAAGGCTTACTTCTGCTTTTCAGCGTTTTCCAGGATCTTGTTGAATACCCGGACCGTGGTTTCGATGTCGTCGTCGCTGATACCTTCCAGCATCTGCTCCCGAAGTTTCTCAGCCCGCACAGTCAGATCGTCCATGAACGCCCGGCCAGCCGGGGTCAGGTGTAACCGGCGCGCGCGACGGTCATTGGGACAAGGCCGGCGCTCGATCAGACCCTGCTCTTCCAGGCTGTCCAGCAGCCGAACCAGAGTCGGATTCTCAATTGCCATCAGGCCGGCCAGTTCCCGTTGGGTCAGGCCTTCGCCGCCTTTGTCCAGATATACCATGGTGCTCCAGCGAGCCTGAGTCACGCCCAGATCCTTCAAGCGCTCATCGAGCATTTTTCTCCAGCGACGGGTAACCCGGGCCACGGCAAAGGGGAACTGATCTCTCATGCCTCAAACTCCGTTCAAATAGGCGGGTCAGCGGAGTGCCATCCAACGGGACTGACACGCCGACCTCGAATTGATCTTAAAACTGACCTTATCGGAAAGGTAACAATAGTATGCTAACCATTGCTATAAATACAGATGTGAATACAAAAACAAAGTCGTAGAAAACCGAGAGACGGATCAGCCCGCCGGGTTTTGGGTCGCCCGCTGAATGTCCTCCATTTCGGGCGACTCGTGAAATTCCTCGTTACGGGGGTCAATTTCCGTCAACACCGATGAGGTCTCTGGCATGGCCGGGACATAATGCTCCTGATCCTGCACCGCCACATCGTCGGTGTGACTGATGCGATAGCTGGTAATCACCGCCAGCACCAGCAGGAAACCGGCGTTGCCGAAGAACAGGCCAGACGGCCCCAGCACATTGATCAGTTCGGCCATGACTACCGGGCCAATCACACTACCCACGCCATAACTGAGCAGCAGCGTGGCACTGGCGGCAACAATCCGGCTGCTCTCCATCCGGTCATTGGTGATGGCAACCGCCACCGGATACAGGGTTGCTGACAGACCGGTAAACAGTCCGACGAACAGGGTCAGCTGCCAGATGTTATCCGCCCCGAGGACCGCCACGGCAACGGCAGAGCTGGCCGCCAGTATGGCCACCCAGAACATCACCCGGCGCCGGTCAAAATGATCACACAGGCGCCCCAGGGGCCAGGCCAGGATCATGGCCGCAACGATGGCGCTGGCCATGAAGGTCGAGGTTTTGGCCACATCCAGTCCCACCAGGGTGGCGTACACCGGACCCAGGGCATAAAAGCCGCCAATCATCACGCCACAGGTCAGGGCGCCGGCAACACCGGTAAACGATTCACGGGCGAGCGTAAAAATGGAGATCCGATCCACCTGATGAATGGCCGGCGCCTCCATCCGGGTCAGCGACAACGGAAGCAGTGCCAGGGTGAGCAGGATCGCCGCCAGTGAAAAGGGCATGAAGTTGGCCGGATCGCCAACGTTGACGATCAGCTGACCGCCTGCGGCCGACGAATAGAACACAATCTGATAGACCGCAAACAGGGCGCCCCGGTTGGTATTGGTAGCCCGACTGGAGAACCAGCTCTCAATAACCACCAGGACACCAGCAATACTGAACCCGGAAATAACCCTCAGCACTGCCCAGAACAGTTCCGATACGGCCATGGGATAGAGCAGAGCGGCCACGGCAGAGGCCGCGGCAAACACGGCAAAGGCACGAATGTGGCCAACCCGCCCGATGATCTTGTGGACATACAGGGTGCCGAGCACAAAACCAATGGAATAACACACCAGAATCCAGCCGATGATGTCCGGTGACACCGCTTCGATACTCAACCGGATACCCAGCAAAGTCATCAAAAAGGCATTACCACTGACCAGCAGCACGATGCTCATAATCAGGGCAGACAGAGAAGCGACCATCTGGGTCATGACAACAGACTCCGGGTATTGCAGATACGGTAGGTGATAACAGAAAACCGACAACATCAAGATCCGGAATCGGCCGGACGCGCATTAAATCAGTACCGAATATTCATCACCACTAGGCACTTGCCGAAACACCCTGCAAGCTTAGTTGACACCTCTACAACTCCGCCACTGCGCGGTTTTACAGCATTTTACATTAATGGGTCGTAACAGACTGCACGTACCAGAGCAGGTAACATGACTTTCAGCTATTTATTAGACTCGTGAGCGCGTCGTTATGAAAAAAACGGACTGGCCCATTCGCTGGGATTTGCTGCTTCGCTACCGACTGATTGAAACCATTGCCTTGTGGGAAGGTCGCCTGACCACCAACCACATCTGTCACAGCTTTGGCATTGGTCGTCAGCAGGCATCCAAGGATATCAACACCTATCTGCGCGAAATTGCCCCGGGCAACCTGGTCTATGACCGGCACCTGAAAGGTTATGTCCCGGCCGCCAACTTCCAGCCGGTGGTTACCTGCGGGCTGGTGGCTGAATACTGGGATCTTCTGGCACGCCAGCAGAATCTGAGCGCCACCTTCGAATCCCTGAATATCGGCTTGCCCGAGAGCACCATCGTGCAGGGCCCGAACCGGGTCATCTCCCCGGAAACCATGCGCGCGGTGGTGCTGGCGACACGTCACGGCCGGCAACTGCGGGCCAGCTACGTGTCCTTGAGTCGTCCGGAAGCGGTCGAGAGCATTCTCGAGCCCCATACCCTGGTGTGTACCGGCAACAGCTGGCATCTGCGGGCCTGGTGCGAATCCAACCGGGAGTTCCGGGACTTCGCCCTGAGTCGTTTCCATCGGCCGCCCGAGGCCCTGCGCCAGCGCGTCAAACGCGACCGCCAGCAGGACCACGACTGGAACCGCGAAGTCACTATGGTACTGACTCCGGATCTGCGCCTGACCGAAGCCCAGCAACGCATCATCGCCCGGGACTACGGCATGGAGCGAGGCCAGCTTGAGGTCAAAACTCGTGCGGCCCTGGCGCCTTACGTGCTGTCCCGCCTGGGCATCACCCTGGACAACCAGCATCCGGACCCTCTGGTGCAGCAGCTGGAGCTGGCTAACCCGGACCAGTTGGGCTTTGGCAGCAAGCGGGAGCGGGCACTGAAAGCGGTAGCCGGCGTCTGCTAGACTGACGGCGTGACCGCAACCCGCATTCTCCTTCGTGCCATCGCCCTGGCGCTGTTGTTCCTGCCACTGGCAGGCGCGGCAGCGGCGTCCTGTGGCGACCCGGCCACCCCCATTGCCCGTATTCAGGGCGCCGGCGACCACTCGCCCATGGCGGGCCAGACTGTCACTGTCGAAGCCATACTGAGCCAGGATAGCCGTCACCAGGGCGGTTTTCAGGGTTTCTACCTGCAGCAGGCCGACCACCAGACTGACTCCGATCCACGCACCTCCGAAGCCCTGTTCGTGTACACCCGCCGCAGCCTCGGTGAGATCGGTGATCGCCTGCGCATTACCGGTACCGTGAAGGAGTTTCACGGGCTCACCGAACTGGTCGGCATCAAGGCCATGACCCGGTGCGGACGCGAGCCAGTGCCAGCCCCCATTGTCCTGACCCTGCCCTGGCCACAGCCGCCGGAAACCCTGGAAAACATGCGGGTTCGCTTCGAACAGCCGCTGACGGTGATCGACAGCCACAATCTTGGCCGCTACGGCGAACTGACGCTGGCCCGGACCGATCAGGTCAACGCCACCGAGTACCTGGAGCCCGGACCGTCGGCCCAACTAGCCACCGAGCGCCAGCGCCTGCAGCGGGTGGTGCTGGATGACGGCCACCGGCAACAGCAGCCTCGGCCAGTACCCTGGCCGCCGGGTGGGCTGACAGCCGACAACACCGTGCGTGCCGGCGACCGTTTCGGTCAGCTAGTCGGCGTTCTGGATTTCCGCTTCGGCGACTGGCGCCTGCAGCCCCAGGCAACGCCAGAACTGCTGCCGGCCAACCCCAGGCAGCCGCCGCCGACACGCCCTGAACAGCCACACCTGCGCCTCGTCACCCTGAACCTGGCCAATTATTTCAACGGCGATGGCGACGGCCAGGGTTTTCCCACCAGCCGTGGTGCCAGTTCCCAGGCCGACTACGAACACCAGCACCAGCGCCTTCTGGCAGCCTTGCGGGCACCGGATCCGGATATCCTGGCGCTCACCGAATTGGAAAACGACGGCTATGGCGTCGCCAGCTCGGTAGCCGACCTGGCCGAGGCTCTGGGGCCAAGCTGGCGCGTGGTGACCACCCCTGGCGCTGATGGCCAGGATGAGATCCGAACGGCACTGCTGTACCGCTCCGATCGAGTTCAAACCAGTGGTCATGCCAAGCGACTGACCAGCGGACTGTTCCGGCACCGGGGTCGGCCACCGGTGACTCAGGTGTTCCATGCCAAAAACGGCGACACCGGGGTTCGGATCACCGCCCTGCACCTGAAATCCAAGTCCTGCCGAGGTGCCACCGGCGCTGATCGGGATCAGCACGATGGCCAGGGCTGCTACAATGATCGCCGGGTTCGGGCCGCCGAAGCCATCGTGCAGTGGCTTTCGGAATTGCCCGCGCCCGACAATCTGGCGGGCACCCTGGTCACCGGCGATCTCAACGCCTACGCCCGGGAAGCACCGCTTGAAGTGTTTCGCAGCGCCGGCTTTACCAGCATGGTGCACCAGCTTCAGCCCTGCGATGCCCGCACCTGCCCGCAGTACACCTACCGGTACAAGGGCGCCCGGGGCTCGCTCGACTACGCGCTGGCATCCGCTTCCTTGCAGCTACGAATCCTGACCGCCGCCACTTGGCTACTCAACGCCGACGAGCCCCGGGCCCTGGCCTATGACGGCCCGCTGGACGTCACGTCAACCCTGCCTTGGCGGTCCTCCGACCACAACCCGGTAATCACCGACATCCGACTCTGACAGTGACCAAACGGCGGCGCCGAACTGTAGTCGCTTTCTAGCTGCTCTCTACCCACTCTCCGACCATTCTGTGTCCGAACTCTGGTTGTGGCCTCATCGCCACCGATGGTCGGCTCACTGGCCAAGGCTCCGAGGCCCACAGTGGATAAACTGGGCTTCATGCTTCTGCTACCAGAGTGATCATACCCATGCCCATGAACCTGCCAGCACCCAACGTGTGGCCCATTGCCAGAACCGGTCAGCGACTGCTGCATCTGGCCACGCGCCGGGTAGCCACGGTGGATGACCACCGCATGGTCTACCTGGAGCGAGGCACCCCGGGGCCAGACCGGCCAACCCTGGTGCTGATCCACGGCTTCGCCTCCATGAAGGAAAACTGGGGCTTCTGGCTGCCACGCCTGCCGCGGCACTGGCACCTGCTGGTCCCGGATCTGCCAGGTCTGGGTGAGAGCGAATACCAGGTCGACGCCAATTACGGCTACGAGGCGCAGGCCCGGCGGCTCCGGGACTGGCTCACCAGTATGCCCATCGGCAACCTGCACCTGGTCGGCAGTTCCATGGGCGGCGCCATTGCCGCCGTGCTGGCCCACCAACTCGCACCTGCACCGCGCTCACTGACCCTGCTCAACAGCGCCGGCATTCCGGAGCGCCCGGACAGCGATCGGGAGGCGCGTTTCGAAGCCAATGGTGATCACCTGTTGATCCCCCAGGACTGGAAAGGCGTGTATCGCATGTTCAACAGTGTGGGCAACGGCAAGGCAACCGTATCCGGGCTTGCAATGACCGCGCTGCTGGGGCCGGATCTGCTCCAGCGAGCCCCGGCCCTGCGCCATATATTCCGGGACATGGCCGCCGATGGCCTGGCACCGGTGCGTTACCTCGGCCCCTCGACGCCACCATTGCAGGTGCAGTGGGGCGACCGGGACCGGATCACCCCAACTCGCTGTGTCGACTGGTTTGCCACCGCAACACCCCAGGCCGAGGTGCACGTCTTTCGCGGTATCGGCCACCTGCCAATGCTGGAAAACCCGAGCCGCTCGGCCCGGGTCCTGCGCGACTTCGTCAGACGCCACGACCACTGAGCCCACACCCCGCTGTTGTTCACCAGGGGCCTGTCCGAATGGGTCAATTGGCCCGTTTGGCCCAGCCCTCTGTCAGCGGGGTCATGGGGAAGCGGCACCGGTACACGTCATAATCAGTGGCTACCTGAGTGCTTTGATAACAACAACAGCCCGAACACGAGGAACTTCCATGCGCGCGTCCACCTCCAACGCACAGGATCTGGGCATGCCGGCCATCTACCTGCACCTGTTGGCCGACCTGCTGAACCGTATCGGTGTCGATGAGAAAGCCCTGCTGCTGAGGGTTGGTCTCGACCCCCTCAGACTGAATTCCCCCGACCTCAGGGTCAGCCAGGCTCAGGCTAGCGAATTTGTCACCCGGGCCATCATTGAAAGTGGCGAACCCGGCTTGGGAATCATGCTGGCGCGGGAACTGAAAATGCCCCTGCACGGCGCTCTGGGCACCGCGATCATGAGTAGCCGCACCCTGGAGCAGGCGCTTGAGCTGATGACCCGTTACCTGACACTGCGGGCACCAAACCTGCACGTCAGCACCCGGCAGAGCAGCGGCAACGCCGCCTATTCGGTGACCTGTGATCAGGACTTGGGACCATTGCAGGGTTTCATCATGGATGCCATGTTGTTTGGCTGCATTTTCATGGGTGCGCAACTGACCGGCTCCACCGTGCCGGGCTTCCGGCTATTGCGGCGGGGACCAGAGCCAGCGTTCTTCCATCGTTTCCGCCCGAAGCTGCCGGTACCGGTGGAATACGGTGCCATGGAGGACGCCCTGCTGATCCCGGTCAGCCAGCTCGGGATGCCGATTCGCTTCAGCGATGACCAGCTTGCCGAGTCCTCACGGGTGCAGTGCGAAGAAGCCCTCAGGCAATTAACAGAAGATGCAGGTTTTGCCTGCCGGGTAAGGCGGGTAATTGAGACCAGCTACCCGTTCCCGCCAAAACTGGCGCGAGTGGCCGCCACTCTGTTCGTATCCGAGCGCACCCTGAAACGTCGCTTGCAGGAGGAGTCCGCCAGCTTCCAGAACCTGGTGGACGAGGTTCGGTTGGAACGGGCCAAGGCCTTGCTGACCACCACCAGCATGAATCTGAGTCAGATTGCCGATGCGCTCGGCTACGCCGATGCTGCCAATTATACCCGGGCCTTCAAGCGTTGGACCGGAAGTAGTCCGAGCCGTTATCGCAACTGGGCACGGCAACCCAAGACACAGACAGCGCCGACGACAATCGCCGCCAGCGTCTGATTCAGCGGCTCAGTCGATACCGATGATCTTGTGCATCTGCAGGGTCAGGCGCCACTGGGGGTGAGTCAGGCAATACTCGGTGGCCTTGTGGGTGTTGCTCTGCTTGATCGGATCGGGGCCCGACCCGGGCTCGGTCGGTGATGCCATGGGCGAAAGGAAATAGTGCTGGGCGCGAATGTGCTCGAAGCGCTCGGGCATGGCCAGGACCTGGGGGTAGACCAGCTTGAGTTCATCGCAGGTTTCCAGCACCACCGGGGCGTCCGCCTTTGGGCTCACGCACAACCAGTCGATGCCTACCGGGGCCGGCAGGGTACCGTTGGTTTCCACCCCCACCTCGAAGCCTTCCCGGTGCAGGGCTTCGATCAGCGCAACGTCCAGCTGCAGCAGCGGCTCGCCGCCGGTACAGACCACGTAGGGGCGCCCGGGGGCATCCGGCCACAGGCAGCGGATGTGCGCGGCCAACGCTTCGGGAGTCTCGAACTGACCGCCGTTCTGGCCGTCAGTGCCGACAAAATCAGTATCGCAGAAACTGCACACTGCCCCGGCCCGATCCTTTTCCCGGCCGGTCCACAGGTTGCACTTGCTGAACCGGCAGAACACGGCAGCGCGACCAGCCTGGGCACCTTCGCCCTGCAGGGTGTAAAACGCTTCCTTCACCCGGTACATCAGGCGTTCTCCTCATACGCCAGTGGGTCGGTTACGCCATGGCTGGCGAAAGCCTCCAGGCGCTCGACACAGGAGCCGCAACGACCGCAGGCCCGCTCCCGACCGTTGTAACAGGTCCAGGTCTGGCTGTAGTCGAGGCCCAGTTTCAGCCCCTCGGCCAGAATTTCGCCCTTGTCCAGAGCCATAAAGGGGGCTTCGACCGCTACCGGTTCGTAGTTGGCCACCCGGCATACCGCGTCCATCTTCTCGACAAACTCAGGACGGCAATCAGGGTAGATAGCATGGTCACCGCCATGGGCGCCGTACCAGACCGCGCCGGCGCCGACGGTGACGGCGTAACCGGTAGCCAGTGACAGCAGAATCATATTGCGGTTGGGGACTACCGTCGCCTTCATGCTGTCCTCTTCGTAGTGGCCCTCGGGCACGTCTACCTCCGAAGTCAGCGACGAACCGGCCATAACCTCGCCCATGGCCCGAATATCGATGACTTTGTGGGGAATGCCTAGGCTTTCACACACCGCCGCCGCAGACTCGAGCTCCCGAACATGACGCTGGCCGTAATTGAAAGACAGCGCATGCACCTGCAGGCCCCGGGCCCGGGCCACATGCAGCAGCGTGTAGGAGTCCATGCCCCCGGAATAGATTACAACCACGGTGTCAGTCATTCGGAATCCCCAGTCGGTGTGGTGCAGGTTCAATCGGCCAACGGCCGCGCCCAATACAGGTGGCTGTCATCAGGCTTTTACAATCAGTGGACATATTGTAACAGTGCACGCACAGGTTGGGTTCGCGTCTCACGACCGGGGCGGGTAAACTCGGCTAAAAACAACGCATCGACTACACTGAGCCCATGACCACCGACAGCCACCCGGCCTTCATTGATTTTGAGGCTTCCAGCCTCGACCTGATCGCGAGTTATCCGATTGAGGTCGGTCTCTGCATGCCCGATAGCACCCTTCACAGCTGGCTGATTGCCCCACACGTGCTTTGGCAGGACTGGTCAGACAGCGCCGAACGCATCCACGGCATTTCAAGGGCAACGCTGGAAGCCGAGGGCACCTCGGTGCGGGACGTGGCGCATCACCTTAACGAACTGCTACCAGAGCAGGTGTTTTGCGATGCCTGGACCTTTGACAGTTTCTGGCTGCATCGACTGTTCCGGGCGGCCAAGGTGCGGCCGGAGTTCCAGCTCGAGTCCATCTCTACGCTGCTGGACACTCAGCAGGTTCGGGAGTGGTCTGCAGTCCGTCAGGAGGTCATTGTCGAGTTGGGTTTACCGGTGCATCGGGCCGCCAACGATGCCCTCATCCTGCACAAAACCTGGGAACGGATCAGGCCAGAAGACAACGCGCCCCTACCATCGGCGGATCACAGCCACCAGGCCTGATGCGGCCCGAGAAATCCGGCCGTTAGTGGCGGACGCCTTTTGCCCGCAGTGCAATCACTTCCAGACCATCCCGAAGGGTATTCAGGGTCCAGTAGGTCACCAGCGCCATCAGGCCTGCACCGGCAACGGTAAAGATAAGATCTTCGCCAACGGGCTTTTCCTGGGCCAACACCATGTACAGTGCCAGGGCGGCGATGAGGGCAAATTCGATAATTACGTGAGAGCGGAATTTGTTGCGGATAGAACCGGCTTGGTCGGTCATTTGCTTAGCTTTCAACCTCGTTGAAATTCGATATGAATGATTAATCGATGTGCAAATTATCACCAAAAAAGCGTCGAAGTTCTGTACGAAGTAATGGCTACGAGGTTTCCACTATCAAAAAAAACGCAGCCAAAAAGGCTGCGTAGAAAGGAGAGATCCATGCAGTTTCTGGCTCACCAGAATCTGTGGATTGCACAACGTAAAAACACGTGACGCTGAGAATTATCCCGATGGCTCCTCACGCTGTCTGTACGGGTTTGCCGAAGCTCCCAGACTCTTGCAAACCCGTAACTAGCCTATACACTGATGGGTGAACCAAACCACAACGAGCCGGTATGTCCGAGATGATCACAAAAACCTGTTTCCAGTCCGCTACAGATTGCCGCGTCGTGCAATCTGAGCGCGCTATGGTGAAAGACATCTAACGGCTTTCGGTCAGTCCCGGGAGCCTCAGCAGCGACCGGGTCAGCTTCTCCGCAAGAACCCCGGTTGCCCAGGCTCCGGGGTTTTGTTTTTGCAGCCGCAAAACGACAAGGAGAACATCATGAAAAGACAACCCACACCACGTGCAGCGAACCAGCCCGACCACCGTTCCGGCGCCCTGAAACGCCCGGCCAAGCTGCCCCTTCTGGATGCGATCTGCAAGAAACTGAACCAACGCGTTAACCTTGACGACGAACAGCGAGTACTGGGTGTGTACGAGCGCGGCTGGATCTTCAAAGGCGTGCTCGGCAATCTCGATGGCGCTGAGGCTCGTTATGTCAGGGCCCTGGCCACTCGCTATAACTCCTGGATTGCCCGCCAGGTGGCCTGAACTACAACTCAAGGCCGGCCCTGTCGATCAGGACCGGCACGGCTTCAGAGCGGCTATTTCAAGACCGCTAATGGTGCCGGTTGAATTCGAGCACCACCGTCGTCTCACCGCCGTGTACCATGGCATAATTGTTGATCACATCGTGAATCTTTTCCTGGGAATAAGGCTTGACCACGTAGCCATTAGCGCCGGCACTGATCGCCCGCTGGATGCTTTCGATGGAGTCGTCGGCGGTCACCAGCACGATGTGCTGCTCGGCCCGAACCGTCTTGAACGCCTGCATCAACTCGTGTCCGTTGCCGTCCGGCAGCCCCAGATCAAGCAGGATAATCTGAAACTCCTGGTCCGCAAACGCCGCCTTAGCCGCCGCCGCATCAACACAGGCAAACACCTGAGTGGCACCGGCCTGATAGAGCATGTTGACCAACCGTTCCCGCATGATCGGCTCGTCTTCGACTACCAGCACCCTGAGCTCACTCATTGATTGTCTCCTTCCGTTCTCTTACGCCCGGTCATTGTCTGAGTCCCTCATAGCGGATCATTGCCCGATCGTCGTGGCAGATCAAGCGGGCTCGGCCGAGCTTCGTCGGCGTGCTGGCCACCAGTCGACGCGTCGCCGTAGTCCGCCCCTGAATCCACCCCTTCGGTACCGAAACGGGTCAGGATATTGCTGATACTGACCGCCGTGGAATACAGGGAGATAGCGATAATCAGCAAGATCGGCTGCACAAACGCCACGAAACCGGGCACCTGGGTACTTCCCAGTATACTCAGCATCAGAATAATCGCAGGCCCCAATACGGCAAACAGCGTCAGGGCGATAAAGAACACAATCCGTTCCTTGTACCGACCCAGATCCCGGTTGGTCACCAGACCCAGCACAAACTTGCCAATCGCCAGGCCGGCCAGGATGGCCGCCGCAATACTCAGGTCCGGGCGCATCAGGGTCTCATACAGCCGGCCATCCCAGAGCCGCTGCATGCCCAGCACAAGAAACGGAAAAAGCACGAACAGAATATCGGCGTAGGTGCCGTACATCATGCTCAGGGAATACTGTTCGCTGCGGGGGTGCCTGTCATTCATTGGCCAGCTCCTGTCATTGTTCTGAGAAGTGCGATCGGGTCGACATGGCGGCTGCCGAACACGCTTGTTCAATCATCGCATTGAGCCCATCCAGCTCTCCGCGAACCTGCTCCCAATCCGGAGTCTCGGTTTTCAGCAGGGCTTCAACCGTGGCCGCCTGCTCGGTCATTTTCGGGTAGCCCATGGCCCCGGCCGTACCCTTGATCTGATGCGCCTCGGACTTCAGGGTCTCGACATCGCCGTAGGTGCAGGCCGAGTTCATGCGCTGCCGACGCTCCGGCAGGCCCGCCAGGAACTGGGGCACCAGACGTTCAATATCCTCGTCCTCGAGGTCGTGCCTGACACTGCCAGTCTGAGGTCGGAGGTATCTTTCCAGCAGCGCCTGCACGTGCCCATGGTCGATGGGTTTGTTGAGCACGTCGTCGCACCCGGCCGCCAACAGGGCGTCGCTCTCCTTTTGGTCGCCGGCGGTGAATGCAATGATCGGCCGGCGGAAACCGGTCTGGCGCAGCAGCCGGGTGGCGGCAACCCCGTCCATGCCTGGCATGTGGCTGTCCATCAGTACCAGATGGATGGACTCGGACAGGGCCCGGCGCACCGCGTCCTCACCACTGGCCACCGCCAACACATCCAGGCCCTGTCGGCCCAGCATCCGCTCCACCAGGCGACGGTTGTCCTCGTTATCCTCGGCAACCAGCACCCGGCCTTTGAAAGCACGCGCCGGAAGCTCCCCTGACTCGGGCGCACGCTCCAGATATCGAGCCAAAGCCTCGTAGAAGCGCTGTTTATCAATGGGCTTGGCCAGATGCTCGTTGCACCCCGCCAACCGATAGTCCGCAATGTCCTCGGCCATGACGTTGGCAGTGAGCGCGATCACCGGCGTATTGATGCCCGCCTCCCGCAACGCAGCAGTGGCGTCCCGGCCATTCATCACCGGCATTTGGATATCCATCAGGATCAGGTCAAAGTAGTCGCGCAGCGCCAGTTCCAGGGCCTCGGCGCCATTACCAACGTGCACCAGTTCGGCGCCGGTCCGCGCTACCAGCAGCGACACCAGGCGCCGATTGGTCTCGTTGTCCTCGGCACAGAGGATGCGCCCGGTCAGCCTGGGCGCCAGCACCATGGGGATGGATCGCCGGCGCTGACTCAGCTCGGAGGCATCACGCAGGAAGTACACGTCGGCCAGGGCCCCTGTGCGAATTGAAACCTCGAATTCACTGCCTTCGCCGTAAGTGCTGTGCACCTTGATGTCGCCACCCAGCATTTCTGCCAGGCGCCGGGAAATGCTCAGCCCCAGCCCCGTGCCCCCATACTGCCGGGAGATGGCGGCGCTGCCCTGGGCAAAGGGATCAAATAACCGGCCCAGTTGCTCCGGTTTCATCCCGATGCCGGTATCGACCACCCGGGCAATCAGGATTTCGCGTACGCAATCACATCGAACAATCAGGGAAATCGAACCATTTTCGGTGAATTTGAGCGCGTTTCCGCACAAATTTATGATTATTTGTCGCAACCGGGTGGGATCGGTGAGTATCCGCTCCGGTAACGGGTATTCACAGACAATGCTGAACTCGAGACCCTTCTCCCGGGCTCTCGGGGCGAAAAACGCGCGGATTTCATCCAGCAGCTCCGGCAGGTCCACCGACACCACGTCCACGGCCAGTTTGTTGGCGTCGATCTTGGAGTGATCCAGGATGTCATTGACCAGTTCCAGCAGGTGCCGGCCGCTGCGTACCACGGTTTCCGCGCTGCTGCGCTTTTCCTGGGGACTCAGGTCCGGCTCCAGCAAGGTCTCGCCGTAGCCGATGATCGCCGCCAGCGGGGTCCGGATTTCGTGACTCATATTGGCCAGGAACTGGCTCTTGGCCTCGGCCGAGTTGCGGGCCACTTCCTTTTCCAGCCGCTCCTGTTCGCGTTCGCGCTCGATCCGCTGGCGCTGACGACTCTCGGTTACATCGATGCAGGTGCCTTCCAGATGGGTCGGCTCGCCCTTGGCGTCATAAACCGTGTGCAGGGAAACGTTGGCCCAGCGCTCTTCGCCGTCACAGGTCAGGTACCGGGTTTCCACGCCCTTGATCGTACCCTCGGCTTCCAGCTGCGCCACCACCCGCTGTCGGACCTGATCATCGACGATGCAGGTTTCCAGCACGTCTAGGTTACGGGCCAGCAGATCGCGGGCACTGCTGTACCCCATCAGTTCCGCCATCGCCGGATTGACGGTGATGAAGCGACGGTCCGGAGACATCTGAAAGACGCCCTCAATGGCATTATCAAACAGCGACTGATACCGCTGCAGGTTCGACAGCGCCCGCTGGCTCCAGCCCAAGGCTTCGCCCTGAACCTGCTTGATCCGGTCGGCCAGGGCAAATGAGAACAGGATGATCTGGGCGGTCAGCCCGATCTGTGGGGAGTAGTTGGTCAGGGGGTTGAGCGGCAGGAAGCCCATGACTGTAAGGCCATAGACCCCGATGCCAATCAACGCCAGGGTCCAGGCAAAGAAGTAGGAGCGGGCGGCCGGGTTGTAATAGCGCCAGGACAGATAACTGACCACGATCAGAATCAGACTGAGCACCACCGAGCCAATAACGACCCACTCCATCGCCACCTTATAGGGAAGAAACAGCGACAGCACTCCGGTTGCCACTACCGAGTACAGGCACAATCGCAGCACTTGGTCGAGATCGGCCGAGCGTTCCGGGGTTTCAAGCAGGTGGCGGGCCATGAGCAGGCCCCAGAACCAGGTCATGATGATCTGGAAATGCAGGTAGGCCTTGTCGAACATCGCCGGTCGGCTATCCAGCAACTGGATCCCATGCACCTGTTCCGTGACGATAAAAATCGCCGCAGACACCAGGTAAAGCACGTAGTAGATGTTACTGCGCTCGCGCACCGAAACCGCAACGAACAGGTTATACGCAAGGATGGCCAGCACGGCGCCTAACAGCAGTCCCCGCACCACCTCGTCCACAGACACCCTCTGGATGTAGATATCGGGGTGCCAGAGACTGATCGGCAGGCGAAAGGTATTGGTGTTGGTGACGCGAAGGTAGACAATATTGACCGCCTCCGGCGCCAGGGAAAGTCGAAACGCGGGGTTCGGGACTGCAAGATCTCGCTCAGCCCAGTTGTCCTGATAGCCGGCGCGGCCCTGCTGCACCACCGTGTCACCCTGCATCAGGTACAGTCGCACCTCGTCCACCAGAGGCAGCGCCAGCTCGAGGATCCAGTCGGTGGCCGCGGCGCTGCCAAGGGTTCGCACGTCAAACCGGACCCAGTAAGCCGATTCGGTGTAGCCGAAGTTGAGGACGCCCCCGTCGTGCCGGATAAAGGCACCGAGACCGCGATCCTTGACGGCATTAAAACCCAGCTCCTGCCGCGGATCTTCCAGGTACCAGATGCAACCGCTAAGGTCCCGGACGCTGGTGGTACTGCTGTTCAAAATCAGGGTGCCGTCACGACAGGCAGACTGGGTGGAGGCCGACGACGACAGCGACGCTGTCAGCAGGATCAACAACGCCACCAGCACACGCATCGCAGCGCGAATCACTGGAGGAAGTGTCGGATAATGCCGATGCCGCAAAATGTGATCTCCGCGCGGGCAGATGCCTGTCTTATCGTTTATTGTCAGCATTCACAGCGGGGCCGAGGGTCCCGCGGATAATCACTTTAGCGGTTTACCCGCGTTCGCGCACCTCAGAGTCCGACGAAATGAGACATTTGAGTCACTTCATCCTGGTCGCCTTTCGAATTGCCTGCACTCCACTGGTGCTTTCGGGCTGTGGATCCGAGGATTCCGGGCCAAGCGCCTTCAACCCCGCCACCAATGTCGATGTCACCTTTTTGACCTTTACCCTGACCGAGGCCACCGACATCCTGCTGTTCAGTGACCTGGTTCTGGCGGTAGAGCCGGCCGACAGTGGTGACACCGCAGCCCAGGCCAGGGCAGGAGGCATCCGCACCCAGCTCGCCGTTTTCCTGGGTCTGGCCTATCCGGACGACGCCCCGGCGACCATCGCCTCAGTACGCAACCCGCTGGACCTGATGCACCGGGTGATTGGCGAGAGCGCAGTCGGCAATTTTATTGATGGCCGGCGATACATGAGCGAGCGCATTGATGACGGTCAGGCTGGCGAGTACAGCAACACCACCAACAACGTCTCGATCCGCTTCACCGATCGCCAGGCGCTGACAGACGGACTGGGCGTAACCGAGTACAACTGGCGTTATCCAATCGTGAAGTGGGTGTACACGCCGGACAGCTCCAATCGGGTCATCCGGGTGATCAACTGGGTGGCCTCCGGGTCGTTCGAGCCAAATACCACTAACCCAAGCGCCACTCTCGGCACCGAATACCTGGCCCGGGATTTTCAGACGTCCGGATACAATGATGGCGCCAGGGCCCACACTGAGGGCAGCATCGTGATCAAGGGTGAGCGGGAAATGGCGTTTGTCCGGGAGTATCAGGGGCTCAACATCGACACCGTCCGGATCGACGGTACCGCAATAGGCACCAACGGGGGCAGCGAAGGGGGTCCGGAATTCGGGTTCGCCGGGGAAACCGTAGACTGTCTGCGCATTGAAATGAATTACGCCAATCCATCGGTTGCGGTGTTCACCTCACTGGGCGAACCACCGAGGCGGGACGATCCGGACAACCCCGGCCAGACCGAGGCCAATCCGGATTATTGCCTGAACCTGGACACCGCAACGTCCAGCTACGCCACCGCACCTACCGGGCTGCGCAACTGATGCGGCCCTGGCCGGTTAGTTCATACCCCGGTCAATGAGATCCCAGTTCTGCAGAAAACCTTTCTTCTGGTCAATCATGCGCTCGTAGCTGGAAATCATGAACCCGACGTGGGGTGCCCGGGTCAGACGCAGGGTTTCGATGCGGCGTTGCAGCCGTTCAACTTCTGAGCTGACACGCTGGTGCACGTGGTCGCGGACACTGTCGTGGTGATCGAGGTCCACCGTTCGTTCGATCTGGCCCTGGTGGGCGGGCGTGGGTGCTGGTTTGTCCATTCGGTATCTCGTCCAGTGAGTGTTGAAAAGGTCCATCTCCCAATTCCGGAGTGTGCCCAGCTACCCCGCCAACTGCAATAAAAATGAACAGAGTTTCACTTTTATCCAGGGGCTGGTATTGGCCACAGCTCTCCCCACGTAACCAGTCCTGCTATAGTTCCCTTAATAACTCCCTGTATTGTCCGGATTTCGTCCTCCGGTTTCACTCACCGCCCATCCACCGTCCGAGAGTGACCATGCCACAGACCTCCGTCGCCGACACCCTCCGTGAATACCTGTCCCTGCTGGAACTGCTGGATGACGCTTACTGGGAAGCCGGTAGCATCCATCACAAGGACATGCTGTACGACATCATCAGTATTTTCAGTCAGGAAGTGTCTGAAATGAACAAACTCAGCGTCCAGGATCATCACTACCCATACGAGGTCATCACCGAGGGTATCCGGCGGGTGGTGCCCAAGCTGGAACGACTGGATGAAAACCGTGAGGATGTGATTCAGCGGACCCAGACACTGACCGACTTCCGCGACATCCTGTCGTCAGTGCTGGGCATTCTTGAAGACCAGTTGAGAACGCTCTGACCCAGGCGGCCTTACGCCGCCACCAGTGGCCGCTGGTTCTCGGGAATCAGCGGGAAGTTCTTGCAGACGGTGTAGACGAACTTGGCCAGTGCCGGCAGGTGGTGACCAACAATCGGGAAGCCGGTATTCAGCAGGCTGACCGAAATATCCCGCGCCGGATCGGCCCAGCACAACTTGTTGATCAGGCCGATGTGGCCAAAGGCATCGCGACTCTGCGGCCCCCACAGGCCTACCGGATTACCGCCCAGCATCAGGCCCGCACTGAAGCGCATCGGAATCATCATGGTTCGGTCGATCTGCAGTGAGCCAAACTGCTGAATCGCGCGCCGAACCGTCATTTCACTGCAGACCCGCTTGCCGTTCCAGGTCCCGCCATTGAGCATCATCTGGTAGAACCGGCCCATTTCCTCGGCGGTGCCAACCAGGTTGCCCGCGGGAATCACCGCCTCCTGGAACCGGGGATCGTTGGTGACCTTTTCCACTGTGTGGATGTCACTGCCCAGGGCACGATTGACGATCCAGGACACCGGGAATCGGGGGGTTGGGCCGGTGGCGTAATTGCTGGCCAACTGGTGCAGGTGCTCCGGAGCAATGCCGTAAGTGAACCATTTCATGCCCAAGGGCTGGCGCAGGTGTTCGTCCAGAAATTCCTCAATGCTGCGGCCGGTGACCTTTTCCAGTACCCGCTGCAACACGAAGCCGCCCGTGATGGCGTGATAGGCCACCTTGGCGCCGTCGACTTCCACCGGTTTCGCCTCGCACAACAAGCGCCAGATCTCGTCCTTCTGCCAGAGCACGTCAATGGGGGTATCACGGGGAATTGCGGGAATACCGCCGCGGTGGGACAGCACCTGATGCACGGTGATGGTGCGCTTTCCGCTCTGGGCAAACTCCGGGCAGTAGTAGGCCACCGGATCGGTCAGGTTGACCAGGCCCTGCTCCGCCAGCATGTGAATCAGCAGCGCCGTCACCGCCTTCGAGGCGGAGAAATAGCAGATAGGCGTTTCCGTGGTCATCGCCGACTTCAGGACGCCTTCACTGTCGTTCGGACCATTGCCGGTGGCGTGTCCGAGCGCCCGGTGCAATACCTGCTCGCCCCGGTGCCGCAGAGACAACTGCAAGCCCGGATGCACGCCGGTGCGATACAAAGCCTCGGCACTGTGCCAAATGTCATCGAGCGTTTCCTGGCTGACACCGACTGCGTCCGGGCGTTCGCCGGCGGCATCGCGATAGGTAACGGTGGACAGGTCGGCGGGGACTTTGCAGGTGTGCAGGGCACGGCGTGCTATACGGTTCATCCAGGTACAACCTTAGTTCAAAGAGGTTATTGTTGTTGCGGGTTCAAGCGTCATTATGAACATGGGGGGAGAGGTGCGCCATAGAAACGCAGTTGCGACCACGATCCTTGGCCCGATACATGGCGCGATCAGCGGCGGCCCGCAGTTGGGCAGCGGTCAGGCCGTGGTTGGGGAAGACCGCCACCCCAACACTGATGGTCAGGCGAACGGAGCTACCGTCCCCCAATGGTTGCGGCACCGAGCTTACCAGGGTGCGAAGACGTTCGGCGGTTTCGTGGGCCTCGTTCACATCCATCTCCGGCAGCACGATGACAAACTCCTCGCCACCAAACCGGCCCACCAGGTCGACACTGCGAACACTGTCCAGAAACAGCTTGCTGACCGCCTTAAGTACCGAATCACCGGCAGCATGACCATAAGTATCGTTAACGTCTTTGAAATGATCGAAATCGATCCAGAGTATTGCCAGGGAGCGTTGGTAACGCTTGGCTCGCTCCAGTTCCTCGTCCAACAGCCGCGATAGCTCGCGACGATTCAGCAACCCGGTCAGGGAATCGCGGGTTGCCAGCTCTGCCAGCTCGCTTTCCAGCTTCTTGCGTTCGGAAATGTCCAGCACAACCCCTTCCACCACAGCTTCACCGTGATCATCGATCACACCCCGTCCGCGCTCCCAAACCCAGATCTCACGCTTGTCTTTGCGAATCAGCGCGTACTCCACCGAAAACGGCTGATCGGCGGTCAGGGCCTCAGAAATAATCCGACCCACGCGTTCGCGGGTGGCGGCATCCACCAGGTCCGAGTAACCCAAGCGCCGGCTGGCGATCAGCTCTGACGGCTCGTAACCGGTCAACTCGACGCAGCCGTCGGAGACAAACAGCAAACTCCACTGATCGTCGCGCAAACGGCGATACGCCATACCCGGAAGGTTGTCCATGAGTACCGTGAGCTGGCGCTCCCGACTGCGTAACGCCTGGCGTTGACCGTGCTGCAAGGCCAGCAGGGCGCGATCCTTGTGCAGTTGCCGGAGCAGAGCGGTGAACAGCACCAGGCCCGTGACCAGAATAAAGAAAAAGCCCTTCCAGGTCTGGACCCGTGACAGGGTGGCCGCGTCTTCGAACCACGCCTCGACGACTCGATCCGAGAAGGCAATCCAGGCAAACCCGGCGACCAGGTATATAAATGCCGCCCAAAAGGCACGGCGCGCAGGCAGCGAGCGATTGAAGATGGGGCGATCGTGGGTTCGAGTCATTGGTTGTTCGCGTCAATGTGTAGCGCCAAAATTAGCGTACAGAATCCGTAGCTGGCTCTAAAAATAACCATCACAAGGGTGTAAGTCGAGCCCTGGGCGCGCTCCGGGCACAGGCTACCTAGCCTGACTGTGCTAAATTTTAATCTGATCGAAACCACCAGGAGCGTCCATGACCCCGGGAATCAACGCCGCCAGAACAGCCAGGGTAGACCATGACATCCACGAATACCCGCACGATCCGGCTAGCGAGAGCTACGGCATCGAAGCGGCAGAAAAGATCGGGGTCGAACCCGGTCGTGTCTTCAAAACCTTAGTTGTGGCGGTGGACGGCAGGGAACTGGCAGTTGCGGTGGTCCCGGTAACCGCCCTGTTGAGCATGAAACGGATTGCCCGCGCCGCCCGGGGTAAGAAAGCTGCCATGGCGAATCCGGACGCAGTCCAACGCAGTACCGGCTATGTCATGGGCGGCGTCAGCCCGCTGGGCCAGAAGCGCCGGCTAAAGACTTTTATCGACGCCTCGGCCGAAGCTTATGACACGATCTTCGTCAGTGCCGGCCGGCGCGGCCTGGAGATAGAGTTGGCGCCGCGAGATCTGGCAAAGCTCACCGACGGCCGGTTCACAACACTGCAACAGGAATAGCCAGGTAACGCCCGTGCACTACGCAACGGATTTGCTTCTGATCGGCGGCTTTCGAACTGGCTGGCCCACCCTTGACGTTATTGCAGCTCCGCCACGCTGGGGAAGTTGGCCGGGGCATTGAGGAGGAGAAGGACGAAGACTAAGAACAAAAAAAACCCGGAGAGCCAACAGGCCGTCCGGGTTTTTTGATCGATCCGGCCAAAACCGGATCTGGATCCCTCGACGCTTACTTCACTGAAGCACGGGCGTCAGCAAGGATCTTGTTCAGCGTGGCGCTGGGCTGCATGACTTCGCAGACCCGCTCCGTCGGCGGGTGGTAGTAACCACCGATGTCGGCCGGATTGCCCTGAACGTCGGTCATCTCCTGCAGGATCTTGTCCTTGTTCTCTTCCAGCTGCTTGGACAGCTTGGCGAAGAACTCTTTCAGATCCTTGTCGCTGTCCTGCCTGGACAGCTCTTCCGCCCAGTAACGGGCCAGGTGGAAGTGGGAGCCACGGTTGTCGAGCTCGCCGGTCACACGGGACGGTGACTGGTTGTTCTCGAGCAGGCGCTCGGTGGCCTTGTCCAGGGTCTGACCCAGCAGCCGGGCGCGCTCGTTGCTCTGCTTCTCACCCAGTTCGTCCAGGGACACCGCAGTCGCCAGGAATTCACCGAGGGAATCCCAGCGCAGGTGGTTTTCCTGAATCAGCTGCTGCACGTGCTTGGGCGCGGAGCCGCCAGCACCAGTCTCGTACAGGCCACCGCCGTTCAACAGCGGCACGATGGACAGCATCTTGGCGCTGGTGCCCAGCTCCAGGATCGGGAACAGGTCGGTCAGGTAGTCACGCAGTACGTTGCCGGTCACGGAGATGGTGTCGAGACCGCGAATCAGGCGCTCCATGGTCCAGCGGATGGCACGGACCGGCGACATGATGTGGATTTGCAGGCCTTCGGTGTCGTGCTCTTTCAGGTAGGCCTCAACCTTCTTGATCAGCTCGGCGTCGTGGGCACGCTCGTCATCCAGCCAGAATACCGCCGGCATGCCAGTGGCTCGGGCGCGGCTGACGGCCAGCTTGACCCAGTCACGGATCGGCAGATCCTTGGTCTGGCAGGCGCGCCAGATGTCGCCTTTCTCAACGTTATGCTCGGTCAGCACGGTGCCGTCTTCGGCAATCACACGAACAACACCCTGTTCCTTGATTTCGTAGGTCTTGTCGTGAGAACCGTACTCTTCGGCTTTCTGCGCCATCAGACCAACGTTCGGTACCGTGCCCATGGTCGTGGGATCGAATGCGCCGTGGGTCTTACAGAAGTTGATCACTTCCTGGTAGATGGTGGCGTAAGTGGACTCCGGCATGACCGCTTTGGTGTCCTTGAGCTTGTTGTCCCGCGCCCACATCTTGCCGGAGTTACGAATCATCGCCGGCATGGAGGCGTCAACGATAACGTCGCTCGGTACGTGCAGGTTGGTGATGCCCTTGACCGAATCAACCATGGCGATTTCCGGACGGTGCTCGTAGCACGCGTGCAGATCTTCCTGAATCTCTTCCTGCTTGGACTCCGGCAGCTGCTTGATCTTCTCGACCACGCTGGACAGACCGTTGTTCGGGTTCACGCCGATCTCATCGAACAGCTGGCCGTGCTTGTCGAACAGGTCCTTGTAGAAAACCTTCACCGCGTGACCGAACACGATCGGGTGAGAGATCTTCATCATGGTGGCTTTCACATGCAGCGAGAACATCACGCCGGTCTTTTCGCAGTCTTCGATGGCATCTTCGAAGAACTTCACCAGTGCGGTCTTGCTCATGTACATGCCGTCCAGAACTTCACCTTCCTGCAGCGGCAGCTCGGATTTCAGTACGGTCTGTTTGCCCTGCTTGTTCTCAAACACGATGCGGGCTGTGGTGGCCTTGTCCAGGGTGACGGACTGTTCGCTGGAATAGAAATCGCCACCGCGCATGTGCGCCACGTGGGTGCGGGAAGCCGGGCTCCACTCGCCCATGGAGTGCGGGTACTTGCGGGCGAAGGCTTTAACGGCAGCCGGCGCGCGGCGATCAGAGTTACCTTCACGCAGTACCGGGTTTACAGCACTACCCAAAACCTTGGCGTAGCGGGACTGAATCTCTGTTTCTTCGTCGGTGTCCGGGTGCTCTTTGTACTCCGGTACATTGAAGCCCTGCTCGTTCAGCTCTTTGATGGCGGCACGCAGCTGCGGGATGGAGGCAGAAATGTTCGGCAGTTTGATGATATTGGCGTCTGGGTCTTTGGTGTACTCGCCCAGCTCCGCCAGTGCATCCGGAACCCGCTGACCTTCTTCGAGGAAGTCCGGGAAATTCGCCAGAATACGCGCCGCGAGGGAGATGTCGCTGGTTTCAAACTCGATACCGGCCGGCTTGGCGTAGGTTTCCAGGATAGGAAGAAGTGACCGTGTTGCGAGGGCAGGTGCCTCATCGGTCAGGGTATAGACAATCTTGGCTTTGGATGATGTCATTTTCGTCCTCAGGCTAATGGGTGGGTTCAGGACGGTCATGGCTAGGTCTGGCGTCTTGTGAACGGCTTACCCGAGCGATGACTGATTAGGAACTTTTGATAGACCTACTAAGATACCATTTTTTGGCGATTTGGGGTTACGATCTTAGTATAAGAACGGAGTAAAAGTTCGCTAATTCCCGTTACAGGACGATGAAATGCCTCGAATTTACGAAACTTTCGTACATTCGTGATTTCAATTCAGGCGTGTCGCGGCGAAATTATTGGCCTCCAAAACCCGCTCAAGCCCCCGCGAGCGGGTCCGGCCCGCAATCCAAGATTACGGGCGTTCGGCCGGCGCATGAAGCTTTGCTTCATAAACGCTTGGCCTTACCCATGTGGCGCTTGAGCTCCGCCATCCATGGCTCCGCACAGTTTTGGAGACCAACAATCCCGCCGCTCGTCGAACCTTGTCGGTTTTACCCTTTCGGGAGCAGATTGGCAGCCGCCAACTTATCCCGAATGTGATCCAACGCTTCCGGGTTCGACAGGGCATCACGGTTATCCGCTTTGGTCGAGCCGTTGATCAGGCGGGCCACCGCCAGTTCTACTTTCTTACCGCTACGGGTGTAGGGGATGTCCGCCACTTCGACGATGTGCTTGGGCACATGCCGCGGGCTGGCGCCTTCGCGAATGCGGGTACGCAGCCGTTTCATCAGGTCCTCGGTCAGGCTCTGACCTTCCGCTGGGACGACCAGCAGTACCACTTCCACGTCACCTTCGATCTGACGGCCGACGACCAGGCTGTCTTTCACTTCCGCAATGGTCTCGACCTGACGGTAGATTTCCGCAGTACCGATGCGGACACCGCCCGGGTTCAGGGTGGCGTCGGAGCGACCGTAGATGATGGCGCCGCCGTGTTCGGTGAATTCGATGAAATCACCATGGGCCCAGACACCGGGGAAAGTCTCGAAGTAGGCGCCGCGGTAGCGGGCGCCGTCGGTGTCGTTCCAGAAGCTGACCGGCATGGACGGCAGCGGCTGTCGACAGACCAGCTCCCCCCGGCCATCGGTAACCGGCTGGCCATCGTCGCCGTAGGCAACCGCATCAACGCCCAGGAATCGGCACTGGATCTCGCCGCGGCGCACGGCCAGCAGCGGTGTGGCACCTACGAAGCAGCCACAGATGTCGGTGCCACCGGCGATCGAGCCCAGAAGCACACCGGGGGCGCCATCCTTATACACCCAGTCGTAATCTTCCGGTAGCAACGGCGAACCGGTGGAGAACAGTACCCGCAGATCTTTCAGATCGAGATCCCGGGCCGGGGTCAGCTCGGCCTTACGGCAACCGGCCAGAAAGCGGGCACTGGTGCCGAAGTGGGTGACCTTTTCAGTGGCAACGGTTTCCCACAGGGCATTCAGGCTGGGGTAACCGGGCGAGCCATCGACCGTGATTACGGCCGCGCCGGTCATCAGTGCGGACGCCTGCCAGTTCCACATCATCCAGCCACAGGTGGTGAAGTACAGGAACCGGTCTTCCGGGCCAACATCGCCGTGCAGCATCAGTTCCTTGGCGTGGTTGACCAGCAATCCGGCAGAGCCATGGACGATGCACTTGGGCTGACCGGTGGTTCCGGAGGAGTACAGGATGTAGACCGGGTGGTCCGGATCCAGCGGCGTGAACGACGGCGCCTGACCGGCACCGGCGGTAATGGCCTCATCCCAGGGGGTGACCAGCGGCCCCGGAATCGGCGCCTGGTCTTCCAACTGGGCCACACTGACCACGCATTTCAGGGAGGGCAGGCCGGCGACCAGTTCGGCAAAATCGTCCTGGCGGGCGAACACCTTGCCGCCGTAGCCGTAGCCATTGACCGCAATCAGTGCCGTCGGTTCGATCTGACTGAAACGGTCGAGGATGGCGCCTACACCAAAGTCAGGAGAGGCCGAGCTCCAGATAGCGCCCAGGCTGGTGGCGGCCAGCATACCGACCATAGCTTCGTAACCATTGGTGACCACGCCCGCCACCCGGTCGCCGGGCTCAATACCCTGCGACTTCAGGAAGGCTTCCAGGGCGCCGACATCGGCTTTCAGTTCGGCGTAGGTGCGGCGCAGAACCGGCCGGGTTTCGCAGTAGGCCACCACGGCTTCGTGGTTGGCGTGCTCGCCGTCCGCCAGCCGTAACAGGTTGGCGGCAAAGTTCAGCTTCATACCCGGGAACCACTCAGCGCCCGGCATGTCGCGCTTGCCCAGCACCCGTTCGGCGGGCTTATCGCTGACCAGGCCGCAGTATTCCCAGACCTTGGCCCAGAAGGTTTCCAGATCGTCGATCGACCACTGGTGCAGGGCATGGTAATCCACAAACGGGCCATAACCCTGGCCTTCCAGCCAGGCGATAAACTGGCCCATGCGCGAATGCTGGAGCATGGCCTTTGAGGGCGACCAGACGACCGGCGCTTGTTCTGTGTGACTCATCCGTCTCTCCTGTCTCTTATTGCATGTGCCAGCCGTGGCTAACCACGATGGACTGACCGGTCAGCGCGGCCGACGGGAACGCCGCCAGATGAACGGCCAGCTCGGCAACATCTTCCACGGTGGTGAACTCACCATCCACGGTGTTTTTCAGCATCACCTTACTGATGACATCTTCCTCAGACATGCCCAGTTCTTTGGCCTGTTCGGGAATCTGTTTGTCGACCAGCGGGGTGCGAACAAAACCAGGGCAAATGATGTTACTGCGTACCCCGTGTTCCGCACCTTCCTTCGCTACGGCCCGGCACAGGCCCAGCATACCGTGCTTGGCCGCGACGTATGGCGCTTTCAACGGCGAGGCTTCCAGGGAGTGGACCGAGCCCATGTACAACATGGTGCCGCCACCGCTGGCGTACATCTGCTTGAGCGCAGCTCGGGTCACCAGGAAGGCGCCGTCCAGGTGCACGTTCATCACCTTGCGCCAGTCGGAAAATGACAGTTTGTGCACGGCATCGATGTGCTGGATGCCGGCATTGGCCAGGGCGATGTCCAGCCCGCCCCATTTCTCGACAATGGCGGTCACACCGGCGTCCACCGCGTGCTCGTCGGTGACGTCCATGGCCAGGGCCATGGCGGTACCGCCGGCCTGTTCAATGGCGTCGACCGCCTCCTGGGCAGTTTCCAGGGTCAGGTCAGCAACCGCGACACGGGCACCCTCGCGGCCATAGTGCTCGGCGATGGCCCGGCCGATGCCACGACCGGCACCGGTGATCAGTGCAATCCGGTTTTCCAAACGCATTGGTGTTTTCTCCTTAGTCATAAGCCACGCTTGGCAGCCAGGTCGCGATTTCCGGCACGACGAATACGATAGCCAGACCAACCAGCTGAATAATGATGAACGGAATAACGCCCCGGTAGATATCGGTCACATTGATCTCCGGCGGCGCCACGCCCTTGATGTAGAAGAGGGCAAAGCCGACCGGCGGGGTCAGGAACGACGTCTGCAGACACATCGCAAACAGGATAGTGAACCACACCAGATCGAAGCCAAGCTGCTGCACCACGGGCGCTACCAGGGGCAAAATGATCAGGGTGATTTCCACCCAATCCAGGAAGAAGCCGAGCAGAAAGACACCGAACAGGATGGAAAGAACAATGCCGTAGGGGCCGAAAGGCAAACCCAGCAGGGCATCCTCGATGACCTGGTCACCGCCCAGTCCTCGCAGCACCACAGAGAAGGCTGTTGCACCCAGGAAGATGGCAAAAATGAATGCAGCCGTGCGGGTTGTCTGCTGCATGGAGGAGTTCAGTACCTTCATGTTCAGTCGACCTGCCATCAAGGCCAGTATCAGGGCGCCCAGAGCACCAACACCGGACGCCTCCGTGGGCGTTGCTATCCCGGCAAAGATAGAGCCGAGCACGCCCAGAATCAGCGCAGCCGTTGGCACAACGGCTTTTGCCACTTCCCAGACAATACTCCAGGTCACTTTTTCCGTGCCCTCAGGCACCGGCGCCATGTGCGGCTGCAGCAGGGGACGAACCATGGCGTAGGTTACGTACATGGCACCGAGCATGAGACCGGGGAAGAACGCACCCATGAACAAATCGCCCACTGACGCTTCGGGAACCGCCAGACGGTCGGCCATCAACACCAACATGATGGAGGGCGGAATCAAAATACCCAGGGTACCGGTGGCACAGGCGGTGCCCACGGCAAAGCCCTTGTCGTACTTGTTTTCCATCATCACCGGCAGTGACAGCATGCCAAGCAACACGACGGACGCACCGATGATACCTGTGGTCGCTGCCAACAGTACGCCGATAACAATGACGGTAACCGCATAACCGCCGCGAACAGCTCCAAACAGCTTGACCATGCTGTTCATCAGTCGCTCCGCGACTCCGGACTGGTCAAGCATGATGCCCATGAAGATAAACATGGGCAGAGCGACAAGGGTCTCGCTGTTGACAACCTTCCATATCCTCTCAGGCACAAGCCCCATGGAGGAGGAATAATCAAACCACAGGTTCGCACCAAAATTCTCGACGGCGATGACACCGACGACTGTCCAGATAACCGCGGTGCCACCCAACACCCACGCAACCGGAAAACCGGTCATCAACAATGCCCCGAACGTCAGGAACATGCCGATCACAAAAAGGGTTTCAAGCTCCATCAGGACGCATCCTCTTTCTTATTGTCCCCGGACTCAATCCGGATTGGCTTTGGAAAACCGAACAGCAAAGCCGTTACTTTCAGCAGACGGGATAACGCAGCAAGAATCAGCAGAATAAAAGACACGGCCAGAATGCTCTTCAGAATCCAGCGGTAGGGAAGCCCGGCAGGCGCCTGACTGGTCTCGCCCTGTTCCCAGGAACTGAGGGCGTAAGGAATCATTTCGTAAACTGCCAGCCCGAGAAACGGTAACAGCAGCAATAACAAGCCAAGCAGTTCAATCCAGGCCTGGCCTTTGAGAGACAGGCGCTCATGGATAACGTCCACTCTGACATGATCATCGGTTACCAGGGTATAGCCCAGGCCCAACAGCCAACCTGCGCCAGCTAGATGCCACTGGACTTCTTCCAGCGTCACCGACCCGGCGCCAAAGGCGTACCGGCCCACCACTGCATAGATGATCACACCGGTGACCACTACCCAGAGCCAGGAAGCGCTCTTGCCTATCGCAGAAATTACACCATCCATAAACTGGCTGAGCCAGGTGGTCGGAAACTCGGTGTGATGATGTATAAGTTGATCGGCGTCCGACACCGATACATGCACATCGGGCGGTGAGCCTTTATCAGACACTGTCATACAACAGTTCCTCGTTCAGAAAGCCTGCCGTGAAACAAGGATGGCCCCGAAGGGCCATC
>Ga0207908_1000038_pt1 | contig 57943 bp, 46 predicted proteins | sample MalvirmetagMSP81_FD_184224 | JGI IMG/M metagenome (GOLD analysis project Ga0207908, IMG submission 184224) | Marine viral communities from the Deep Pacific Ocean - MSP-81 (SPAdes) | ecosystem: Environmental > Aquatic > Marine > Oceanic | place: Pacific Ocean | collected 2011-04-18
TTCACGGAATCCTTTGATTTCAAGGAAGCAGTCGATAATGTGGTGATTGATCTGAGCCGGGCTCACTTCTGGGACATTACCGCCGTTGGAGCGCTCGACAAGGCCGTGATTAAATTTCGTCGTGAGGGTGCCGATGTCGAAGTGATTGGTATGAACGAAGCCAGTGCCACCATTGTTGACCGTTTCGGCGTGCACGATAAGCCGGATTCGGTTGATCAACTGATGGGGCATTGACATGAGCCAGACCACGGAATCCGGTAGCGATCGCAGTCAGACTAACAACCACAACGACCAGCAAGGCGAGGTTGAGATGTTACGAGTAGTGGCCTGTATCGATGGTTCCCGAGCTGCACCGGCGGTGTGTGATTACGCCGCCTGGGCAAGCAAGCACATGCAGAATCCGGTGACGTTGCTTCACGTTCTGGACGAAGAACGCTATCCGGCGGAGCCGGACCTGGCGGGCAACATTGGCCTGGGCAGCCGCGAACAGTTGCTGGACGAGCTGGCCGAACTGGACCGCAAACGTTCCAAGCTGGCGCTCGAGCATGGCCATCATATGCTGGACGAGGCCGAGCGCCGGGTTAAAAGCGCCGGTGTGGCTGAGGTAGTCAAGCGCCAGCGCCACGGTGATCTGACCGAATCGCTGCTGTCGCTTGAGAGCCAGACACGCCTGCTGGTGATGGGCCTGCATGGTGAGAGCAGTTCTGACCGTGACATTCACATTGGCAGCCAGCTTGAGACCGTGATTCGCAGCATGCACCGGCCCATCCTGCTGGTACCGGATGAATTTACTGCGCCTCAAAGCGCCATGCTGGCCTTCGACGGCAGCGACACCGCCTTCAAGGGTGTGGAGTTGCTGGCTGGTAGCCCGGTACTGAAAGGTATGCCGCTGCACCTGGTGATGGTGGGTGCCGACACCAACGATCGTTGGGAACAGCTGAAGAAGGCCGAAAAGATGCTGGCAGGCCTGGAATCCGAGATTACCCTGGCGATTCGCGCCGGTGATGTCGAGCCCACGCTTCACGCCTATCAGGAAGAACACGACATTGATCTGCTGGTGATGGGCGCCTACGGCCACTCCCGCATTCGCCAGTTTCTGGTGGGCAGTACCACCACCACCATGCTTAAAACGGCGACAAAGCCGTTGGTGATTCTGCGTTAGTCAGCGACTTGGATTCAGTCTTGGGTGCTTGGGGCTCTGCTTTGCTAGAGTCATTTCCGGGTGGCCCTCTGGCACGGTCTGGATATACTGAGTCCGCAGAATAAAAACACAGTGGAACAGCCCACACTTATTTTGGTTAGGAGTACGATCAGTGACCACGGTAATCAATAAGTATCTGAATGTACTTGCAAAGAACGATGGTTCTGATTTGTACCTTAGCACCGGGGCACCACCCTGCGCGAAGTTTCAGGGGACATTGAAACCGCTATCCCGGGAAGTGCTGAAGGCTGGCGAAGTAGAGGCCATTGCAAATGGCATTATGGATGATGAGCAACGGGCAATCTTCAATAACGAGCTGGAGATGAACCTGGCCGTTTCTTTACCAGGCATTGGCCGCTTTCGAGTCAACATCTTCAAACAGCGTAATGAAGTCGCCATCGTTGCCCGTAACATCAATACCGACATACCAAAATTTGACGATTTGGGGTTACCTCCCGTTCTGAAAGAACTGGTAATGAACAAGCGTGGGCTGGTGTTGTTTGTTGGAGGTACGGGTTCAGGCAAATCTACCTCTTTGGCGGCCCTGATCGACTATCGCAACAGCAATGTCGGCGGGCATATCATCACCATAGAGGACCCCGTTGAATTCGTTCATAAGCACAAGAAATCCATCATTAATCAGCGCGAGGTGGGGGTAGATACCCGAAGCTTCAAGAACGCCTTGAAGAATACCCTGCGTCAAGCTCCAGACGTTATTCTGATCGGCGAAATTCGGGATCGAGAGACCATGGAGCATGCGCTCGAATTTGCGGAAACCGGTCACTTGGCCATTTCCACCCTACATGCGAACAATGCCAACCAGGCGCTTGAGCGTATTATCAATCTGTTCCCGGATGAAAAGCGGCCGGCATTGCTGATGAGCCTGGCGCAAAATATCCGCGGCTTCGTTTCCCAGCGCCTGGTGCCAACTGCCGACGGCAAGCGTTGCGCCGCCGTTGAGGTGCTCCTGGGCACAAAAACGATACAGGAATTGATCCTTAAGAACCGGCTGCCAGAGATAAAGGAAATAATGGAGAAGTCGGAAAACCTGGGGATGCAGACATTCGATGGTGCCTTGTTCAAACTTTACGAGAACGGCCGCGTAACGCTTGACGACGCAATCGCCAATGCGGACTCTCCGAACAATTTGAGGCTACGTATCAAGTTGGTTCAAGGGGACAGCGCCCCCGCAGCGCAGGAAAAGCATAGCGAGGGCAAACCCTCACCGTCGATTGATGAGCTGACTCTGGAAGATATTGAAGAAGAGGATGATGAGGCGAGTTCGGATTCGTTCAAGTCCGGGCTCTGATAGACCACCTCTCAGGATGCGTCTTGAGAGGTGTGGCCAAAGGCTTTTACCTGGGACATAAAGTCGCTGAACCGGGTGCCCTGAATCAGTACGTGCTCCTTGAGTTGCTGCTCAGCTTCGAACTCTTTGCCTTTCTCGATAGCCTCGAAAATCCTGCGGTGCTCGCTCACCGACGTAGAAACCCGATTGCGTGTCTGTAGCTGCAGACGACGGTAGGGCTTCAGGCGTTGCTTGAGCTGCCGTGCCTCGCTTGCCAAGAAGCTGTTGTGACTGGCCGCATAAATGCAGCTATGGAATTCCTCGTTTTCGTAATAGTAGTCATCCGGATCCGACATCACGTCGGGATCTTCGCAGCGGTATAGCGCCGCTCGCAGAGCTTCCAGTTCGTCCGGTTGTATCCTTCTGGCCGCAAGCCGGCCGCACATACCTTCCAGTTCCGCCATCACCTCGAACATTTCTATCAGCTGGTCGAAACCGACCTTTGCGACAAACGTGCCTTTTTTTGCCTTAACGGTAACCAGCCCGCTGACGACCAACTGTTGAATGGCCTCTCGAATGGGCGTGCGAGACACGCCGTACTTGGCGGCCAGAGCGTCATGATCAAGCTTCGCGCCTGGCAGCAGCTGGCCGTTGATAATGTCCTCTTCCAGAGCGTCTTTTAGTTTTTGTGTATTGGAGCGTTTCATAGTGGTTTCTCGGCTCAGTTTCAAAACGGACTTGGTCATACTTTAGTCAATTCCTGTTGACAACAATATACAACAAGTCTAATGATGTATACATCAGAGTGCTCTGATAGATATTACAAAAACAATTCTGGAGACAAAATGATGAAGATGCCTTTCGCTAAACTGGCCGCAGCGGCCACCCTCTCTGTGTTTTTGCCCAGCATTGCCGCAGCCGATACAACCCTTCGTGTTTCGCACCAGTTTCCGGGAGGAAAGGGGGATGTGCGCGATGAGATGGTTCAATTAATGGCGCGCGAAGTTAAAGCGGCGGATGTCGGCCTCGAACTTCAGATCTATCCGGGTCAGTCCCTGTTTAAGGCCAAGGAGCAGTGGGGAGCGCTGGTGCGGGGGCGTGTGGACATGATCTCGTTACCACTGGATTACGCCAGTGGCCGCCATCCCGAGTTTTCAGCAACGCTGATGCCGGGGCTGGTTCGCAGCCACGAGCGTGCCCAACGCCTGAACGACTCCGAATTCATGGACATGATCAAGAAGGTGATCAACGACGCTGGCGCCCGAGTCCTGGCTGATGCGTGGCTGGCCGGTGGCTTTGCCTCTAATAAGCAGTGCATCACTTCACCGGACACCGTGCAGGGGCAAACGCTGCGCGCCGCCGGCCCGGCGTTTGACGAGATGCTGGCTACCGCTGGCGCCTCTATCGCCTCCATGCCGTCCTCCGAAATCTATACCGCCATGCAGACTGGCGTTCTCGATGGTGCTAACACCTCCTCAGGTTCTTTCGTGTCTTATCGTATCTACGAGCAAGTTACCTGCCTGACAGCTCCTGGCGAAAACGCGCTCTGGTTCATGTATGAGCCGGTTCTTATTTCCGAACGCAGCTGGAACAGCCTGAACGCTGAGCAGCAAGCTGCCCTGACCGCTGCAGGCCAAAAAGCGGAAGAGTACTTTGCGGCAGAAGCGGCAGGTCTTGACCAGAAGATGGCCGATGTTTTTGCGGAAAATGGTGTTGAGGTGGTCAATATGACACCGGAGAACTACCAGGCCTGGCTGGATATCGCCAAGCAGAGTTCTTACAAGACCTTCGCAGAGAATGTTCCAAACGGGCAGGCTCTGATCGACGCAGCGTTGGCTGTCGAGTAACACCTTCAGTCCTGATCTACGGAATCAGCCTCGCCATTCCCCGCTACCTACCGGGGGTGGCGAGCCAAACATTTTTCGGGTTTGAGCTATGTCCCAATCTTCCAGTTCAAGACGAGCCTCTGAGCGAGGCATCTTCGGTGGATATATCCGTTGCATGGATGCCGTGTCGGTTGCCGCTGCCATTCTCGCCGCTGCGCTGCTTGCGCTGGGTGTGCTGGCCGTTGTTCACATGGTGTTTGTTCGTTACGCCATGGGTGAAAGTACAGTCTGGCAAACCGAATTCACCACCTTTGCGATCAGCGCAGCGATGCTGCTGGGTACGCCCTATGTGCTTAAGACCGGTGGTCACGTGGCGGTCACCGTGCTGCCTGATGCCATGCGTGGTCTGCCTAAACATCTGATGCAGCTGACTGCATCGCTGGTTGGCCTGGTGTTCTGTCTGGCCTTGGCTTACGGCTGCTGGTACTACTTCTACGAAGCCTACGCCTTTGAATGGACCACCGGGACCGTCTGGAACCCACCTCTGTGGCCCGCACTTTTGCCCGTGGCCGTTGGTGCGTCGTTACTGTCGCTTCAGTACGTTGCTGAAATTCTGCGGGGAGAGGCGTAATCATGGATCCTGTCACTAGCGGTATTCTCGTTGTTATTGTCTTGCTGGTACTGATGGCCATCGGTACCCCCATCGCCTTTGCGCTTGGCGCCGTCGCTTTGGGGGCTCTGGTCCTCGATCAGGGAATGGGTGAGCTGGTGTATTTTGGCGAAACCTTCTTCGGACACGTGGCCTCCTTTGGCTTTGTCGCCATCCCCATGTTCATTCTGATGGGTGCTGCTGTGGCCTCGTCGCCCACCGGCAGGGACCTCTATCGTTCTCTCGACATCTGGATGGGCAGGCTACCAGGCGGTTTGGCGATCTCCAACATTGCGGCCTGTTCAATTTTTGCGGCCTTGTCAGGGTCATCGCCCGCCACCAGTGCCGCGATCGGTAAGCTCGGCATCCCCGAGATGCGCAAGCGGGGTTACCCGGATGGTGTTGCGGCGGGCTGTATTGCCGCCGGTGGTACCTTGGGTATTCTGATCCCGCCCTCGGTCACCATGATCGTATACGGCATTTCTACGGAGACCTCTATCGGCCGTCTGTTCATTGCCGGCGCCATACCTGGGCTGATGCTGGCAGGTCTGTTCATGGTCTGGACCCTGATTGCCTGCAAACTGTCCGGCGGCTACAACAGCCCGAATCCGGTGGCGCAGGCGGCAGCTCAGATCAAGGAAAATGTCGAAGGCAACATGAAGGCGCTGGTACGGGTGCTGCCGTTCCTGATGGTGGTGCTCGGTATTCTTTTTGCCCTGTATGGCGGTGTTGCCACGCCGTCCGAGGCGGCGGGTGTTGGTGCCTTCCTGTGTCTGGCGTTGGCCATCATTGTCTATCGCATGTGGCAGGTTAAGCCCATCTCCAACATCATGCGAGATGCACTTCGCGAAAGCGTCATGATCATGCTGATTATCGCGACCGCTGAAATATTTGCCTTTGCTCTGTCGTCTCTGTTCATTACCCAAACCTTGGCCGGCGCCATTGCCGAACTTGAGGTGAATCGCTGGGTCCTGATGGGCGTTATCAACCTCTTCCTGCTGGTTGCTGGTTTCTTCCTGCCGCCAGTCGCCGTCATCGTGATGGCTGCGCCTATCCTGTTGCCTATCATTCTTGCTGCGAACTTCGACCCCTACTGGTTCGCTGTGATCCTGACCATCAACCTGGAAATCGGACTGATCACGCCGCCTGTGGGCCTCAACCTGTTCATCATCAAGGGTATTGCGCCCGACATAGCACTCCGGGACATCCTCCTTGGCAGCTTGCCGTACGCTCTGTGCATGATTCTAGGCATTGTGCTGCTGTGCTTCTTCCCTGAGATCGCCTTGTGGCTGCCGAACCTCATCATGGGCGCCGGCACCTGAGACTAACCCGAAGGTTAATGCTATGAACATGAGCTTCCTGCAAGAGCTGTTCAGCAGCATCACCCAGCGTGATGCCCTGCAGCGTAAGTTTGGCAACAAGAGTAAAAGAGCCAGTTACGATCACAGGGACTTGGAGACGGCCTGCCATGAGCTGCTGCACAGTGATGGTGAGGCTGCCAGTATCGTTATGGCCAGTCGTGCGCTGGATATATACCAGTCGTTGAGTGAAGACGATAAGCGTGCGTTCTTTGGAGCCCTGGCTAAGGACTTCGCCGCCGACCCGGATCAAATCGACGAGGCGTACCGCATTTATAAGAGTGACAGATCGAACAAGCACCTCGCGGTATTATTCAGAGTCTGCGAACCCCTCAGGCAGGAGTTGCTCCGACGCCTGAACCTGGCGCAGGGGGCGACCTATGAGCTGGTAAAAATGCGGCAAGATTTTTTGACGTTGATGAAAGGGCACAAGGACTTTGAGTCCATCAATGCTGATTTTGTTCACCTCTTTGCATCATGGTTCAACCGGGGATTTCTGGTTCTCAAACGCATTGACTGGACCACGCCCGCTTCCATTCTCGAGAAAATAATCCGTTATGAGGCGGTTCATAAGATTCAGGGTTGGGACGACCTTCGCCGTCGCCTTGATGACCGGGATCGTCGGTGCTTCGGTTTCTTCCATCCATCGATTGGTGATGAGCCACTGATCTTTGTTGAGGTAGCGCTTACCAAGGGTATTCCAGACAAGATTCAGCCTATTCTGGCGGATGACCAATACGATATTGACGCGCCAGAACTGGCAGATTCCGCAGCCTTCTTTGGAATCAGCAACTGCCAGGTCGGTCTCCGTGGGATCTCCTTTGGAAATTTTCTTATCAAACAGGTGGTGCAGGAACTTAAGCAGGAACTGCCAAACCTCAAGAACTTTGTGACGCTGTCACCGCTACCCACGTTCCGAAGCTGGTTGGAAAAAACCTATCAGCAAGATTCTGGCTTACTGACGCCGGAGGCCCAGGAGGTGCTGAATCACCTGGATAACCCTGAGTGGGAAAAAACACCGGAGTTGGCGGAACGGCTGAATGAGGTGATTCGTCCGCTGGCGGCTCGATACCTGTTGAAAGAGAAAAACAGTGCCAATCTGCCGCTGAATCCAGTGGCAAGATTTCATCTGGGAAATGGCGCGGAACTGCACCGAATTAACTGGCTTGGTGATGTGTCGAGTAATGGCATGGCGCAGTCCGCAGGACTGATGGTCAATTACCTATACGTGCTTGAAAATATTGAACGCAACAACGAAAAATACACCGCCCGTGGCGAAATCGTCTGTTCTCCCAGTGTGCGTGAGCTGAGCAAACTGGGCCGGAAATTGTTTCAAGGAGAGCTTGAGAAATGAACCATAACCTGTTCGATACTTTTGCCACCAAAATGCAGGGCCGTGGAACGGCCAACTTCATTACCACGCCTGAGGGTGCAGAGTATTCCTACGCCGATGCCCTGGCCAAGACCGAGCGCATTGCCGGTGCTTTGAAGGGCCTTGGGGTTAATCCGGGCGACCGGGTGGCGGTGCAGGTTGATAAGAGCCCGGAGGCCATTCTGCTGTACCTGGCCACTCTGCGTGTGGGCGGTGTCTATTTGCCGTTGAATACCGGCTACACAGCGGATGAGATCGGCTATTTCCTGGGTGACGCGGAGCCAGCCTTATTCGTGTGCATGCCTGCGTCCCTGGAGTCGGCTAAAGCGATCGCAGCCAAAACCCAGTGCCCGCGCGTGGAAACCCTGGGTACCAACGCCGATGGCTCGTTAATGGACGCAGTGGACAGCGCAGAGCCGTTTCCCGGTATCGAACAGCGTAGTGAAGATGATTTGGCGGCGATTCTCTACACCTCGGGCACTACTGGCCGGTCAAAGGGAGCCATGCTGACCCATAAGAACCTTGGGTCCAACTGCAAGACCCTCGCTCAGGCTTGGCGCTTCACTGACCAGGATCGCCTGATTCATGCCTTACCGATCTTCCACACACACGGTTTGTTTGTGGCTTGCAATGTAATCCTCATCTCCGGCGCAAGCCTGTATTTCATGTCCAAGTTTGATGTCGATACGATTATTGCTGCCATGCCCAAAGGGACGTCCCTGATGGGGGTGCCGACGTTCTACACGCGCCTGTTACAGGATGACCGACTGACTCCCGAGCTGACCGCAAATATGCGCCTGTTCACCTCTGGCTCGGCACCATTGACTGCGGAGACGCATCAGCAGTTCGAGCAACGTACCGGGCATGCGATTCTCGAACGGTATGGCATGACCGAAACCAACATGAATACCTCCAATCCCTACGATGGTGACCGGATTGCCGGAACCGTTGGTATGCCGTTGCCCGGTGTAGAGATCCGCATTACTGATCCGGAGACGGACACCCATACGCCATTGCCGCAAGGCGAGATTGGCATGCTTGAGGTGCGCGGTCCTAATGTGTTCAAGGGCTATTGGCGCATGCCGGAGAAAACCAAAGCCGAGCTGCTTGAGGATGGATTCTTTGTCACCGGTGATTTGGCGCTGATTGATGAGCGCGGATACGTCCAGATTGTTGGTCGTGACAAGGATCTGGTGATCTCCGGTGGCTTTAACGTTTATCCGAAAGAAGTGGAGCAGATTATCGATGCACTGCCGGAGGTGTCGGAGTCGGCAGTCATTGGTGTGCCGCATCCGGACTTTGGAGAGGGTGTGACGGCTGTGGTAGTGCTGTTGCCGGGCCAAAAACTCGGTGAGGCGGATGTCATCAAGTCCTTATCCGGCCACCTCGCGAAATACAAGCAGCCCAAACGGGTCTTCTTCGTTGATTCATTGCCTCGCAATACCATGGGCAAGGTCCAGAAGAAGCAGCTACGGGACGAATACAAAGACATCTACTCAGACGCTTGAATGGCGTAACCATGGGAGAAAACGCCATGACCAGAAGTTTTCGAATCGGCCAGATTGTGCCCAGTTCCAACACCACCATGGAAACTGAAATACCCGCCATGCTCAGGGCGCGCGAAGCGGTGGAGCCGGAACGGTTCACCTTCCATTCCAGCCGGATGCGCATGAAAAAAGTGACCAGGGAGGAACTGGCGGCTATGGATGATGAATCAGACCGCTGCGCCCTGGAGCTGTCGGATGCCGCTGTGGATGTGATGGGCTATGCTTGCCTCGTGGCCATCATGAGCCGGGGCGCAGGGTATCATCGTGATTCCCAGGCTCGCCTGCACGGTGTCACCCGGGACAATGGCCATCCGATTCCCATTGTCAGCAGCGCAGGAGCGCTCACTGACGGCCTCGGTGTCCTGGGGGCCAAGCGGGTTGCAATCATCACGCCGTACATGAAACCCCTGACCCAGATGGTGATTGATTACATCGAAGCGGAAGGCATTCAGGTGGTCGACAGCATCGCTCTCGAAATTCCCGACAACCTTGAGGTTGGCCGCCGTGATCCTCTGCTGCTTCGCGATATTGTTAAGCAGCTGGATCTAACGGGTGCCGATGCTGTGGTGTTGTCGGCTTGTGTACAAATGCCATCGCTGGCATCCATCCAGGCGGTAGAGGATGAACTGGGACTGCCTGTGGTGTCGGCGGCTACCTGCACCACCTACCAAATTCTGAAAGCTTTGGGGCTGAAGCCAGTGGTGCCTAATGCGGGCAGCCTGCTGGGCGGAGGTTACTGCAACTGAGGAGTTTTAGAGTGTCGGGCGTGATAGTCGCAGCCTCCAGCCGTTTTGGCACGATCCCCTGTGCTGATGAGCGCCGTGGAGGGGCATTGCCAGAAACACTGCCAGAAACACTAAGAGTGCTTTGGAAAGCCCTTTCGGTGGTTCTGGTATTGTTCGTGACCGGTTGCCAGTCTTTGTCGCTGCCCCCGCCAACGGTCGGAACCGAATCCGCCGGCACTGAAGCGGTCAGTCCCGCCTATGCCGATCAGTTCGAGCAAATCGAGGGAGCACTGTCGGAACTGAACTCTGCCGGCCTGCCTGCTGATCAGGATACCTACGCCCGCCAGGCTCAGCAATTAAGCGCCGTTTCTGACGATTTTCTGAGGTTGGTTAACGCAGGCCCGGCGACAGCACCGGAGTTCCGACTGTGGGGGGATTACTTCAACCGGCTGTCGGATACCGTTGAGGTTGTAGTAGCTGGTGACGCCAACCTGGCTGAGGCCGAACGGCTCTATGAACAGGCTGCCCGGCTTTACCCTCAGTTCCTCGAACGCTCCCAGCTGCCCGGGCGGCCCTACAGAGCCGTGGATGGCGAGACCAGCGCCTACTTCGCGGGCAATTATTTTCTGTGCACCATGCCGGAGGTAATTGCCGACGGCTACGGTCGACGCGGCCTGGGCGGCATGAGTGGCCACTTGGAGCAGGCCATGAGACGTTACCTGTCCGGGCCGTGCGAGCCGGACCTGATGTTTTCGGCGGCCGAGATGCTTTACGACTACGCTCTGATCTCCGGGCCGAATCGCTCGGCCTATCGCACCCGCATCGAACATGTGGGCCCTGGTAAATCCGCGCCCTGGCTGGTGCTGCTGGATAATTTACTGTCGGACTACGATCGGGCGCAGGCGCTGGCCAGGCTTGATCAGGTTCTCGCTGAAGCGCGCGCCAATCTGGATGACGATGAGGTGATTAGTGCGGAATTTGCCAGCGAGGTGGAGCGCCAGCGCACGCTTTTGTTGGATGGGCAAGCGCCAATTCGAACCCTTCGTTATCGGCCTTAACCACTCCTTGCGGTGTCAGGCGTCATTGCCGGCCGCCATAGTCTTCGACGACAGCTGCCGGGTGTCTACGCCACCGAGGGTCACCCCTGCCGTTTTCCGAACACTACCCGCCATTATCTATTTTCCCGATCGCTGAAGCTTCTAACGCTTTTGGCGTTACTCAGTCTGGGCTGCTTTCTATGTGCCGGCACTCAACTGGGATGTGTCGCACCTCGTCTTCAGTTATTCGCGTACGTGGTGGGATTGGCATCAATGGAACTCAGTTCTCAATGCCCGCGGCAATCCTAGAAGCCAGTCCATACCACCGGTCGTGTTGTAACAAGAGGACAGAGTTCCGCCATACTGAGACGCGACTCGCTCAACAATTGCCAGTCCCAGTCGGTGGCTTTCAATGCTGGTGTAGCGCTGGCCCAAGGGACTCTCAGTAGCTACGCCCTGTCCGGCATCACGCACCAGAATCTGCACGATGGGGTGGCCAGTCGAGGAATTTTCGGTCGGGCATTCGAGGATGAGTTCACACCGTGAGGCTGAATGCTTAAGGGCGTTATCGAGCAAATTACGTAGGGCGACGACAGCCAGAGCCTCGGGTATCGCCACATAGATTTCTGGGCACCGATTGTCTATCCGGATTCTTTCGTGGCATGGTAAATCGTCCAATGCCGCATCAATCACTTCCACCACCTTGCAGGTTTTATCTGCGTCCTCAGCTTGTCGTTCGATCCGCGATAACAGCAGCAGATGTTCGGTCACGGTTTGCAGTCGTGCGACGCCCTTTTCGGCATTAGTCAGGGCTTGTTTTTGGCGTGCACCAGATACCCTGCTAGCGACCTGGAGGTGAGTTTTTACGCCTGTCAGGGGCGTGCGGAATTCGTGAGCGGCGCTGTCGGCAAAGCGCTTTTCCCAAGCCACGGTCGAAGCAACCCGTTCAAGCAAGCCGTTCAGGGTGTCGACAACCGGTGTCAGTTCGGCCGGCGATCTAGTAATTCGGAGCGGATCCAGGTTTTCCGGAGTGCGTTGGCGTAGCTGATCGTGCAATGCCTGCAAGGGTTTCAGGCCGCCCCGAATACCCCACCAGAGCACGGCTAGACCACCGAGCAGGGCCAGGGTGAAGGGCACCACCATTACCAGAATAATGCCGTTTGCCAAAGCTACTCGCTCGGACATACGATCCGCAGTTGTGATAAAAATCCCGTTCTGTTCCAAAGTATAAAGCCGCCATCGCTGGTCGCCGATCTCCCGGGTGCTCAAGCCCGGGCGGGCATCTTCAAGAAAATGACCTTGCACACCGCTGGTCTGCAACAACACCTCACCGTTGGTAGCCCGGATCTGGCAGGCGACTCCCTCTGCCTCAGGCGACACCAATAGTGGACTGCTCGGGGATGACCCCATCATCTCGGGCTGCCGGGCGACCAGGCCGGCCACCATGGTAGCTGAAGCTGCAAGGCGCTGATCTAGTGTGCGTGACACCTGTTGATCCAAATGTAGATACATCAGTGCTGCGACAGACAGCCAAAGCAGCAGGAAGGCACTACCCAGAGACCAGAGCAGCCGGCGCTGAAGGCTCATTGATGGCCTCCGATGTTTGCCGGTGGTGGGCCTAGGCGATAACCAAGCCCGCGCTCGGTGACCACCACATCGCGATAGAGTTTGCGGCGCAGGTGATAGATGTGCACATTCAGAGCGTTGCTTTCGACATTGGCATCCATTCCGTACAGACCGTCTTTCAACTGTTCCTCGGATAAGACACTACCTCTGGCATTGATAAGCTTCTCTAAGAGCGCCAACTCCCGACGAGAAAGCGCGACAGGCTTTTCCTGAAGCAAAACCTGTCCAGAGCCGGGATGAATACGAAGCTCTCCGTGACGGACCTCCGGCATAGCCCGACCAGCCGCCCGACGCACCAGCGCGTTCAGACGCGCGGCAAGTTCGTCCAGCTCGAACGGCTTGAGCACGTAATCGTCCGCGCCCGCTTCCAGGCCTCTAACCCGATCATCCAATGCATCCCGGGCCGTCAGGATTAGTACTGGTGTTGCCACTCTTTGTTGTCGCCAGGTGGATAGCAGCTCCATACCATCTCCATCTGGCAGACCAAGATCCAGTACCACCACGTCACACCCGAACTGTTCCAGTGCCGCTCGGGCTTCGCGTGCGGTGCTGACCCGATCGACAGTGCAGTTATGAAGTTCCAGGCCCGCTTCAAGGCCGGAGGCGACAAGGTCATCGTCCTCTATCAGAAGTACATGCACGAATTCGGTTTTCCCTTTTTTTGGCCATTGCTATTGGCTGTTAATATTGACTTAATCCAGCCGCCCCAGACTGCCTCACTCTGATCAGACGAATCTACTTCGGAACAGACGGGAGTTATGAGTGCGAACAATTCGGCTATGGTTATCGATCTTATCTGCTCTTTTGGTGTCTGTAATTAGCGGACCAGTCAGCGGACAATCCCTGTTTGGCAGCAATGATGAGTTCCTGCCGGTGCAGCAGGCGTTCCAGTACGATATCCAGGACATGGGGGATGGCACCTTAATCCTGGACTGGGACATTGCCCCAGACTACTACCTATACCGCAAACGTATGACCATCGACGGCGTAGGCGGAGACTTGGCTGATATTCGTTACCCCAGTGGTACCGTCATACGCGACGAATTCTTCGGCGATTCCGAAGTGTTTTACAACCGTGCGGAGATTGTGATTGGACGTGGCGACGCCCGCGCACTGACTCTCACCTGGCAGGGTTGTGCCGAAGCTGGTCTTTGCTACCCGCCGCAGTCTGTCACAGTAGATTTTAACGGCAACCCGGTATCAGCTTCCGACTCTGGCGCTGACGCAAAACCGATTCCCGACTCATCTCGGAATGTCAGCTCCGGGATGGCTGAGGATGAGTCCTTGACACGGCAATTGGCGTCCAGTGGTCTTTTCTGGAACCTTGCAGTGTTTTTCGGGCTTGGCTTGTTGCTGGTTTTTACTCCTTGCGTACTGCCCATGATTCCGATCCTGTCTGCCGTGATCGTAGGCAACGAATCCGGTCGTGGCCGGGCGTTCGCTCTCTCCGGTGTTTATGTGAGCACCATGGCGGTAACTTATGCTCTGCTCGGTGTCGCGGCTGCGCTGGCTGGTGCAAACCTGCAAGCCATGTTGCAGGCGCCGGCGTTAATCGTTGCTATCGCTGTCGTGTTTGTCCTGCTGGCGCTGTCAATGTTTGGCCTCTACGAACTTCAGCTGCCGTCGTTTGTCCGTGCCCGCTTGAGTCGCATTAGCGAGCGCCAGCATGGGGGAAGCCTGACCAGTGCCGCTACTATGGGCGTGGTGGCTGCCTTATTGGCCAGTCCGTGCATGACCGCGCCGCTGGCCGGCGCCCTGTTCTACATTGCCGATACCGGCGATGTCACCCTCGGTGGACTAGCCTTGTTGGCTCTGGGCCTGGGTATGGGGGTGCCACTGATTGCTCTGGCGACCTTCGGAGCTGGTTTACTGCCAAAACCCGGTGCCTGGATGGATGGGGTGAAGGCGGTATTTGGCTTCATTTTGCTCGGAACCACAGTGTATTTTCTGGAGCGCATTCTAGATGATGCGCTGGTGCTGGCGCTCTGGGGAGGGCTGACGATTGCTGCTGGGCTCGCGCTCTGGTATGTAGCTGGGGCCGTATCCTGTATCACGCCGCTAAGGACCTTGGCCGCCAGTGCCGGCGCGGTAGTCTCTCTCTGGGGCGCGTTAATGATGATCGGCGCAGCAGCCGGCGGTAGTCAGCCCTGGCAACCGCTGAACAGTCTGGTTACGGAAAGCAGGGCTGCCAGCGAACAGCAGCATGCGGCCTTTGATGACTTCAAATCGGTGGCAGATTTGAATCGGGCTTTGGCAGAAGCCGGGGATCGGGGCCAGTGGACGCTGGTGGACTTCTACGCTGACTGGTGCGTGTCCTGCGAAATCATTGAAGAAGAAGTGTTTGGCGATGCCAGGGTGATTGCCCGGTTGTCGGACATGCAACTCCTGCGCGCCGATGTCACCGCCAATGACAAACTGGATCAGGAACTGATGCGACACCTGAAGGTCGTAGGCCCGCCGACCATTCTGATCATCGGGCCGGATGGTCAGGAGTTTAGGGCGCAGCGCACCACTGGCGAGGTCTCCGCCGAGGTGTTCCTTGATCGCATGGCCCAGGCCCATCAATCCTGAAGGACACCTCATGCTCAGCGTTAATATCGGACCTCTTGCCTTGCCACTGGGGCAGATACTCTTGCTGTTGGCTTTTGTCATCAGCCTCATTGTTGGTGCCATCTCAGGTCGCAAAGAGCGCGTTCCCGTTGCAGGTCCGCTAACGGACATCCTGCTGGCGACAATGTTAGCGGCCCGTATTGGTTTTGTAATCCGTTACTTCGAGTATTACCAAAACGACCTTTGGGGCATCATCGACATTCGTGACAGTGGCTTTGACATCCTCTCCGGCCTGATTGGTGCACTTGCTGTACTCGGTTGGAAGCTCTGGCGCCAGCCGGCAATCCGGCGCCCACTTGGCAGTGCAGCTGCCGCCGGATTGCTGACCTGGGGCGCAGTGTCGCTGTTAGTCAGCCTTATCGAGAACCAGTCCCGGGCGGTACCGGATTCACCACTGGCACGCCTGGACAGCCGACCGATTACATTGTCGGAGGTGGCGGACGGTAAGCCCATGGTTGTGAATCTCTGGGCCAGCTGGTGCCCGCCGTGTATCCGGGAGATGCCAGTACTGGAAAAAGCCCAACAGGATAATCCGGGTATTACCTTTGTGTTCGTCAATCAGGGCGAGCGGCGAGAAACTATTAAGCGCTTTCTCACCCAGTACGATCTGTCCATCAATAATGTGCTAACCGATATCCGTGCCAGCATGGGGCGGACTACCGGCAGCCATGCCTTGCCGACCACTTTGTTTTACGACGCCCAGGGGAGGCAGGTGGATGCCCATCTGGGCGAATTATCTGCCGCATCCCTTATGCACAACCTCGAACGTATTGACTGACATCGCCCTCATCTGGAGACGCTATGAAACACGCAAAGGTACTTCTGAAATCAACCATGTTCGCTGTAACTCTCGTCACAGGTGCGCTGAGTTTACCGGTGACGGCACAAGAACAGCCGGGGGCAGTGCAGGAACTGCTTGATCGTGGTGTGACTATTGAGGCCACTTATGAAGCGCCTGGTGGGCTAACTGGCTATATTGGCAATATGCAAGGACGTGCCGTGGCCTTCTATCTGACCCCCGATGGTGAGCACGTGGTGGTTGGCCCAATGCTTAACGCCAAAGGCGAAAACCTGACTGAGCCCATGGTACAGGAGCTGGTACTTGGGCCGCAGAATGAGAAGGCCTGGAGTCAGATTGAAGACGCGGACTGGGTGTTAGACGGCAGTGCAGATGCGCCCGTTGTCGTTTACACCTTTACCGATCCCAACTGCCCCTTCTGTCACCGGTTTCGCCAGGCCGCCGAGCCTTGGATTGAAGCCGGCCGGGTGCAGCTGCGCCATGTTTTGGTCGGCATCCTGAAACAGGACAGCCTACCGAAAGCTGCTACTATTCTGGGGGCGGATAATCCGAGCGCGGCGCTCAGGAAAAATCAAAAGAATCACAGCGAAGGTGGCATAGAGGTTAATCGTCAGATTGTCAGTGCCCATGCCAAGCGGGTGCAGGCGAATAATCATCTGATGTCTAGCCTGGGACTAAGTGCCACACCGAGTACATACTACCGGGGAAGCAACGGCCATATTCGCATGAAGCAAGGCGCCCCCCGGCCAGAAGAAATGGAAGCGATCATGGGCAGTGAGGCGCCTCAATAATGTTCTCGCCTCATCTGGGCGGCCCGGCGATGATGTATTTGGCGCTGAAATGCCGAACGCCAAGGCGGAGCTCGCCCGCTCTATTGCCGAGGAACAAGGATTTCTATGGAAAGTTTGGATCGAGAACAGTGATGCCCGCGAGGCGGTCGGAGTGAATGTCAGGCACTTTGTCCCGCCGCCACACCAGATGCCCAGGCCCACTGGAAATTATGCCCGCCCAGGTGGCCGGTCACGTCCACCACTTCACCGATGAAGTACAGGTTTGGGCGCTCCAGTACTGCCATTGTCTTTGACGACAGTTGCCGGGTATCCACGCCGCCTAGGGTCACTTCCGCGGTGCGATAGCCCTCGGTGCCCGCGGGTTTGATTTGCCACTGGCCGAGTGTCTCGGCCACCTGTTCCAGATCGCTGTTCTTGTAGCCCTGCAGCGGGCCGGTCCAGCCGTGCAGTTCGTTGTAGGCCTGGGCAAAGCGCTTGGGCAGGTATTGGGCCAGGTAATGGGCGACGGTGGACTGGGGCTTTTGTTGGCGCAAGGCCAGCAGGTCTTCGTGAATGCGTTGGGTCGGAAGCAGGTTCACCGAAAGCGTATCCCCGGGTTGCCAGTAGCTGGAAATCTGCAGCATCGAGGGGCCGCTGAGGCCACGATGGGTAACCAGCATGGGTTCGCGGAAGTGCTGGTTTTGGCAGGTAACGTCCACCGGGCAGCTGACCCCTGACAACGGCGACAGCTGTTCCTTCAGTTCCGGATGCAGCGTAAACGGCACCAAGCCCGCGCGCGTGGGCAGTACCGAAAGCCCGAACTGTTTGGCCAGGTCGTAACCGAAGCCGGTGGCACCCATGGTGGGAATGGACAGTCCGCCACAGGCGACCACCAGGGATTCACAGGTGAGAGTGCCGGCGAGAGTGCCGGCGCTGGTATTCACCTGGTAACCGGTGTCGGTTGTACGGACATCGGAAACCGACGTCTTCAGCCGAATTTCGGCGCCGGCCCATTCGCACTCGGTGAGCAGCACGTTCAGGATGTCTTTGGCGCTGTCCCGGCAAAACAGTTGCCCGGCGGCTTTCTCTTCATGTTCAACGCCGTGGCGCTCCACCAGTTCCAGGAAGTCCTGCGGGGTATAGCGCTTCAGGGCGGAAATGCAGTAGTGCGGGTTATCGGACAGGAAGTTGGCCGGCGTGCTGTTCAGGTTGGTGAAGTTGCAGCGTCCACCACCGGACATGAGGATTTTCTTGCCTGCCTTGTTGGCGTGATCGACGACCAGCACCTTGCGCCCACGGTAGCCCGCAGTTGCGGCACACATGAGACCGGCGGCACCGGCACCAATGATAATTACGTCGTAATCCGAAGCCATGAATGATCGCAGCGAGGGGAATGTGCGGGGCATTATACGTGGCGGGCTAAACAGATAGAAATCCGTAGGAATGCAGGCCCGGCGACGAACGCATCATCGCCGAGCCTTACGGCATCAGCTGTCTTTCAGCGTTGCCATATCGATGACGAAGCGGTATTTCACATCGCCTTTTTTCATCCGCTCGTAAGCGTCGTTGATGTTGTGGATGTCGAGCATTTCCACATCACAGCTGATGTCGTGCTCGGCACAGAAATCCAGCACCTCCTGGGTTTCCGGCATACCGCCAATCAGTGAACCTGCCAGCACCCGACGCTTGAACACCAGGGCGCCGGTTTCCAGAGCCGGTTCCATCGGCTCGAGCAGACCCACCATGATATGGGTACCGTCGTAGGTCAGGCAGTTAAGGTAGGGGTTGATGTCGTGCTGTACCGGGACGGTGTCGAGCATAAAATCAAAGGTCTCGGCGACGGCGGCCATCTGGTCTTCGTCGGTGGAGATTACCACATGGTCAGCGCCCTGTTTTTTGGCTTCGCCGACCTTGCTTTCGGACCGGGTGAAGATGGTGACCTCCGCGCCCAGTGCCTTGGCGAATTTAACGCCCATGTGGCCAAGACCGCCCATACCGATCACGCCAACTTTATGGCCCGGTTTGACGCCATAGTGGCGCAGCGGCGAATAGGTGGTGATGCCGGCGCAGAGTAACGGTGCGGCCTTCTTGATGTCCAGTTTGTCGGGAATTCGCACCACAAACCGATCACTGACCACGATGCGCTCGGAATAGCCGCCAAAGGTGATGGAGTGGTCGTGGCGATCTTCGCCGTTGTAGGTGCCGGTCATGCCTTCGCTGCAGTATTGCTCCAGGCCGGCTTCACACGCCGAGCAGGTGCGGCAGGAATCCACCATGCAGCCGACGCCGACAACATCACCTTCTTTATAGCTCTTTACACCCGGGCCCACTGCCGTGACTCGGCCAACGATCTCGTGGCCGGGGACGACCGGGTACTGGGTAACTCCCCAATCGTTCTGGGCGAAATGGATGTCGGTATGACAGACACCGCAGTAGTCGATTTCAATGGCGACGTCGTCGTTTCGCAATGAACGCCGGTTGATGTCGTGTGGTGCCATGCCAGAGGTTGAAGACTGTGCCGCATAGGCCTTGGTCGCTGTCATGAGCTAGGCTCCTTTTTCGGGGATGAACTTATATGTACTCCGGAGAGTATCGAATCTATCACCCTCTGACATTGCCATCGTGTAATTAGCTCTGGCTAACGGAGCTTAGAGCTGGATCGAACCTTCCATAAAGAACGCGGATTGCCCGGCGATGGCCACGCGGTCGCCCAGCAATTCGCAGCGCAGTACGCCACCACGTTTTGAGACCTGCCGGGCATTCAGTTGTGTTTTACCCAGTTGTTCGGCCCAGTAGGGCACCAGCACGCTGTGGATCGATCCGGTGACCGGGTCTTCATCAATGCCGGCGCCCGGGGCAAAGTAGCGGCTGACGAAATCGCAGTTGTCGCCCTTCGCCGTTACGATCAGGCCCTGGTTGCCAAGCTCCTTGAGTTTGCGCAGATCGGGTTGGGCGGCGCACACGTCGGCTTCGCTGTCCAGGACAATCATGTAATTGGTGTCGTTGGGCACGAAGTACGCCGTGTCCGGCGCTGCTTCAAGAGCCTGACGAATGGTGGCCGGGGTTTCCTGCTGTTCAAACGCGAGGTTGGGGAAGTCGAGCACCAGCCAGCCGTCGCTGTCCTGGCGAACACCGAGCGGGCCGCTCTTGGACGTAAAGCGAATACTGTCTTTGTGCCAGCCCAGTTTGTTGAATATAACCCAGGCACTGGCCAGCGTGGCGTGACCACACAGCGGAACTTCTATACCCGGGGTAAACCAGCGGATGTGAAAGTCGGCGTCATCGCGCTCGGGCAGGGGAACGAAGAATGCGGTTTCGGACAGGTTATTTTCAACGGCCAGGGCCTGCATGGCGGTATCCGGCAGCCACTCATTCAACGGTATGACTGCGGCTGGGTTGCCACCGAAAACCCGACTGGTAAAGGCGTCCACTTGGTAGATGGGGTAGGTCATGATTGGTTCTCCTTCAAAGGTGTTGTCAGCATAGGGCCATTGCCCCGATTGATCATGGCCCAGTGTGAAGTGTCACAGACACCCATAACAGATTCAGTTAAGATTTCTTTGGACCGGTACAGAATAGTGTGGCTGGCATCTGTACTGGTCAGGTTTTCGGCAAACTGTACTCGTGGGACGGCCGGAAAATCTGCTGCAATGGCAGTCGGACAGTTGGGACTCAGGGCACGAGAGGGATGAGATGGGCGTTTTATACAACCAGGTGGCGGATCAGTTACAGGCGCTGATTCAGCAGGGCGTTTATCGGGACGGCGACCGCCTGCCCGGCGTGCGGGTGCTGAGCCGGCAATTTAGTGTGAGTATTTCCACAATCCTGCAGGCGCACCAAACCCTGGAAGGGCGTGGCTACCTGGATGCCCGGGAGCGCAGCGGCTATTTCGTGCGCCTGCCCGCCCTGGATGCCCCCGAACCGGTCATGCAGAAACATCGGGCCAAACCGGTACCCGTGACGGCGCGGGAGATGGCGCTGGATCTGTGTGCCGACGAGCAGAAGCGGATGGTGCCGCTGGCCACCGCCATTCCTCACCCGGATTACCTGCCGCTGCGCCAGATTCAGCAAAGTACCCTGTGGGCGGCCCGGCGTGGGCTGGAAACCCTGGACTACTCCTTTCCGGGCAAGGAGTCGTTCCGGCGCCAGATAGCCCAGCGCATGGCGACCCTGGGGGTACCGGTTTCGCCTGACGACGTGCTGGCCACCAACGGTGCACAGGAGGCAATTATTCTGGCGCTCCGGGCGGTGACTCAGCCAGGGGACATAGTTGCGGTGGAGACACCGTCGTTTCCAGGCATTCTGCAGGCCCTGGAAGTGGTCGGGCTTCAGGTTATCGAGATCCCGACCCATCCCTCTGACGGTTTAAGCCTCGAGGGATTGCAGTTGGCCCTCGATAAGTGGCCCTTAAAAGCCTGCGTGGTGGTGACCAACCACAGCAACCCCATGGGCGCGAGAATGCCCGATGAGCGCAAACAGCAACTGGTATCCATGTTGGCGGCAGCAGGGGTGCCACTGATTGAGGACGACATATACGGCGACCTCTATCACACCGGCGACCGGCCAAAGCCGGCCAAGGCCTTTGATCGAACCGACAATGTCATTTACTGCAGTTCCTTCTCCAAGACCATCTCGGCGGGGCTTCGTCTTGGCTGGATGCTGCCCGGCCGGTACATGGCGCCGGCCCGTCAGCACAAATATTTCGCCAACCTGGCGACTTCGTCCATTTCGCAGCTGGCCGTGGCGCATTTTCTGGAGCAGGGCAGTTACGACCGATACCTGCGTTCGGCCCGGCAGCACTACCGCGAATCCTGTGAGCGTATGCGGGCGGCTATCACCCGATCGTTCCCCGAGGGTACCGCGGTCAGTCGGCCGCAAGGTGGGTTTGTGCTGTGGGTGCAGTTGCCCGATGGCATTTCCGGCACCGGCGTGTTCCAGAAAGCCCGGGCAGAGAATATCAACGTGTCGCCCGGCCTGATGTTCTCGACCACCAACAAGTACGATAACTGCCTGCGCCTGAACAGCGCCAACCCCTGGACCGAACGGATTGAGCAGGCGGTGGCGCGGCTGGGCGCACTGGCCCATGCGGAGCGGGATAGCCGCGGTTAGCGGGACGCAGTAGGTGCTGAGGTCATGCGCCTTTGGTGTGATATATCCATTGGTCCAGTTCAAATACTATGCTTTAACGAGCGAGGACACGGAAGCCGCTGCGGGCGTCCCGAATCTGCCATAAGAACATTTGCCATAACAACAACAGTGCCCAGAGAGGAACCCTTATGACCTCAATATTCGATCAGGGCCTTGCGCCCGTTGATGCCAATTACGCCGTCCAGTCCCCTGTCGATTTCATTGAACGCACCGCGAGTGTTTACCCGGAATTTCCGGCCGTCATCCATGGCAAGCTGCGATACACCTGGGCCCAGACCTACGAGCGCAGTGTGCGCCTTGGCTCGGCTTTGAAGAGGCGCGGCATTGGTCGTGGTGACACCGTTGCGGTGATGTTGCCGAACATTCCGGCCATGGTGGAGAGCCATTTCGGGGTGCCCATGATCGGTGCGGTTCTGAATACCCTGAACGTGCGCCTGGATGCCGAGGCGATTGCCTTCATGCTCGAACACGGCGAAGCCAAAGTCATCATCGCCGATCGCGAGTTCGGCGAGGTGATCAACGACGCGGTCCGCCGGCTCAAGCACAAACCCCTGGTGGTGGACGTCGATGACCCGGAATACGGCGAGGGCGTTCAAGTCAGTGATCTGGATTACGAAGCCCTGCTCCAGGAAGGTGACCCCGAATTCCAGTGGAGCTTCCCGGCGGATGAGTGGGACGCCATTTCCCTGAATTACACCTCGGGTACCACTGGTAACCCCAAGGGCGTGGTCTACCATCACCGCGGCGCCTACCTGAATGCGCTGGGTAACCAGGCAGTGTGGTCCATGGGCATGCACCCGATCTACCTCTGGACCCTGCCGATGTTCCACTGCAACGGCTGGTGCTTCCCCTGGACCATCACCGCTATGGCCGGAACCCATGTGTGCCTGCGCCGGGTTGATCCGGAGAAGATCTTGCAGTTGATTCAGGAGCACCGGGTGACACATATGTGCGGCGCACCGATTGTACTCAATGGCCTGCTCAATGTGCCTGAATCTGCCCGGGCATCAATCGATCACGAAGTTAAGTCCATGACCGCTGGTGCGGCGCCGCCTGCCCAGGTCATCGGCGCCATCGAGGAAATGGGTATTCAGGTGACTCATGTGTACGGCCTGACCGAAGTTTATGGCCCGGTCACCGTGTGTGCCTGGAAGTCCGAATGGGATCAACTGCCACTGCACGACCGGGCCCGAAAGAAGGCCCGTCAGGGTGTTCGTTATCAAACCCTCGGTGGCACCATGGTGGGCGATCCCAACACCATGGAACCTGTACCGAAAGATGGCGAAACCATTGGTGAAATCTTCCTGCGCGGCAACACGGTTATGAAGGGCTACCTCAAGAATCCGAAGGCAACCGAGGAGGCCTTCCGGGGCGGCTGGTTCCACACCGGAGATCTGGCGGTGTGGCACGAGGATGGCTACTTGGAAATCAAGGATCGCTTGAAGGACATCATCATTTCCGGTGGCGAGAACATTTCTACCATTGAGGTCGAGGATACCCTCTATCGTCATCCCGGAGTCATGGAGGCGGCTGTAGTGGCTCGTCCCGATGAGAAGTGGGGCGAGACGCCCTGTGCCTTCATCACCCTGAAGCCGGACGCCGGCGACGTCAGCGAGGCGGATATCATCAGCTTCTGTCGTCAGCATCTTGCGGGCTTCAAGGTGCCGAAAACCATTGTTTTTTCCGAGCTGCCCAAGACCTCGACCGGTAAGATCCAGAAGTTTGTCCTGAGGGATCAGGCCAAGGTTCTGGACTGACTCTGCCGCAGCGGTCTCCAGTTTAGCGCTGGAGGCCGCCGCTTGCGCGAATTGAAAGGAGGCGGCAGGCCTCTTTTTTTTGTGCCTTTCTCTTGTCATGACAGGATGTCATTTGGTGACAAACTGTCTTTCCGGCCCCGCAAAGCCTTTCTCTGCTGCAAAGTTCGGGTTTACACTGAACCTGATGGTGATTTTTTAACCGCTGTTCGCAACCAATAACAACACGCGCCGGTGCAATAACAACAGGAGGCAGCCATGACCATCAGTTCCACACCTGAAGGGGTGTCTGTTCAGCCCAGACACATCCGTTTTGATGTCAGCGAGGATATCAAGTCTTTCTGGCACGGCAACAACGCATTCAGAACCGCCTTTTTTAATGCCCTGTCACTTCAGTTTCCCGATGGCGAGCAGCAGTTCATCAACGCGGTGCGGTTGTATCGCGATCGCATTGACGATCCCAAGTTGCAGGCTGAAATTCGGGGCTTTATCGGTCAGGAAGCCCTGCACAGCAGAGAGCACAAAAGCTACAACGAGGGACTCAAGGCGAGAGGCTACGACATCGATGCCATCGACCAGCGTTTTGCCCGGCACATGCAGTGGGTGGGCAACTTGCCACCCAGCCGCCAATTGGCAGGCACCTGTGGTGCGGAACATTACACCGCAGTGCTGGCCAACGCTATTCTCAAGCACCCGGAGTGGATGGAAGGCGCCACGCCCGCCATGGCTCGCCTGTGGCGCTGGCATGCGATTGAAGAAACCGAACACAAGTCAGTGGCGTTCGATGTCTATCGTCAGTGCGTGGGTAACGAGCGCCTTCGCCGTATCGTGTTCCTGTTTGTGACCTGGAATTTCTTCAAGTACACCTTCCTCAATACCTGCAGCCTGCTAAAAACCGACGGAAAACTCTGGAGCCTGAGAACCTGGCTGGGCGGACTGAATTTCCTCTGGGGCAAACCCGGGGTTATTCGCAAGTGCCTGCCGGACTTTCTTGCCTATTTCCGGAATGGTTTCCATCCATGGCAACAGGACAATCGGCAGCTTTTGGAGCGTAATCTCAAGGAGCTGGAAACTGTTTGAGTGGGCAAAATGTGAGGTGCTGAATTATTAATCGGGTTGTGTAAGACTGACAGAGCTGAAAACAATAATGACTATAAAGGGAAAGGGCTGTCCAAGCTGAGGATTGGCCTGCCCTTGGAGACGTAATCATGCGAGTTGGTCTGATCGTCGATTCCGCGTGCGACTTGCCCTATGAATTCAGTCGCAAGCACGACCTGTTTATCCTCCCTGTTACTGCCGTGATTGACGGCGAGACCTACATAGACGAGCACGATCCGGTCAGGACTCAGGAGTTCTACCAGAGCGGTTTGCTGAAAAAAGGGCACCATGCCGAGACCCGTGCCTATTCCCCGGAGCAGATCCACAACCTGTTCATGGAAAAGATTGTCACCCAGTTTGACGTCGCCTTCTGTGAAACTGTCGCGCGCAGCCGCAGCCTGATCTACGACAACGCCACCGAGGCGATGAACAGCGTCATGGCCAATTACGATAAGACCCGATCGATGGCCGGCCGCGAAGGCAAATTTTCCATGCGGGTGATCGACACCAATCAGATCTTTGCAGGGCAGGGCCTGCTGGCAGCCCACACCCTGAAACTGATTGAGAAAAAGCTCTCCAAGAATGCTCTGCGCCATGAGGTAGAGACCTTTTCAAAAAATATCTTTACCTGTGTGATTCCCAGGGATTTGCATTACATTCGGGAGCGCGCCCGCCGCCGGGGCGACAAGAGTGTCTCGGCGCTGGTGGCGTTTCTGGGCAAGGCGCTGAATATCACGCCGGTGCTGTTCGGCAAGGGCGCGGAAGCCCAGCCGGTTGCCAAGACCCGCAGTTTTGATGTGGCGGTTGAAAAGGTCATGAATTACGCTGCTGCCCGTGTAGAGGCAGGCTTGCTTACTCCCTATGTGAGTTTGTCCTGTGGCCTGACCTGGACGGAGATTGAAGACCTGCCCGGGCTGAACCGGCTGCGGGATGCTTGCGAACGCAATGGTGTCGAGCTGCTGTTGTCGCAAATGGGCATCACCAGCAGCATTTACGTGGGGCCGGGCAGCTTGTGCCTGGCGCTGGCGGCTGATCCCCACAGCTTCAGCGACTTCCAATAGCCTTCCAGAAACGCGTCAACAACCCGGATTGCGCTTCAACAACCGGGATTGATAGGTGTCCGCTGCGGCTGGGATTTGCCCCGCCGCAGCGGAAAACCGGTAACTTCGGCAAACCCTTCCGGTTGGCCATCGTGTTAGCCTCTCAGTTCTTCTCTCAAACGTTTTCACAAACAGGACGGTCAAAGCCATGAGCGACAGCAGCGCGGATCTCGCCAGCCAGCTATTGGAGCAGCACGTAAAGCACGAAATGGCGGCCTTAAAAGGAGCGAAGCTGCGCAAGTTCCTGGAGCGGGAAGTGTCCGAGCTGTTGAACCACGCCGAGTCGATCACCCTGAACCGGCTCAGTTCTGTGGACCAGGTGATGGGGGTGATCCAGCGGGTGGTGGTGAATATGGAGCTGGACGCCGGTATTCCCGAGCTTGCCGCTGAGATGGCCACCGAGGTGATGAACGCACCGGTACAAGCTCAGACCACACTTGGCGAAGTCATCACCCGGGAACAGGCCACCGGGTTTGTTGAAGAGCTGCTGGAACTGCGCCAGCAGCGTGAGCGGGTGATCAGCGAGATTATGGCGCACCCGGTGTATCAGGAACTGGCATCCAACCTGGTGTACACCGGTCTGGTCAATTACCTGTACGAGGACAACCTCATCACCAAATCCGTGCCCGGGGTCGGGTCGATGATGAAGTTCGGCAAGAAGATGGCGAACAGGGCCGTGCCTGGGCTCGATGAGACCTTTGAGCGACGGATAAAGACCTGGCTGTCCGATAGCCTGCCCGGGCTGATTGCCCGCAGTGAGCAGTTTCTCAATCAGGCGCTGTCCGATGACGAGGTGCGCGACAGCGTGATGGCGGCCTGGGTGTCCCTGGAGAATCGCACCATTGCAGACTTGCGCGAGGGCCTGGGGGATGTCGAGCTGCAGGAGTTTGTGGTGCTGGGCTACGATTTCTGGCTGCAGTTCCGGCAAACCGCCTATTTCGAGGGCTGTGCCCGGGCCGTGGTTAATCATCTGTTCGCCAAGTATGGGAACCAACCGATTGCCGAACTGCTGGGCGATATCGGTGTCACCCGCGAGGTGATCATGGCTGAAGTAGACGCGTACGCCGTTCCGGTTATGGACGTTTTGCGTGAGGAGGGCTATGTTGAGGCCCTGGTGCGCCGCCGGTTAAGTGGGTTTTACCACTCAGCCGCCGCGCGCAGGATTCTTGAGTCGGAGGCCTGACTTACAGGGCTTCGGAGCGTTAGCGGAGACGTTCAGTGATTACCGAGTTGTTCTGGGCATACCTGGTGGCCATCACCCTGCTGACGGTGACACCGGGTGTCGACACCCTGCTGGTGATGCGCAATACCGGACGCGGAGGGCTGCGAGATGGCTGCGTGACCAGTGTTGGCATCTGCAGCGGTCTGTTCCTGCACGCCATTCTGTCGGCGCTGGGTATCTCGATCCTGCTGGTCGAGACCGCCTGGGCCTTTTCCGCGTTGAAATGGGCGGGGGCCTGTTACCTGGTGTGGTTGGGGTTGGTGTCCCTGCGTCAGGCCATGGTGCGAGAGCAAGAGCCTGCCTCGGAAGCGCCGGCCGTGCGCAAGCGCCGGGTGTCCGCGGTGGTTTCTTTCCGGGAGGGGGTGCTGTCCAATGTGCTCAACCCCAAAACTGCCTTGTTCTATATGGCGTTGCTACCCCAGTTTGTTGATCCCGCTGGCAATGCCTTTCAGCAGTCGCTGCTGCTGGCGAGTGTGCACTTCTTCCTGGCCATGCTTTGGCAGTGTGGGTTGGCGTTTGTGGTGGTCCGGTTCAAGGGCCTGGGTGCCAGCCGGCGGGTACGGCGGGCGCTCAACGCCACCACCGGTGGTTTCTTTGTCGCCATGGGTGCCAAGCTGGCGAGCAGCTGACTGAATAACAGGCACAAAAAAGGGAAGCCCGAGGGCTTCCCTTTCTTACGGTCGCATTCTGCCGTCAGGCTGCGCCTTACTTCTCGAAATACCTTATTTTTCCAGGTATTGGAGCTTGTTGGGCTTGCCATCCCACTCTTCGGCGTCCGGCAGCGGATCCTTCTTCTCGGTAATGTTCGGCCATTTGCCGGCGAGGTCGGCGTTCAGCTCGACAAACTCAACCTGATCGGCCGGCAGCTCATCCTCGGAGAAAATCGCTTCCGCCGGGCACTCTGGCTCACACAGGGCGCAGTCGATGCACTCATCGGGATCAATTACCAGAAAGTTTGGGCCTTCGTAGAAGCAGTCAACCGGGCAAACTTCCACGCAGTCTGTGTATTTGCACTTGATGCAGTTATCAGTAACGATAAACGCCATAATCAGATCCCTGGTCCAGTGGTCAATCTCATCCGGAGCTTGTGGTCAGGCTCCATGGTTATGTTTTATTGCGCGATATTGTAGGGAGCGCCCCGCAGACCCGCAAGCGTTAGGCCGCTATATCCTTATTACTCGCCTCAATATTTCGGAGTTTCCTGCTATTTGGCCATCAGAGCCTTCAGTTCGTACAGCCGGTTCATGGCTTCCCTCGGTGTCAGGTCGTCCAGATCGAGTGTCTTGAGCGCCAGTTCAACCGCGCTCGGTTCCAGGCTGGCAAACATATCGCCCTGCATGACCGGGTCATTGGCTCGTGCGACAGGTTGCGCCGGGCGTTCGGCCTCGCTGCTGGCAGCGACCGGTGACCGGGTAGCCGTCGGTGTCGCGCTGCCTTCCAAATGCGCCAGCTGGCCCTTGGCATTGCGAATCACGTCCTGGGGCACACCCGCCAACTTTGCTACCTGCAAGCCGTAGCTCTGACTAGCCGGGCCATCGTGGACGTTGTGCAGGAACACAATGCTGTCATCGTGCTCGGTGGCGGTCAGGTGCACATTCACCGCGTGCTGGAGATCGTCGGCCAGCTGGGTGAGTTCGAAATAGTGCGTCGCGAACAGGGTGTAGCAGCGGATGTTCTTGGCCAGGTGCTCGGCGGTTGCCCAGGCCAGCGACAAGCCGTCAAAGGTGCTGGTGCCGCGTCCCACTTCGTCCATCAGCACCAGGCTGAATTCGGTGGCGTTGTGGAGAATGTTGGCGGTTTCAGTCATCTCCACCATGAAGGTAGAACGGCCACCGGCAATGTCATCCGAAGAGCCCATGCGGGTAAAGATCCGGTCCACCGGCCCCAGTACCGCCCGGTTCGCGGGTACAAAACTGCCGGTGTAGGCCAGCAGGGCAATCAGCGCGGCCTGGCGCATGTAGGTGGACTTACCGCCCATGTTCGGGCCAGTGATCACCAGCATGCGTCGTTCGGTGTCCATCAGCAGGTCGTTGGGCACAAAGGGCTCGTCCAGTAACTGCTCGACCACCGGGTGCCGGCCTTCCTCGATATCGAATCCGGGTTTGTCACTGAATTCCGGTGGCGCAAAGCGCAGGGTGGTCGCCCGTTCGGCAAAGTTGCTGAGTACGTCCATCTCCGCCAGGGCCTGGGCCGCATCCTGTAGTGGAGCCAGTTCTGCGGCCACGGTTTCCAGCACCTCGTCGTACAGGGCTTTCTCACGGGCCAGGGCGCGGCTCTTGGCGCTCAGTGCTTTGTCTTCAAATTCTTTCAGTTCCGGGGTGATAAATCGCTCGGCGTTTTTCAGGGTCTGGCGCCGGATGTAATCCACCGGAGCCTGATCCGATTGGGCCCGGCTGATTTCAATGTAATAGCCGTGCACACGGTTATAGCCGACTTTCAGGGTGCTGATGCCGGTGCGTTCCCGTTCCCGGGTTTCCACGTCCAGCAGGTATTGGCCGGCGTTTTCGCTGATGTTCCGGAGTTCATCCAGCTCATCATCGAAGTGCTCACGAATCACCCCGCCTTCGCGGATAACCACGGGTGGATTGTCGATGATGGCACGTTCGAGCAGGTCGGCCAGTTGCGGATACTCGCTGATCACGGTTGCCAGTTTCACAATGTGGTGCGAGTTGACCGGCTTTAGCCTCTCCTGCAGCTTCGGCAGTGCCTGGAAGGCATCACGCAGGCGGGCCAGATCCCGGGGCCGGGCCGAGCGCAGGGCAACCCGCGCCAGTACTCGCTCAATATCGCCGACTGTTTTCAGCAAGTCGTGCACGGGTTCGTAGTGAAAGCCGTCGAGCAGGGCCGACACCGCTTGCTGGCGTTGCGTCACGGTGTCGACATCTCGCAGCGGACGGTTCAGCCAGCGCCGAAGCTCACGGCCACCCATGGAGGTGGCGGTGCGGTCCATTACCCAGGCCAGGGTGTGCAGGTGACCGCCCATCAGGTTGGTGTCGATTTCCAGGTTGCGACGGCTGGCGGCATCCATGATGACGGCCTCGTCCCGACGCTCCCGCGTGAGCTTACGGATATGGGGCAGGGCGGTGCGCTGGGTTTCTTTGGCGTATTGCAGCAGGCAGCCGGCGGCGCAGATGGCCAGGGTCAGGTCCTCACAGCCGAAACCGGTCAGGTCCCGGACCTGCAACTGGTGGGTAATGACCCGACGCGCGGTGTCGGATTCAAACAGCCAGGGGCCCTGGCGGCGAATACCGGTGAAGCCTTCCAGCACGTCTTCGTACGGGAAATCCTCGCTGATCAGAATCTCTGCCGGCCGCAGGCGCTGGAGTTCGCCCTGAAGGCCTTCCAGGTCGTCCAGTTCGGAAACCGCGAAGCGGCCGCTTGAGATGTCCAGTGAGGCAAAACCGAATTGCTCGCGATGGCTGTAAATGGCCACGAGCAGGTTGTCCCGACGATCCTCAAGGTAGGCGTCGTCGCTCAATGTGCCGGGGGTGACGATTCTTACAACCTGGCGATCCACCGGTCCTTTGCTGGTCGCCGGGTCGCCAATTTGTTCGCAAATGGCGATGGATTGACCTGCCCGAACCAGCCGTGCAATGTATCCCTCAGATGAATGATACGGGATACCGGCCATGGGAATAGGGTTGCCCCCTGACTGGCCTCGGGCGGTCAGAGTGATGTCCATCAGCTCCGCGGCCTTTTTGGCGTCCTCGTAGAATAGCTCGTAGAAATCCCCCATCCGGTAGAACACCAGTTCATTGGGGTGCTGGCCCTTGATCTTGAGGTACTGCTGCATCATGGGCGTGTGCTTGGAAAGATCGGTCTGAGCTGCTGACATGGACGGGTCCGGATTGCCTTGCTTTGGATGAAGGCGTGAATTGTAAGAAAATAACGCCTCGGATGAAATGAAGGAGGTCATTATGACGGCCACGGATCAGGAACTTTTCGACGCTGGCGATGCGCTCGGCGAACTGTTAAAGCGTCAGGGCCGTATGATTGCCACGGCTGAAAGCTGCACCGGCGGCTGGGTAGCCAAGGCTCTGACCGATAAGGATGGTTCATCCAGCTACGTACTTGGTGGTTTGGTGACTTACAGCAATGAGGCCAAGGAGGCCTTGTTGGGTGTTAACCGGAAATCGCTGGATGAGCACGGTGCCGTTAGTGAGCCTGTGGTGCGGGAAATGGTGGCCGGAGCCCTGGCGGCTACCGGCGCTCAGGTGGCCGTTTCCATCAGCGGTGTGGCCGGACCGGGCGGAGGTAGCGCTCAGAAGCCGGTAGGCACCGTCTGGTTTGCCTGGGGCTGCGATCCGGCGTCCACGGAAGCGGTGGTGCAACACTTTGACGGCGATCGGGATCAGGTCCGGCGACAGGCCGTACTCTTTGCCCTGCAAGGGGTTCGGGCGTATCTGGATGAGTCCAGATCGGCCTGAAAAGACGGCCCCGAACCGGGGCGGTGAGTTTCACTGCGGAAGGGGTTGGTCTACTCTTCCGGTTATGTTTTAATACTGTTCAAATATACAGGGAATTTGCAGTGGTCTACTGTGCGAATTCCCGACTCATTATTTCACGACTGGTATTAGGTAGTTCCGGTCGTCATGGCGACAGAGGGTTTTACACTGATGGAAGACAACCGCAAGAAAGCACTTAACGCCGCATTGGGCCAGATTGAGCGTCAGTTTGGTAAGGGCGCTGTGATGAAAATGGGCGATCAGCCCCGCGAGGCCATTCCTGCGGTTTCCACCGGTTCCCTGGGGCTGGACGTCGCCCTCGGTATTGGCGGCCTGCCTTACGGTCGTATCTGTGAAATCTACGGCCCTGAAAGTTCCGGTAAAACCACGTTGACCCTTCAGGTCATCGCCGAAGCGCAAAAGCAGGGTAAGACCTGTGCGTTTGTGGACGCCGAGCACGCCCTGGACCCGATCTACGCCGAAAAGCTGGGCGTAAACGTGGACGACCTGCTGGTTTCCCAGCCGGACACCGGTGAGCAGGCGCTGGAAATCGCCGACATGCTGGTTCGCTCCAACGCGGTAGACGTGATCATTGTCGACTCCGTGGCCGCGCTGACGCCGAAAGCGGAAATCGAAGGCGAGATGGGTGACAGCCACGTTGGCTTGCAGGCCCGCCTGATGTCCCAGGCTCTTCGGAAACTGACTGGTAACGTAAAGCACGCCAACTGCCTGATGATTTTCATCAACCAGATCCGGATGAAGATCGGCGTTATGTTTGGCAGCCCGGAGACCACCACCGGTGGTAACGCACTGAAGTTCTACTCGTCCGTGCGCCTGGATATCCGTCGTATTGGCGCGGTGAAAGACGGCGACGAGGTTGTCGGTAACGAAACCCGTGTAAAAGTGGTGAAGAACAAGGTTTCCCCGCCGTTCCGTCAGGCCGAGTTCCAGATCATGTACGGCAAGGGCATTTACCACATGGCCGAGGTGCTGGACATGGGCGTGAAAGAAGGCTTCGTAGACAAGTCTGGCGCCTGGTACGCCTACAACGGCGACAAGATCGGCCAGGGCAAGGCCAACGCCTGCAAGTTCCTGGAAGAGAACATGGACATGGCGACCGAAATCGAAGCCAAGGTTCGTGACAAGCTGATGCCCAAGCCTGAGAAGAAAGAGAAGGCAGTTGAGGCAGAGACTGAAGCTAACGGTGAGCTGCTTTAACTGAGTAAACCGAGTTTGGTGCTTTAACCGAAATCAGGGGAGGGCTATGGCTGACACAAAGCGACTGCTGATTGTTGCCCATGCGCCTTCCCCGAATACCCTCAGACTCCGGGACGCGGTGCTACAGGGCGCCAGCGACGACGATATCGAGAATGTCGAAGTGACGGTTCGCGCGCCACTGGAGGCCGGTCCAGAGGATGTGCTCGCCTGCGACGCCATCATCCTGGGCACTACCGAAAACCTCGGCTATATGAGCGGGGCGCTGAAAGATTTTTTCGACCGCAGTTATTACCCCTGCCTGGAGAAAACCCAGGGTCTGCCCTTTGCCTACTACATCCGCGCCGGCCACGACGGCACCGGAACTCATCGTGCCATCGAAAGCATTACCACGGGGCTGCGTTGGCGGCGCATTCAGGATCCATTGATTTGCCGTGGTGAATTTCAGGACGGTTTCGAGGATCAGTGCCAGGAGCTTGGGCTGTACGTGGCGGCCAGTCTCGATGCCGGGCTCATCTAGCCTAAGTGGCTAAATGAGGCGGCTAGCTGGCGAACCGGCTGTATAACCCTTCAATTCGGGACAGGGCATTGTCCACGGTGCGTGAATAGCCTTTCTTGTCCAGACAGTAGCTGAATTGCACGCTGACCCGGTAGCCGGCCTGGTAACGCTGGCATTCCACCACCTTGGCGCCAACCCGGGATTCCCGGATGTATTTGCCTGCGAAGTCCATGAACAGCCGAACACCGGGTTCCACCGGTCTCGGGCAGAGCACGGCCATGCCATAGCGGTTCAGGTCGAGACAGGAAACGGAGGTTGTCTGCTTACCCCGGCCAAAGAAGCCGCGCTCTCTTAAATGAACCTGAAGGCAAGATGCTGGATAGCGATCTTTGATTCTGCGATCTGTTGAATCACTCGTCATAGAAAAGCGTCCATTGCGTGTCTTGTCTTTGTTATTGGTCGGTTAACCACGGCGTGAGGATAACCGGGGAAGGGAAGTTTAGTTCCGGTGCGGCTGTCTGAAAAATGACCGATTGCAAAACTGTGAACTGAGTGGCACTTCGGTAAGGGCTTGCCATGGCGACAGAAATCTTTGGCACACACGCGACAGGGGCCGCTCCAGAATCTACAATGACCGGCCAATGATTCAACCGTTACAGGACCGCACCTTGAAGTCACTGTCTCTGCACCAGCTATACAAAGCCTGTGTTCTGAAAGACTTACCGTTTAAAACGACCCGGCAATTAAAGCCCCTGGCCGAGATTGTCGGGCAGAACCGGGCCCAGGAAGCCGTGCGTTTCGCGCTTGCCATGCCGCACGGTGGCTATAACGTCTATGCCGTCGGACGTAACGGGCTTGGTAAGCGGACCATGATGCTGCGCTACCTGGAGCATCATGTGGACACCAAGCAGAAGAGTCACGACTGGTGCTACGTGGCGAATTTCGAGGAGCCCCGAATTCCCCGGTTGCTGCAGTTACCTGCAGGCAAAGGCACTCAGCTGAAGCAGGACATGGAAAAGCTGATGGCCCGGTTGGTGAAAGTGATTCCGCAAACCTTCGACAGCGACAGCTTTCTTGAGCGCTCTGAGCAACTCAAGAACGAGTACGGCAAGATGCAGGAGGATGAGCTGGAGAAGGTGGCGGCTCAGGCCAGGCGCAAGAAAGTCAGCCTGACGGTATCGACGCCCGGTGGCTATCGTTTGGTGGCCATGAATGGCGAAGAGCCCCATACAGCGGAATCCTTCCAGGCGCTGACCGAAGCGCAGCGGGACAGGTTTGAAGATTCCATTAACCGGCTCGAAAAGAAATTGCGGCAGGCCCTGCGTAAGCTGGCGGACTGGGAGCAGGAATACGCTGACAAGCAGCAGGCCCTGAACAAAGAGACGCTGGAAGGTATTTCCGGGCATCAGATTGACGAGCTGAAAGAGAAATACAGTGACCTGCCGGACGTGGTGTCGTTTTTTGAGGCGGTACGCAAGGATCTGGCAGAGAATCTGGATATCTTCCTGGATGACGACGACGAACAGGCCGCGATCGCCTATGCCTCCCTCGACAAGAAGATGCCCCGTCGTTACCTGGTGAACACACTGGTGCACCAGAAAACCAACGAGGTGCCGGTGGTGGTGGAAGACAATCCCAACTACCACAACCTGTTTGGCTACGTCGAAAACGTTACCTATAAGGGCACGGTGTTTACCGACTTTTCCCTGATCCGGCCAGGCAGTCTGCACCGCGCCAACGGCGGTTATCTGCTGATGGACGCGATCAAGGTGCTGGAGCAGCCCTACGTATGGGATGGCCTGAAGCGGGCGCTGCGGTCCAAATCCATCCAGATCAACTCCCTGGAGCGGGAACTGACCTTGTCCGGCACCATTTCCATCGAACCGGAAGCGGTTCCCCTGGACGTTAAAATCGTCCTGTTCGGTGATCGTGAAACCTGGATGCTGCTGCAGGAGTACGACTCCGAGTTTGCGGAACTGTTCCGGATTACCGCGGATTTTGAAAACGAGATGTACCGCTCCGACGATAGTCAGCTGCTTTATGCCAAGTTCATTGCCAGCCTGGTCAGCGAGAAAGAGCTCCTGCACTGCTCCAATAAGGCCGTTGCCCGGGTAATTGAGCACAGTGCCCGAATGGCCGAGCATCAGGATCGCTTGTCACTGCACGCGGCTGATATCGCCAATCTGCTGAGGGAATCCGATTACTGGGCCCGTCAGGCCGGTTCCAAGCTGATTCAGGACACCCACGTGGAGCGGGCCCTGGAAAGCGCGAAATACCGCAGTAGCCGTATTCGTGACCAGTTCTACGATTCCATTCGCGATGGCTCAACGCTGGTGACCACTCACGGTACCTGTGTCGGTCAGGTTAATGCGCTGTCGGTGCTGTCCACCGGCGGTTTCGAGTTCGGCTTGTCCAACCGTGTCACCGCGACCTGCTACTATGGAGATGGCGCGGTGATGGATATCGAGCGCGACGTCAAGCTGGGCGGCAACATTCACTCCAAGGGTGTAATGATCCTCAGTTCCTGGCTGGCCTCGCACTTTGCGGTTACCGATCCCATGCACCTGTCTGCCAGTCTGACGTTTGAGCAGAACTACGGCGAGGTGGATGGCGACAGCGCGTCGCTGGCGGAACTCTGCGCCCTGATCTCGTCATTGGCGGAGATTCCGGTGCGCCAGGATCTGGCGATTACCGGGTCGGTAAACCAGTTTGGTGAGGTTCAGCCGATTGGCGGCGTGAACGAAAAAGTGGAAGGTTTCTATACCACCTGTCAGCTTAAGGATGGCCTGACCGGCACTCAGGGTGTGATTGTGCCCAGCACCAACGTTCAGAACCTGATGCTGGACAGCGAAGTGGTGCAGGCCACCCGCGAGGGCAAGTTTGCGGTGTACGCCGTCAGCCGGCTGGAAGAGGCGGTTACCTTGCTGCTAGGGATGCCCGCGGGTAAAGCCGACGATAAGGGCAGGTACCCGAAGCAGAGCGTTTTTGGCATTATCCAGCAAAGGCTCGAGAAAATGCGCGAACATGAGCGCCAGGAGCACAACCGTGACGACCACAAAGATCCGTCAATTCACTGACCGGACATCATAAGAAAACGGACAGGAGAGAACACACAGATGACTGATATCCAGCAGACCGTATACGTAGTAGAGGATGATGAAGCGGTTCGTGATTCACTGGAACTGCTGCTGAAATCCGACGGCAAGCCGGTTCAGACCTTTGAGAATGCTACCAGCTTTCTCAAGGAGTATTCCGACAAGATGGCTGGCTGCATCGTGCTGGATATCCGCATGCCAGGCATGGACGGCATGGAATTGCAGAAGAAGCTGAACGACAAGCACTCTATCCTGCCTATTATCTTTGTCACCGGGCACGGCGATGTGCCCATGGCCGTGGATGCCATGAAAGAAGGCGCAGTCGATTTTATCCAGAAACCGTATAGGGAAGAGGCGCTGCTGGAGAAAATCGAAGCGGCACTGGCGCAGGATCTTGAGCAGCGCAAGACCCTGGACGAAAAACAGGAAATTATTCGCCGCGTGAAAAGCCTCACCCCCCGTGAGCATGAAATCATGGATCGGATGATTGCCGGGCAGGCGAACAAGGTGATTGCGATTGAGCTGGAGATCAGCCAGCGCACGGTGGAGATCCACCGTTCCCGGGTTATGCATAAAATGGGAACCCATTCACTTGCGCATTTGGTCCGTATGGTCTTGTCCGTAAAGGACCTTATCGACGCCCGTTGATCCAGGCGGCATCATACGGAGACGTTTTTAACCGGCTCCCTTTATATGACTGAAGTTGTCAGTGAGAACTCAGAGGTGACGGTTCTGCTTGTGGATGACAATCCGCAGAACCTCAAAGTCCTCTATGAGACCCTGAAGGATAAAGGCTATCGCCTGCTGATCGCCAACGAGGGCCAGAAAGCACTGGACCTCGCCCACCGGCATCAGCCCGAAGTGATCCTGCTGGATATCATGATGCCCGACATGGACGGCTATGAGGTGTGTAAGCGCCTCAAGGCCGAACCGTCGACCACTGATTGTGCGGTTGTGTTTCTGTCAGCGCTGGATGATTTGCAGGCCAAGGTGAAGGGTTTCTCGCTGGGTGGTGCCGATTACATTTCCAAGCCCTTCCAGTCCCTTGAGGTGATCGCCCGGGTGAAGACCCATGCCCGCGTCATCCGGCTTGAGCGCGAGCTTCAGGCCCGTAACCGGGAACTGCAGGGTGATCAGGCCCGCATCCTGAACTCGATCAGCGAAGGCATTTACGGCCTGGACGAGAACGGCGTCATTGAGTTTGCCAATCCGGCTGCGGCGCAGATCATGGGTTGCCCGGTTGATGAGCTGATCGGCCGGAATTTCTTCGAGACTCATTTTGCTACGTGCCAGGAAGGCCAGAACGGCCTGCCCGGTCACACCACTTGCAGTCAGGGTGTGGCCGAAAACCGGCGTAATATCCGGATGCTGCGTATGGACGGCAGTGGTTTCCCTGCTCAGTACCGGTCTACGCCAAAATTGGATCAGGGCGAACTGCACGGTGCCGTGGTGGTGTTTGATGACATTACCGCCGAGCTCCAGAGTGAAGCCGCGCTGGAAGAAGCCCGGGCGCTGGTGCAGGAGCAGCGCGATCAGCTGGCCCACGCCTCGCGCCTGACCACCATGGGCGAGATGGCAGCCGGTTTTGCCCATGAAGTGAATCAGCCGCTCACGGCGATTACCAACTACGCGCGTGTCTCCAAGCGCATGATGGCCAAGGAAGAGCCAGATCTCGGGCTGCTGGGTGAAACTCTGGACAAGATTGAAGCCCAGTCTCACCGCGCCAGTGAAATCATTCGCCGTATTCGCCGATTCATGAAGAAGCCGGCGACGGGTAAGGAAGTCATCTCGGTACCGACCCTGCTTGAGGACACCCGCCAGTTCGCGGAAGTGGATATGCGCAACAACGACGGGGGTATTGAATTGTCGGTTCCGGACAATCTGCCGGAGGTGACCGCTGATCCGATTCAGGTCCAGCAGGTTGCCCTGAACCTGATCCGCAATGCCCTGGAGGCCACCCGAAGCGCCGATGTGTCGATTCCGGTGCAGGTAAGTGCTGAGCTGCTGGGCTCCAGTTGCGTCCGGGTGCAGGTGCGGGATCACGGTATTGGTCTGTCGGACGACGCCGAGGATAAGTTGTTCCTGCCGTTCTACACCACCAAGGATGAAGGCATGGGAATCGGCCTGGCTACCTGTCGGTCGTTAATCCAGGCCCAGGGCGGCGACATTGGCTTTGAACGTCCAGAAGGGGGTGGCGCCTGCTTCTATTTCACCTTGCCGGTTGCTGGATCCTCAGGCGCGCCCTGCGCCCCCGAGCAATCGTCAGGGATCGAAGAGGGCTGACCTCGCGGTTACAGCCATTCGATGCGGCCGCTTAGATGCGGCGCATTGCCCTTCGCATTCAGCAATTGATAGTCCCACCCAGATTCACCTGTCCGCCAGTTTAATTGCGCCGTTCCGGGTAGCAGTAATGGCTTCTTGAACTGGCAGTTGATCCTCATTGGGCCTGATCGCCAATCCTTTTGCTGTTCCAGCAGGGCCAGCGCCTGAGCTTTACTCCACATCCCATGGGCAATGGCTTTTGGAAACCCGAAGGCCCGGGCGCTGACCGCATGCATGTGAATTGGATTGCGGTCTCCGGAGACGCTGGCGTATCGGCGCCCGATCGACTCCGGCGCAGTTAGGCTGAGGGTATGGGGGTAGCGTTCAAGTTCCGGTGGTGGGGACTTCTTTGTGGTATTGCTATTTTTTGTTTCCGGTCTTCGGGACAGATTTATGCTGGACTCCTCCCACACCAGTTGCCCGGCCGAATAGGCTTCGGTGATCAGATCAAACTCCAGGCCCCGGCTGGTGCTTTCCTGTGCGCCCAGGCGCACCCGCAGATCCAGAATTTCACCGCGCCCGATGGACCGGTGCTGGGTGATGGTATTACGCAGGTGCACCAGTCCCAGCAGGGGTAACGGAAAGTGATTGTCGGTCAACAACTTCAGTTGCAGCGGAAAAGCCATAACATGGGGCCAGGTAGCTGGCACCCGGAGGCCGGAGTGGAAACCGCAAATCGCCTCGTAACGGGTCAGGGTTTCGTTGTTGGTGCTGGCGCCAATCAGTTCGGCTGACAAGCAGGGCAGGGCAATTTCGTTGCTATCAACGGCGTGTTTTGGTGCCAGGGCCCTGGCGTAAAGTGGCAGCAGTTTTGGTGGCTGGCGGTGATAGATCAGCGGATCTGGCATGTCAGTGTTCTCCCGGCTCGGATTGCGCCTTTCGATTTCGTTCGCATCTGATCGATGATGTTTTGACCGCATAGGTACCAGTTCCTATTTTCATTCTGGTAAAGCTGTGAGTTCGTGGCCTCATATGCTCTAATACCAGACGTTAGCCTGCGAACATTTATATTACAGGTTTAGACTCTGGCAAACCGAGCCGGATCAAGCATTGACCCGGCGTGCGCGGCCGACTGTCCGGTGGGTCAAAGTGGTATTTGATAAATAAGAAAGTGGGAACGTATGCAGGAACTTCGTGACGCGGGAGTGATGTTGCGCCTGATCTATGAGGCGATGAAACGAAAGGGTGTTGATACCGACGCTATTTTTAGTCGTCTGGGTGTTGATGAAGCCTACGTTTACACCGAGCAGCTGCGGACGCCCCACAGCGCTCAGCTGTATTTCTGGCAAGCGGTGGAAGAGGTCTCTGGCGATCCGGACATCGGGTTGCACCTGGGCCAGCTTCTTCCGGCCTACAAGGGGCAGGTGCTGGAGTATCTGTTCCTGAGTAGTCCGACCTTTGGCGAGGGCCTGCGACGGGCGCAAAATTATCAGCGCTTGCTCAGCGATGCCGCGAACACGGATTTCTTTATCGAAGGCGACGACGCCTGCATGGTGCTGGATGCTGCCTCCGACGAGGTCAGTCGCCTGAAGCATTTCAACGAATGCTTCGTGCAGGGCGTGATCATCTTTTTCCGTTCCATCACCAACAATTCGTTTTACCCGTCCCGAGTTGAATTCGAGCACGAGCGAACGGAAGGGCAGGAACACGTTGCAGAGATCCTTGGGTGCGACGTGGTGTTTGGGGCCGAGGAAAACCGGCTCTACTTCCCGGTGAAACTCCTGGCCCATGCGTCTCCACATGCCGAGCCGGAACTACTGGATCTGCACGAGCGGTTTGCCAGTGAACAGGTGGCCCGGCTGGAAAAAAAGGACATTGTTGGCCAGGTGGAGCGTATCGTCGCCGAATTGCTGGACAGTGGTGAGGTCACTCTGGACGCGGTTGCCGAGCGTCTTGAAATCAAACCGAGGACCCTGCGTACCCGCCTGACTGAGGCGGAAACCAGTTTTAACCAGGTATTGGCGGATTTCCGCTATCGACTGGCCCGTCAGTTGCTCGCGACCACCGACGAGTCCATTGACGAGATTGTGTATCTGACCGGGTTTTCCGAGCCCAGCACCTTCTATCGGGCGTTCAAGCGGTGGTCCAATATGACCCCGATTGAGTACCGAAAAACCGCGCAGGGTAAGGGCGCAGTGGTCGCTGCGGTTTAGCAAAGACGGATGCCGGATATTTTTTCGGAAAAAGCGTTGACATAAACAAGGGCGTCTTTATAATGCGCCCTCGTTGTCACAGAGCAATCACACCCTTGATTGCGCAGCCCAAGGTGGGTGAGACGTGATAACCAACGCGGAGCGGTAGTTCAGCTGGTTAGAATACCGGCCTGTCACGCCGGGGGTCGCGGGTTCGAGTCCCGTCCGCTCCGCCATTTTTTCCCTCCTTGATTTACGTTTTCTTTTCTGTTTTATCCTCCTCAGCATTGTCATTTGTTTGTCATCACTGTGCTTCAGTGTGTGCTCTCGTGTGTTTTTAAAAACGGGAGTGACCCATGCTGGATTACGAAGAAGAGCTGATCGAAAGTCAGTTCGAAGAGTATGACGACGATGATGGCTTTGACGACGCCACCGAGATTTAATTGCTTGATCTTAGTTGCTGCCGGTGTTCGCCAGGGCTGATTTTAAACCAGCGCTTGTAAGCCTTGTGAAATGCCGCCGGATTGGCAAAGCCCAATAACCAGGCAATCTCTGCCAGCGACGTGTCCGTCTCCCGAATGTAATCGGTGGCCAGTTGTTTCCGGGTTTCATCCACCAGCTCCCGAAACCCGGTGCCTTCAGCGCTCAATAGCCGTTGCAGGGTCCACGGCGCCACCCCCAGTTTGGTTGCCACGAGATCCAGGCCCGGGCTTTCGCCCCGGAACAGGGGAGGCAGCAGGTGCCTGACCCGATCCCCTGTCGTCCAGCCCCGCCGTATTTGTTGCAATTCCCGCTCACAGATTTCCACCAGTTGCTCATGCATGGCCGGTTGCGCGTTCAGGGACGCTTGTGTCCAAAGCTCCGGTTTCAGGGTGACGCTGTTTTCTTCCGCCCCGAAGTGCACTGGGCACCGAAACCAGCTTTCAAACAGATCGTCCTGACCGGTGGACGGATATTCAATGGTGACGCGTTCAAGCACTTCGTAGTGATTGGTGATCGTGCGGACGAATTGGGTCCAGGCTGCCAGAACGGAATCCACCACGAAGTAATTGAACGCGTTGTACGGCCGGATCGAATAGAACAGGACTTGCCGATCCCGCGGGCGCACTGAAGGGGCACCACGGCTGTTGCGGCTGGACAGGGTGGAGTAGCGCACCAGGGTGGATAAGGCTGTTCCCACGGTGGCTGCGCATTGGCCCGCCAATCCGGCGATGCCGGTATCGACCGGGCGGGTCAGCGCGCCCATGCGCAAGCCCAGGGCGCGGTTGCCGGTTTGGGCAATCGCGGCGTGCCCCAGGCGCATATAACGCGGAATGCTGATACGGGCGGCCGGCGAGCTCAGGGTGTCCGCGCTCAGCCCGAATGTGGAAGTCAGTTGTTCGGTATTGGCGCCTTCTGCTTCAGCAGCCCGCAACAGTACCGAGGCGTACAGCACACTGATGTGGCCGAGGGCGTTTTGGCGCTGTGGTGATGGCGACGCTCGTGTGCTCATAGGGGCGTATAGGGGGTTGTAGGGGTTTATGGATAGACGCTGTCTGACATGTTGTTTCAGGATAACAAAATGTTATTCCAAGATATTGTTGATCGCAAGTTAGCCGGGTAGCTTAGGGCCATACAAAAAGTCGGACCCTTCGAAGGTCTGATCCCAATGCACATGAGGAGACCACCATGACCGTAACCGCCACGCCGGGTGTAGCCAAATACCCGAACCTGCTTGAGCCGCTTGATCTCGGTTTTACCAAATTGCGCAACCGGACCCTCATGGGCTCGATGCACACCGGTCTGGAGGAGGCCAAGAACGGCTTTGATCGGCTGGCTGCGTTCTACGCTGAGCGGGCCCGAGGCGGCGCTGGCCTGATCGTGACGGGCGGTATCGCGCCCAATGTTGAGGGTGGGGTTTTCCAGCACGCGGCCAAGATGACCGGTCAGGACGAAGTTGAGCAACACAAGATCATCACCCGCGCCGTGCATGAGGCCGACGGTAAGATCTGCATGCAGATCCTGCACGCAGGGCGCTATGCCTATTCACCGGAGCTGGTTGCACCGTCGGCTATCCAGGCGCCGATCAACCCGTTCAAGCCCAACGAGCTGGACGAGGCAGGCATCGAGAAGCAGATTCAGGATTATGCTGACTGCGCAGCCCTGGCTCAGGATGCCGGCTATGACGGTGTTGAGATCATGGGATCGGAAGGTTATTTCATCAACCAGTTCATCGTATCCCACACCAACCATCGCACCGATGGCTGGGGTGGCAGCTACGAAAACCGTATTCGTCTGCCCCTGGAAATCGTGCGCCGGGTTCGTGAGCGGGTGGGCGAAAAATTCATCCTGATTTATCGGTTGTCGATGCTGGATCTGATTGAAGATGGCAGCACCTGGGAAGAGGTGGTCCACCTGGCCAAGGAAATCGAGAAGGCCGGTGCCACCATCATCAATACCGGCATTGGCTGGCACGAGGCGCGGGTGCCAACCATTGCCACTTCGGTGCCAAGGGGCGCTTTCACCAAGGTCACGGCGCGCCTGAAAAGCGAAGTCAGCATTCCGCTGGTCACCACCAACCGCATTAACATGCCGGATGTGGCGGAGAAGATCCTGGCCCAGGGTGATGCCGATATGGTCTCCATGGCCCGTCCGTTCCTCGCCGATTCGGATCTGGTTTTGAAGGCCGCCGAGGACCGGGCTGACGAAATCAACACCTGCATCGGTTGTAATCAGGCCTGCCTGGACCACACCTTCAGTGGCAAGCTGACGTCCTGTCTGGTTAATCCCCGCGCATGTCATGAAACCGAGCTGACCTGGGTGAAAACAGCAACACCGAAGTCGATCGCGGTAGTCGGTGCCGGTCCTGCGGGTCTGGCCTTTGCCTCAGTCGCGGCCGAGCGCGGCCACAAGGTCACCCTGTTCGACGCCGGTAGTGAAATTGGTGGTCAGTTTAATGTCGCCAAGCGTATCCCGGGCAAGGAAGAGTTCTACGAAACCCTGCGCTATTTCCGCGTTATGCTGGACAAGCACGGTGTCGATGTCCGGCTCAACACCCGGGTTAATGTCGAGGAGCTCAAGGCGGGCGGCTACGACGACGTGGTTCTGGCAACCGGTGTTCATCCGCGCACGCCAGAGATTGAAGGAATCGATCATCCGAAAGTCATCGGTTATCTGGACGCCCTGCTGGAGCGTAAGCCGGTTGGTCAGAAAGTTGCCGTCATCGGTGCCGGTGGTATTGGTTTCGACGTCTCCGAATTTATCGTGCATAAGGGTACCTCAGCCGCCCTGGACACCGACCACTTCATGCGCGAGTGGGGTGTGGATCTCAGTGTGGAGCACCGTGGCGGTATCAAGGGGGTAACACCGGAAGTGCCGGAACCGGCCCGCGAGGTTTACCTGCTGCAGCGCAAGGCGTCGAAAGTGGGTAAGAACCTGGGTAAGACTACGGGCTGGATTCACCGGACGTCGCTGAAGAATCGTGAGGTTCAGATGGTGCCGGGTGTCAGCTATCGCAAGATTGACGACGAGGGGCTGCACATCACGATAACGCCCAAGGGTGCAGAGCAGGGCGAGGACCGCTTGCTGCCCGTGGACACCATTATTGTCTGTGCCGGCCAGGAGCCCCTGCGGGAGCTGCAAGGCGGACTTGAGGCCGCCGGCATCGCCGTGCACCTGATCGGCGGCGCCGATGTTGCCGCAGAGCTGGATGCCAAACGCGCCATCAATCAGGGCAGCCGCCTGGCCGCCGAGCTGTAAGTGTATGCGTGAGCGCCAGCGGGTTACCGCGGCGCTCACAAAACGTTGCAGTTTTTCCCTGTGCACAGGATATTGACTGACTAGACTGTTAGCCGAAGTCTGCCAGTTTGTGGAGCCACCCTTGTTCGTTTACATTGGCGGTTCCGCTAACACCGGCCTGCGTTGGAACATTCCGTGTGGTTTCGACGTGCTGGTGGTGAATCTTGTGACAATTAGGGAGCAGTAGATGGTATCTGCCGACCAGTCGACGGACGGTTACGCGGCGGTATTTTTCATGGACGAAGGCCAGGTCGTCCGCCAGATGCGCGCCAGCGAGTTTGGTGCGTTCCTGGATGGTTACGTGGGGTTGTCTGACCTCGCGGAAACCGATGTCAAAGCCGTACTGGTTGAGCTGGACCCGGAGTTGCGCGTCCAGGCACTGGTATTTTTCCGCATCTGGTTCGATGAGGAAGGGCGGGCGGACCCCAACTGGAACATCCCCATCGAAGACCTCGCCAAGCGAGGCGCGAAAGGTCCTGATCTGGGTGGTGGCGCTATACGGCTGGTGTGCCGTAGCCAATGCCCGGAACCACGGCTTGCTGATGAGTTGTGGGATCCTGACATGACCCCCGGCAACAATCACTTCCAGGCCATCCGAAAGGCCGTTGACGGCAATTCCCTGAAATTCCGCAAGATTGAGCCTCAGCCAGCCCAGCGCGAAGAGGTCATTCCGGTACTCAGTGCCGACTCCGATGCTTCTGAAGATGACGAGGATTCGGGCAACTCCGCCGATCGTGTGCGCCTGGCCCAGGTCATCCGTGAGCAGCGCCTGCGCATCAAGACGTTGCAGAGTGTGCACCGTGACACTATGTCTGATCTCCAGCGCGAACACCGCCTGGAACTGCAGGCCCTACGGGGTGAATTCGCGGAGCTGGAGCAAAAGTATGAGCGCCAGCGCCTGAGTAACGAGCAACTGAAGAAGCGACTGTCAGAGCGCAATGAGCAGTATCTGACGATGCAGGAGCAGATCGCTGCAGGGGGCGAGAGCAAGCAGCGGGACGAGGCCAACACCAATGCCGAGCTGGTGTTGCTCCGGGAACAGCTGGATCGGAAGCAGCGTGAACTGGAACTCCGCGACGACCGGATCGTGGCGTTGGAGCAGGAAAACCACGACCTTAGGAATCAGGAGCCGGTGGAAAACTCGATCATGGATCACCTCAAGAAGCAGTCGGTGTTTCTGGTGGCCTATCAGCCTGGCGCCGGTCATGTCACTCTGAAATACGAGGATATCAACAACTATTTCGCCAATCCGGTGGGCTATGCGGCCCAGCGGTGCGGCATGAACGAACCCGCCTACCGGGACTGGCTGGAACACTACGAGCATCCAGTCTGCCGGCATGCCGCGAAGGATGGCAGCCCATGTGGCGAGCCCGTCATGCGCATTAGTCAGCCTGGGGAATTTCGCCCGGGTATCGACGATCGTTGCGAACAGCATCAGGCCTGACCTCGCGATCTTTTTTCAGTATCCGGGCGACTTTCGTTAAACTGTGAGCCAGATTGTAACGGGGCTCATGGATTTGACGGGCCCCACCGCATCCCGACACCACAGGAAGCCTCATGGATCAATTCAGGAACATTGGCGTTATTGGCCGGATGGGCAGCGTGAAGGTGGTTGAATCCTTGCGCCAGCTTAAGCAATACCTTATTGCCAATAATTATCACGTCATACTGGAGGAAGACACCGCGGGCATGCTGCCCGGCCACGGGCTGCAGGTGGCCAGCAAGAAGCTGCTGGGCGAAATCTGTGATCTGGTTATCGTGGTAGGTGGCGATGGCAGTTTGCTGGGTGCCGCGCGTGAACTGGCTAAATCAAAGATTCCGCTATTGGGTGTTAACCGTGGTCGGTTGGGCTTCCTGACCGACATTTCGCCCTCGGATCTGGAAGAACGTTTGGGTAAGGTGCTGGAAGGCGAGTACATCGAGGAGACTCGCTTCCTGCTGGACGGCAATGTCGAGCGCAACGGCCAGCCCCTGGGCTTCGGTACTGCGCTTAACGACGTTGTCCTGCACCCGGGCAAGTCCACCCGGATGATTGGCTTTGATCTCTTTATCGATGGTCACTTTGTTTACAGCCAGCGTTCGGACGGTCTGATCGTCGCCACGCCTACCGGCTCCACCGCGTATTCGTTGTCTGCAGGCGGCCCGATCATGCATCCCAAGCTGGATGCCGTGGTTCTGGTGCCAATGTTTCCCCACACTCTCAGTAGTCGTCCCATCGTTGTCGATGGTAAGAGTGAGATCAAACTGGTGATAGGGGAGACTAATGAAACCTATCCGCAAATCTCGTTTGATGGCCAGATGAATATTGCCTGCGCTCCCGGTGACATCATCCGTATCACCAAGAAACCGTTCAAGATCCGCCTGATTCATCCGACGGGCCACAATTTCTACGCCACCTGCCGTGACAAGCTTGGCTGGGCAAGCGACATTTCATCGAGTTGATCATGGCTGTAAAAAGACAAGCCGCAAACCGCGGTTACGACATCATTGGTGACATCCACGGCTGTGCCAACACACTGATCCGGCTGCTGGAGCAGATGGGCTACCGCAAGGTGAACGGGGTGTACCAGCACCGCCGGCGCCAGGCCATCTTCATCGGCGATATCATCGACCGGGGACCACGAATCCGCGAAGCCTTGCATCTGGTTCGTGACATGGTGGAACACGGCTCCGCCCGGATCGTGATGGGCAACCACGAGTACAACGCCCTCGGTTACTGTACCCGGGCCCGCCCTGGCAGCGGCAAAAAGTGGCTGCGGGAGCACACGGCGCGTCACAACCGGTTGATCCGGGAGACGCTTGATCAGTTCGATGACCATCCCCATGAATGGAATGAATTCCTCGAGTGGTTCTACACCATTCCTCTGTTTATCGAGGAAGAAGGTTTCCGGGTGGTCCACGCGTGCTGGGATGGCGACCTCATCGAAAAGTTCAAGCGGGTTCAGGGTGGCGCCTGCATCGATGAAGATTTCCTCCATGCCTCGGCCGCGATTGAATCCTTCGCCGGTCAGGTGATGGACACCTTGCTACGCGGCACCGACCTTCGACTTCCGGAAGGTACCAGCATCACCGGTCGGGACGGCTATGTCCGGGAGTTTTTCCGAACCAAGTTCTGGGCCGATGACCCCGAGACCTACGCTGACGTGGTCTTCCAACCGGATCCTCTGCCACCGGAAGTGGCGCGGAAGGTACTGACCGACGCGGAGCGAAAGCAGTTGATCAGCTATCCGCTGAGTTCGCCGCCGGTCTTTGTTGGCCACTACTGGATGGAGGGAGAGCCGGCGCCGCTGAAGGAGAATGTCGCCTGTATCGATTACAGTGCGGTCAAGTATGGCCGGTTGGTGGCGTATCGCATGGACGGTGAATCGGTGCTGTCCCCGGATAAGTTTGTCTGGGTGGATGTGTCCCGCCCTGAGCAGTTGGGCTACCCCAACATGGAAGACAGTGTTGAGCGTTAACGCTATTGATGCCCGTTACCCCGAGAGTCGAGGTAGTTTGTGTACCGCGTAAAGCAGTTGGATACTACGGTCAATCTCGCCGGCTTCAGCCAGTGGCTGAAGGGCCAGGGTGTACCGCACCGAATCACCGAGGAAAATGACCACCAGGTCCTGTGGCTGGAAAATCCCCAGCACGCGGAACCGGTTCTGGAAGCGCTTGACCGTTTTCTCGCCGAGCCTGAACTTCGGGACGCGGTCGATCGCCAGCATCATTCCCCTGTCTTCGTTGGTGGGCGCTGGCAGCCATCGCCCAAACATGCACCGCTGGTGCTGGCTGCGATTGTCGTTGCTTTGCTTATGGTGTGGGTTACGTCCATGGGTCGCAATGAGCTGGCAGCCGCGCTGATGATGATCGATCCGCGCGATTTCGACTGGTCAACCCTCGCGGGCCGGATTGATGCGCTTGCCAGCACCCTGGCGAGCGGCCAGGTCTGGCGGCTGCTGACTCCCGATTTCCTGCATTTCAGCTGGACCCACATCATTTTCAATTCGGTGATGCTGTGGTTCCTGGGCAGTCAGATTGAATGGTTTGATGGGCGTGGGCGGTTGCTTACGCTCTTTCTGGTCACCAGTATTTTCTCTAATGGCCTTCAGTACCTGGTATCGGGTCCACTGTTTGGTGGGCTGTCGGGTGTGGTGTACGGCATTCTGGGTTATTGCTGGCTCAGTCAGCGCAAGCTGCCCCGATTCCAGTTCCCACCGGCGCTGGTAACGTTTGCCGTGGTCTGGATGGTAATAGGTTTTACCCCGTTTACGGAAATGCTGGGACTGGGCCGAATGGCCAATGAAGCGCATCTTGGCGGGTTTGTCAGTGGAGTGGCCCTTGCGCTGATTTTGCCCGTAAAAAGACAGTGACGGCACAAAAAAGCCCCACCGAAAGGTGGGGCATGAAAAGAGCTTTTAGCTCCTGATGAGAGAGACCAAATGAAACGACCGTTGTCATTTGGTGGTGTAATGATAATTATTATCGTTTGCATCTGTCAAACGATTCCGTCACATTTTTTTGAAAAGCGTTTCGGGAGTACCGAATGACTTACGATGAATTGATCGAACGACTGGATCCCACCGTCTACCGCAGCTTGCGCCTGTCTATTGAACTGGGGAAATGGCCGGACGGTAGAAAACTGACGCCGGAGCAGCGGGAAATCAGCCTGCAGGCGGTGATCTACTATGAAAGCCTGCACGGCGTGCCGGAAGAGGAACGCACCGGTTATATCGACCGTGGCCACAAGGCCGGTACTGCCTGCGATCCGTCGGTGCAGCGCCAGAACAGCGCGGGCAACGATGTTGATCCGGACCAGTTTGTTGAGGTTAAGTCTTGAGTGATTTGATTGACGTATCGGGCCGACTGCGCAAGATGCCGGCCGAGGCCGGCGAGCCGGTAACCTATTCCATTGCGGTCGGCGACAGCCGGATCCCGCTCAATGAATACCTCGGCAAACAGGTTCGCATTGATTTTGAGGGTGTTATTCGCTGCATCAACTGCGATCGCACCACCAAGAAGAGCTTCAATCAGGGTTATTGTTTTCCGTGTTTTCGGAAGCTGGCGGCCTGCGACACTTGCATCATGAGCCCGGAGAAGTGCCATTATCACCTCGGCACCTGCCGCGAGCCCGAGTGGGGCGAGACCCATTGCATGGTGGAGCACGTGGTTTATCTGGCCAACTCGTCTGGCCTCAAGGTGGGCATTACCCGCGGAACCCAGGTTCCTACTCGCTGGATCGATCAGGGTGCAGTGGATGCCATTCCCATGGTCCGGGTGGCGACCCGGTATCTGGCAGGTCTGGTGGAAGTTGCCTGCAAGGCCCACGTGGCAGATCGGACCAACTGGCGGGCCATGCTCAAGGGCGATGTGCCGGAGTTGAATCTTGCAGAGGAGCGGCAGAGGATACTGGGTCTGATCGCCGACGATCTGTCTGCGCTGAAAGAGGCCCATGGCCCGGACTCGATTCGCGAGGTCGATGAAGCCGGCCTGGGGCTCAGTTACCCGGTGGCTGTCTGGCCCGAGAAAGTGAAAACCCACAATCTGGACAAGGCTCCCGAGGTTGAAGGGGTGCTGGAGGGGATCAAGGGGCAGTACCTGATCCTGGACACCGGCGTGATCAATATCCGGAAATTTACCGGGTACGAAGTTCGTTTTCGGGTGCTGGGCGACTGATTCGTTCCGTATCTGCCTGACCTGACACATTCCCGCCTGCCGGTTTTACGGCAGCGCGCGGCTGAGTAACCTGGAGATAGACAATGCGCACCAATCAACCCCAGACCATTTACCTGAGCGACTATAAAGTGCCGCCTTATCTGGTTGATCATGTCGACTTGCGCTTTGAGTTGTTCGAAAACGGAGCGCGTGTTCACAGCGCCCTGGCGGTGCGTCGCAACCCTGAGGCTGGCGCCGGTGATATTCCCCTTGAGCTGGATGGGGACAGCCTGGTTCTGGAATCGGTTGGGCTGGACGGCGTTACTCTGAATGAAGCGGCTTTCGAAAACCGCGGCGACAAGCTGATCATTGCCTCTGTGCCTGAGCGCTTCGAGTTGGCCGTGGTCACTTGGCTCGAGCCGCAGAACAACACCCGCCTGGAGGGGTTGTACAAGTCCTCCGGCATGTTCTGCACCCAGTGCGAGGCGGAGGGTTTCCGCTGCATCACCTATTTCCCTGATCGTCCCGATGTCATGTCCCGTTTCCGCACCCGAATCGAGGCCGACAAGCGGTCCTACCCGGTGTTGCTGTCCAACGGCAACGATGTCGATCGCGGCGACCTCGACGATGGTCGGCACTTTGTCACTTGGGAAGATCCGTTCCCCAAGCCCTGCTATCTGTTTGCCCTGGTGGCTGGGGACCTGGTTGAGAAGCGGGATACGTTCACCACCTGCTCGGGTCGGGACATCGATCTGAGAATGTATGTTGAACCGCGTAACTCTGAAAAGTGCGACCACGCCATGGACTCGCTGAAGCGCTCCATGCGCTGGGACGAGGAGGTGTATGGCCGTGAATACGATCTCGACATCTTCATGATTGTTGCGGTTGATGATTTCAACATGGGGGCCATGGAAAACAAGGGCCTGAACATCTTCAATTCGTCCTGCGTGCTGGCCAGCCAGGACACCGCCACGGACCTTGCCTTCCAGCGAATTGAGGCGATCGTGGCCCACGAATACTTCCATAACTGGTCAGGCAACCGGGTTACCTGTCGTGACTGGTTTCAGCTCAGCCTGAAGGAAGGTTTCACGGTGTTCCGTGACTCCCAGTTCTCGTCCGACATGGGTTCGCCCACGGTGAAACGGATCGAGGACGTGGCTTTGCTGCGCACCGCGCAGTTTGCCGAAGACGGCGGCCCCATGGCGCACCCGATTCGTCCGGCGTCGTACATGGAAATTTCCAACTTCTATACCCTCACCATCTATGAGAAGGGCGCCGAAGTGGTGCGGATGATCCACACCCTGCTGGGGCCGGATCTGTTTCGGAAGGGCAGCGATCTCTATTTCGAGCGCCACGACGGGCAGGCCGTGACCACCGACGATTTCGTCAAGGCCATGGAAGATGCCTCCGGCCGTGATCTGTCCCAATTCCGGTTGTGGTATGAGCAGGCAGGTACACCGGTGCTGACCGTTGCCGATGAGTTTGACGCGGAGCAGGGCATCTACCGCCTCACGATCAAGCAGACTATTCCTGATACCCCGGGCCAGACTGACAAGAAGCCTCAGCACATTCCTTTTGCACTGGGGCTTCTCGGTGGCAAGGGTGAGTCGCAGCCGCTGCGCCTGCAGGCCGGGGAGCAAGATGCACCTACCGAACGAGTGCTGGAACTGACCGGCGAGACTCAGGTGTTCGAGTTCCACGGCCTCGATGGATGCCCGGTGCCGTCCTTGCTGCGGCAGTTCTCGGCACCGGTCCGTGTGCGTTATCCCTGGACCCGCGAGCAGCTGTTGTTTCTGATGAGCCACGATCCGGACGGTTTCAACCGTTGGGACGCCGGCGAGCGACTGGCGGTGGATGTGATTCAATCGCTGGTGGGTACGCCGAAGGATGCCCCGGTTGATTCCAGGCTGGTGACCGCCTATCGGCACCTGGTGTCGGATTCATCCCTTGATCAGGCACTGGTTGCCAAAATGCTGCAGTTGCCGTCGGAGGCTTACCTGATTGAGCTTGCGGAAAGTGCCGATGCACCCGCCATTCATGATGCACGCGAGCGGGTGCTCAAGCACCTGGCGATTGCGCTACGTGATGATCTGATTGCCTGCTATCGTCGCAGTGTCGAGGCTGGTGCATACCAGGTTACCCCCGACCAGATTGCCCGCCGGAGCCTGCGCAACACCGCATTGGCGTGGTTGCTGCAGATCAACGATGAGGAAGGGCGGGAACTGGCTCTGCGTCAGTTCCGGGAGGCGGACAACATGACTGACCGTATCGGCGCGCTTCGAGCACTGGTGAACTCGGATTACGAAGATGACCGGGCCCAGGTTCTGGAGCAATTCTACGAGCGCTTCAAGGAAGATCCGCAGGTGGTCGAGCAATGGTTCTCGGTACAGGCGACCAGTGACCGTGCTGGTCAGTTGCCACAGATTCAGCAATTGCTTCAGCACGAGGCTTTCGATTGGAAGAATCCTAACAAGGTGCGTTCAGTGGTGGGTGCCTTTGCCGGCCAGAATCTGGCTGCTTTCCACAGTCCAGACGGTTCTGGCTACGATTTCCTGGCCGACCAGGTCTGCCGTCTGGATGACAGCAACCCTCAGATCGCGGCCCGGCTAGTGACACCATTAACTCGCTGGAAGCGCTTTGCACCGGCTCACAGCCAGCGCATGAAGACTGCACTGGAGCGGATTCGTGATAAAGCGGGTCTTTCACGGGATGTTTATGAAGTCGTCCATAAGAGCCTCGTCGGCTAATCGTTGAGGATTTTTCCGGCTGTGTTGGTTAAGCAAAGACACAGCCGGATACAAAATCGCACTTTTGATCGATAGACAATCTTGGACGTTCGTCTAGTCTGTGGCAAAGTCTGTTTCATGCGCAGACCACAATAAAAGGCCCTCCAGAGGCTTCCAGACGGACTAAGGTTACACAATGAGATACAATAAGAACGCTATTCTCGGCGGCCTTATGGCCCTTTCTGTCGCCGCGGCACCTGCTTACGCTGCGGTTTCATCCAGCCAGGCTGCGCGCCTGGGTAACGACCTGACTCCCTTTGGTTCACCGATGGCCGGCAATGAGGCTGGTACTATCCCGGCCTGGGATGGCGGTATCACCGAACCTCCGGCGAGTTACGAGGGCAGTGGCGACCATCATCCGAATCCGTTCCCGGATGACGAGGTGCTGTTTACGATCAATGCCGATAATGCCGGTCAATATGCCGAGCATCTGACCGATGGCCTCAAGGCCATGTTCGAGGCCTATCCGAGCACTTTCGAGATTCCGGTCTATAAGACCCGCCGTAGCCATTCTTTGCCGGATTTTGTCGTCAAGAACACCCGTGACAACGCCACCAGCGCGACCATTGTGGGTGACGGTGCCGGGCTTGATGATGCCTTTGGCGGCTATCCGTTCCCGATTCTGAGCGGTAATGATGAGCAGAAAGCCTGGCAGGTAATCTGGAACCATCTGACTCGCTGGCGTGGTATCTCTTTGACCCGTCGCGCCAGTGAAGTGGCTGTTCAGCAAAATGGCGACTACACCCTGGTTACTTCCCAGCAGGAAGCCTTCTTCAACTTCTACAATCCCGAGGGCGGCGAAAACACCCTCGATAACGTGATCTTCTACTATCTGTCGTTCACCCAGTCGCCACCCCGTTTGGCCGGCGGTGCGATTCTGGTTCACGAAACCCTGAACCAGATTATTAATCCGCGAAACGGCTGGGGCTACAATGCTGGTCAGCGCCGCGTACGCAGGGCGCCCAACCTGGGTTATGATTCCCCGATCGCGGCGGCCGACAACCTCCGTACGGCGGACGATACCGATATTTTTAATGGTGCTTTGGATCGGTACAACTGGACATATGAAGGCAAGAGGGAAATTTACATTCCCTATAACAACTATGAAATTGCCCAAGAGGGGCTGTCTTACTCCGAAATTTTGGGCAAGACCCACCTTAACCCGGACCTGATGCGTTGGGAATTGCATCGGGTTCACGTGGTAACGGCGACACTGAAAGACGGCGAGCGGCACATCTACGCCAAGCGCCGCTTCTACGTGGACGAGGACAGCTGGAATACTGCGCTTCTGGACCAGTACGATGGCCGCGGTGAGCTCTGGCGCGTGAGCATGGGTGTTCTGAAGAATTATTACGAGCTGCCGGGCACCTGGACAGCGCTGGAGGCCTTCCACGACCTGCAGGCACGCCGTTATCACGTCCAGGGCCTGGACACAGAAGAACAGAATACGACGGTCTTCACCGACGACGTTCCCAACAAGCGATACTTCTCGCCGGCCTCGTTGCGTCGCCGGAGTGTTCGCTAAATTTCAGCGAAAATGGAACCCTCTGTGCCAACTGAACGTTGACACATACCGTACCGGCAACTTTCGGGTTGTCGGTATGTTTATGCTGAAGGGCCCGAAAACTGATTCAAGTTACACAGTTACCAACAACTATAGGCAATCCGAATGGCTACAAGCTTTATGTGCAAAACCCTTGGTGCAGCATGCCTTGGGCTTTCCATGGCCTGTGCGACCCCTGTTGCATTCGCACTTGCGGACGTCATTGAAACACCGGCACGTCCAACAGAGCTGGCTCCCGACAATCTTCTGAACGATGTAGAACGTGCCGGCGACCGCCTTGTGGCGATTGGTGAGCGCGGTCATATCATCTTTTCTGATGATGAAGGGGCGACCTGGGCCCAGGCAGAGGTCCCGGTTTCTGTCACGCTGACCGGCGTCGATTTCGGCAGCGAGACCCACGGCTGGGCCGTTGGCCACAGCGGTGTGGTGCTCCATTCGGACGATGCCGGCGCAACCTGGGAGCTTCAACTGACCGGTATCCGCGCTGCGGAACTGGCCATTGAGAGCCAGGAAGAAGCCATTGCGGAGATGGAAGAACGTATCGCCGTTGCTCCAGAGGAGGAGAAATCGGACCTGGAGTGGGCGCTGGACGATCTGCTCTTTGCCCTTGAGAACATGCAGGCTGACCTCGATATCGGCCCGGTCAACCCGTTCCTGGATGTTTGGTTCGGTGATGAGAGCACGGGTTTTGTTATCGGCGCCTACGGGTTGTTCTTCCACACTCAGGACGGTGGAGAGACCTGGCAGGACTGGTCGCCGCGGTTGGATAATGCCCAGAACTTTCACCTGAATGCGATCACGCAGATTAGTGGCGGCGCTATGGTGATTGCGGGTGAGGCCGGTCAGATCCATGTCTCGGTTGATAATGGTCAGACCTGGGAGCGTCGTGAAAGCCCCTATCCTGGTTCGCTGTTTGGTGTTACTGGCACCAGTCAAGCCGACGAAATTCTGGTCTTTGGCCTACGCGGCACGCTGATGCAATCCTCTGATCTGGGCCAGACCTGGACTACGGTCAACACTGGTTCCACCGCCACGCTCAATGACGGTGTTTACCTGAATTCCCGGATCATCCTGGTTGGTAACGGCGGTGCCGTCCTAACCAGTGGAAACGGTGGTGATACCTTCCAGGAGTACCTGCGTGACGACCGGTTGGGTCTCATGAGTGTGGTGCCGATTTCAGGTACTGAATTGCTGCTGGTCGGTGAGGGTGGTGTTACAACGACCAATGCCAAAGGCAAAAACCTTCAATAATGCCCTGATGTGGCAACAACCGAACAGACAATAAAGGGGCTTTTGAATGTCTAACCTTAAACATGGCAAGGACGAGCATTACCTGACGACGCCAAAAGCAGAGCCGTTCCTGGAACGCCTGATTTTTAATAATCGCGCCGTTATCCTTTTTGGCTTCTTGCTGCTTACGCTCTTCCTGGGCTACAACGCTGCGAAGATCCAGCCGGACGCCAGTTTCGAGCGGATGATTCCGCTCGAGCATCCGTACATCATCAACATGCTCGATCACCGGGACGATCTTCAGAATCTCGGTAACTTCGTCCGTATTGCGGTGGAAGTGGAAGACGGCGATATTTTCAGCGCCGAGTACATGGAAACCCTGAAGCAGATCACCGATGAGGTTTTCTATCTCGACGGTGTTGACCGGTCCGGTCTGAAATCCATGTGGACCTCGAACGTCCGCTGGGTTGAGGTGACAGAACAGGGTTTCCAGGGCGGCACAGTCATCCCGGATGACTACGACGGCTCTAAAACCAGTCTGGAAGCTTTGCGCCAGAACGCGCTGCGCTCCAACGAAGTAGGGCGCCTGATTGCCGACAACTTCAAGTCGACGATTGTTTACGCGCCACTGTACGAAACCAATCCTGAAACTGGCCAGCCGCTGGATTACGGCGAGTTTTCCCGTCAGCTCGAAGAGAAAGTTCGTGCGAAGTACGAAGAGCAGAACCCCAACATCGAAATCCATATTGTTGGTTTTGCCAAGAAGGTCGGTGACCTGATCGAAGGTATCGGTTCGATCGCCTGGTTTGCCGGTATCACCATCATACTGACTACGCTGCTGCTGTTCTGGTACTCCCGTTGCATCGCCGGCACCCTGGTTCCGGTGTTTACGTCGATCATTGCGGTTTTTTTGCAGTTGGGCGCACTGCGCCTGTTGGGCTACGGCCTTGATCCCTACTCGGTACTGGTTCCATTCCTGGTGTTTGCGATCGGTATCAGTCACGGGGTTCAGATCGTTAACGCCATGGCGGTTGAGTCGGCCAAGGGTTTTGACTCGATCACGGCGGCTCGATTGGCGTTTCGTGCGCTCTACATTCCCGGCATGTTGGCCCTGATTTCCGATGCCTTCGGCTTCCTGACACTGTTCTTTATCGAGATCGACGTAATCCGGGATCTGGCGGTTGCGGCCGGCATCGGTGTTGCCTTTGTAATTATCACCAACCTGGTGCTGCACGTTCTGATCATGTCGTACATCGGCATTTCCAAAGGTGGCGTGAAGCATGTCCAGAACCATGGCGAGAAGCAGGACCGCAAATGGCGTGTGCTGTCGTACTTCTCCCACCCGGGTGTTGCACCGATTTCCCTGCTGATTGCGGTGATCGGGCTTGGTCTGGGCCTGTACTACAAGCAGGACCTGAAAGTCGGTGACCTGGATCGCGGTGCTCCTGAGCTGCGCGCAGACTCCCAGTACAACAAAGACAACGCCTTTATTATCGACAACTACTCCACCAGTGCTGACGTACTTGTGGTGATGGTGAAGACGCCGGTTGAGCAATGTACTCAGCACGACGTTCTGCGTGCCATGGACAGCCTGCAGTGGGAGTTGCAGAACACTCCGGGCGTACAGTCTTCGGCCTCTCTGGCAGACGTGTCCAAGATCGTAACCAAGGCGCTGAACGAGGGTAACTGGAACTGGTACGAGATCTCCCGTAACCAGACCATTATCAACGCGTCGATCCGTAACGCACCGTCGGGCCTGATCAACACTGACTGCAGCCTGACTCCGGTGCTGGTGTTCCTTGAGGATCACAAGGCGGAGACCCTGCAAACCGTCGTTGAGCGGGTTGAAGAGTTTGCCTCAAACGCCAGCAACGAGAAGCACACGTTCCTGCTGGCGGCCGGTAACGCCGGCGTGGAAGCGGCCACCAACGAGGTCATTTCCAACGCCAAGGACAAGATGCTGATCATGGTTTACGGCGTGGTGAGTCTGCTATGCCTGCTGACCTTCCGTTCGATCCGGGCTGTGTTGTGTATTGTGGTACCGCTGGGGCTGACCTCCATCCTCTGTGAGGCGATCATGGCGGTTTCGGGTATCGGTATCAAAGTTGCCACGC
>Ga0207908_1000042_pt1 | contig 56563 bp, 63 predicted proteins | sample MalvirmetagMSP81_FD_184224 | JGI IMG/M metagenome (GOLD analysis project Ga0207908, IMG submission 184224) | Marine viral communities from the Deep Pacific Ocean - MSP-81 (SPAdes) | ecosystem: Environmental > Aquatic > Marine > Oceanic | place: Pacific Ocean | collected 2011-04-18
CATGTCAATTTCTTTTAGGCTTTCTTCAAAAAGATCCGCAAAGCTCTCGCTCATTATGTGTCCTATGTGATCAACGCAAGTTTACTCCGTGCTACCAGCGACACGGTCTGTTAGTCATGTCCGGATATGGCCAGTGGCTGGCCGATAACGCCACATCCGGCATTTCAACGACGAAAAGGTGCAGTCAGGCCTGACCTGCTGCGGCCAAACACCTGTCTAACACCTCTTCTATACTCAACCCTGTAGAATCAATGACTTGCGCATCATCCGCAGGCTTGAGAGGGGCTGCAGAACGGTTCATATCCCGCTCATCGCGAACCCGTATCTCTTCTAAAAGGGCATCAATATTAACATCGACGCCTGCGTCCTTCAACTGGCTAAATCGTCTACGAGCCCGCTCCTCGGCACTGGCGGTCAGGAAGATCTTGACCGGAGCCTCGGGGAATACCACCGTGCCCATATCACGACCATCCGCCACCAGGCCCGGCTCCCTTCGGAAATCCCGCTGCCGCTGTAACAGTGCATCCCGAACCGGCTGCATAACAGCAACCCGCGATGCGTTATCGCCGCAGGTCTCGGTACGTATCTCAGCGGTGACATCCTCTCCGGCCAGAATGACCTTCGCCGGCTCACCCGGAGGTGTCGGCTCAAATGCTACATCTAATGAGGCTGCAACAACAACCAGTCCAGCCTCATCTTCCAGGGCCACACCCTGACGCACTGCCGCCAGTGCGGTCAAGCGATAGAGCGCGCCACTGTCGAGCAGGTGAAAGCCCAGTTTCTTGGCCAGCATCTGGGTGACCGTGCCCTTGCCCGATCCACCGGGGCCATCGACCGTGATTACCGTCGGCAGGTTATCCGTCATTACTCAGCTCCCTCCGCGGAAATGCGGATGCCGGTACTCTGGGCCAATTCCACAAAACCGGGGAACGAGGTTGCCACATTGGCACAGTTAGTCACTTCAATGTCATCTGCCGCCCGCAAGGATGCGACCGCAAAAGCCATGGCGATACGGTGATCGCCTTCGCTGTCGACCCGGCCACCGGAAATGGTTTGCCCACCATCAATGATGATGCCGTCCGGGGTTACCGTGGTCTCGACACCCAGATTAGCCAGACCATCCGCCATCACCTGGATCCGGTCACTCTCCTTAACGCGCAGCTCTTCTGCGCCACGCAGTACAGTTCGCCCCTTGGCACAGGTCGCGGCAATGAACAGCACCGGGAATTCATCGATAGCCAGGGGCACCTGGTCCTCCGGAATGTCGATACCGCTCAACTCCGCGGAACGAACCCGAAGATCAGCCACCGGTTCACCGCCAATTTCACGCTCATCAAGCACCTCGATGTTGGCGCCCATCTGGCGCAGGATGTTGATTACGCCGACTCGGGTCGGATTCATACCAACGTGGCGCAGGGTCAGGTCCGAGCCCGGAGCAATGCTGGCAGCCACCAGGAAGAAGGCCGCAGAGGAAATGTCGGCCGGCACATCGATATCAGTGGCAACAAGCTCACCGCCACCGCTGACACTGGCGGTCGCACCGTCGCGGTGTACGTGATAGCCAAATCCGGCAAGCATGCGCTCGGTGTGATCCCTAGTCGGCGCAGGCTCTGTCACCGAAGTACTGCCCTCGGCATAGAGACCCGCTAGCAACAGGCAGGATTTCACCTGGGCACTGGCGACAGGCATTTCGTAGTGGATGCCGGTCAGGTGCTGGCCGCCACGGATCTTCATCGGTGGGCGTCCGCCTTCGGCGGTATCAATCACCGCGCCCATGGCACGCAACGGGTCTGCTACACGGCCCATGGGGCGTTTGGACAGACTGGCATCGCCAGTCAGCTCGGAATCGAATACCTGGGCCGCCAGCAAACCGGCGAACAGACGCATGGCCGTCCCGGAGTTGCCCAAATACAATGGCCCCCGGGGCGCTTGCAGGCCGTTAATACCGACGCCGTGAATGCGAACGAAGCCGTCGTCCGGCCCCTCGATGGTCACCCCCATATCCCGAAACGCCTGAAGCGTCGCCAGGCTATCCTCGCCCTCCAGGAAACCCTTCACCTCGGTGATACCGTTAGCCAGTGCACCCAGCATGATCGACCGGTGGGACATGGATTTATCGCCCGGAACCCGCATATCTCCGGCGATTGCACCGCCGGGCTGAAGACGGAACGTTACCTGATTCTCACTGTTTTTTGTCACGTAAGCCTGCCCTGAAAGCATTTTTGAAAAATGTTCCCGCGCCGCCTTGGCGCGACTGAAAACCCGGAGCAGCATGGCGCTGTCCTGATTGGCAATCGCATCGCGCAACTGATCCAGATCATGGGTGAAATGGTCAATTACTCGCAGTACCGCGTCACGGTTGGAAAGAAAAATGTCATGCCACATCACCGGATCGCTGGCCGCGATTCGGGTAAAGTCCCGAAAACCGCCGGCGGCGTACCGGAAGATGTCCATATTCTCGTCTTCGCCGGCCAGAGTATCCACTAGCGAAAAGGCGATCAGATGCGGGAGGTGGCTGGTCGCTGCAAGCACCTCATCGTGATACGCCACCGACATAGTCAATACGGTGGCGTCACACCCCTCCCACAGCCGCTTCAGATTCGCCAGGGCCTCGGGATTGGCGTCGTCGGCCGGCGTCAAAATAACCTTGTGGCGGGCAAACAGATCGGGGTTGGCGGCGCGAATGCCACTCTTCTCAGAGCCCGCAATCGGATGGCCGGGAATAACCTGCGGGGACAGGCTCCCGAACACCGCCTCAACATCGGCCACAAAACTGGATTTGGTGCTACCGACATCGGTCAGTACCGCCGACTCACTCAGCCAGGGCTTGATTTCTGCCAGGACCGCCCGGGTAGCCCGAACCGGAACCGCCAGAACGACCAGATCACTGCCGGTGACTGCCTCTTCAATAGACTTTGCAGCCTGATCAATAACCCCCAGCTCAGCGCCAAGCGCCAGCTCTTCCGCGCGCTTATCTGCCCCGACGACCACTTCAGCCAGGCCGTTTCGCCTCAGCGCACAGGCCAGCGACCCGCCAATCAGCCCCAGCCCAATAATCGCGACACGCTTGAACAGAGCTTGCTGACCCGACACCTCAGGCTTCCCTCTCAGACGGCAACCCTGATGACAAAGACTGTTCGAGCGCTTCAATAAATTGCTGATTCTCTTCCGCCAGCCCCACGGACACCCGCAGGTGATGAGGCATGCCGTAACCGCCTACCGGACGCACAATCACCCCCTTGGCCAGCAAGGCCTGGTAGATGTCCTGCGCGCGTTCGCCGACATCAACTGCAATGAAATTCGCAGCGGAGGGAATGTACTCAAGACCAAGCCGGTCAAAGGCCTGCTCTAGTTGTCGCAGCCCGGCACTGTTGATTTCGCGGGAACGCTCCAGATAGGCCTCATCTGCCAGCACTGCGGTTGCTGCCGCCAACCCCACGGTATCGACATTAAAGGGCTGGCGCACACGGTTGAGAATATCGGCGATGGCTGCCGAGCTGATGCTGTAACCCACCCTCAGTGCGGCAAGGCCCCAGGCTTTGGAAAAGGTTCTGCAGACAATCAGGTTTGGGAACCACGCCAGCAATTTCACACCATCCGGGTACTCATCGCCCTGCAGGTACTCGCAGTAGGCTTCATCCAGCACTACCAGCACATTGGCGGGAATTTTTTCCAGGAAAGCTTCTATTGCCGCAGCGTCGTGTACGGTGCCGGTCGGATTGTTCGGGTTGGCCACAAAAATCAGACGGGTACGTTCGGTCACCGCCGCTGCCATGGCGTCGAGATCATGACCCCAGTCACGGGCGGGCACGGAAATCCCTTTGGCACCAATCGCCTGGGTTACCAGCGGGTAAACCGCAAACGCATACTGGGAATAGATAACTTCGGCGTCCCGATCGGCAAAACAACGGGCAATCACCTCGAGGACATCGTTGGAGCCATTGCCCAGAGTGATCTGATCCATTTTGACGCCAAATCGATTCGCCAATGCCTGCTTCAGATCAAAGCCGTTGCCATCCGGATACAGACACAGCTCTGACAGCGCCTTCTGGGCCGCCTTCAGGGCAACGTCACTGGGGCCCAGCGGGTTTTCGTTGCTGGCCAGCTTCACGATATCGGCCGGGTTCAGTCCCAACTCTCGGGCCAGCTCATCAATCGGCTTGCCCGGCTGATAGGGAGACAGCGCCTGAACCCCGGTTACTGCCAGACTCTGGTAATCAACTGCCATCGCTATCATTCACTCCGTAACTTGTTCCTGCCCTTAACATCGCAATGCTAGAGAACACCAATCGGATAGGAACCCAGACGTTTCAGCTCAACCGCTTCCTCGTCCACCTGGGCCAGCAGCTTGCTCACCTTGTCGTCTTCCATGTGGCCCTCGAAATCGATGTAGAACACATAGGCCCAAGTACCGCTGGGCGACGGCCGAGTTTCAATGCGAGTCAGGCTGATACCGTGCTGATGGAAAGGTTCCAGCAACTGGTACAGGGCGCCCGGCTTGTTCCGCATGGAAACCAGAATGGAAGACTTGTCGTGGCCACTGGCCGGCACTTCTTCCCGACCAATGATCAGGAACCGGGTGGTGTTATCCGGACGATCTTCAATGCTGTTGGCCAGCTTTTTCAGACCGTAGAGCTCGGCGGCCATGTCGCCGGCAATTGCGGCAGCACCAGGCTCTTCCGCGGCCCGGCGCGCCGCTTCGGCGTTGCTGGACACGGTGATGCGCTCAATGCCGTAGCGATGGGTATCCAACCACTGACGGCACTGGGCAAAGGATTGCTGATGGGAATATATCCGCGTGATGTCCTGGTCTTCGTGCTTGGGCGACACCAGCAAATGGTGGTGAATCCGCAACTGCACTTCTCCGCAAATCTTCAGCGGCGACGACATGAACATATCCAGCGTGTGGTTGATCATGCCTTCGGTGGAATTCTCCACCGGCACCACGCCGTAATGGGCGGCGCCCGACTCAACTTCACGGAACACTGCATCGATCGCCGGCAGCGGCACACTAACCACCGAATGGCCAAAGTGCTTCAGAGCTGCAGCCTGGGTGAAGGTTCCCACCGGCCCCAGGAAGGCAATGTGCATCGGTTTTTCCAATGCCAGACAGGCGGACATGATCTCGCGAAACAGTCGCGCCATCTCCTCGCCCGACAAAGGTCCCGGGTTCTGTTCCTTGATACGGCGCAGCACCTGAGCTTCCCGCTCAGGGCGATAGAAGAACACGTCCTGATCCGGGTTCGAATCCATCTTTACGTGCGCCACTTCCTGGGCACAGCGGGCGCGGGCACTGATCAGATCCATGATCTGCTGATCAAGGCCGTCAATCTCGTCCCGGAGTTCGGCCAGACGAATCTGCTCGTCACTCATGATTAACCACGCTCCCTGGCGAATTCCGCCATGTACTGCACCAACGCGTCAACACCCGCTTCCGGCATGGCGTTGTAGATGCTGGCGCGCATGCCACCCACAGAGCGGTGCCCCTTGAGATTCAGCAAACCGCGGGCGTCGGCACCGCGAAGAAAATCTGCGTTGAGGGCATCGTCCGCCAGGGTGAACGGCACGTTCATCCAGGAGCGGAAACGCGGATTGATCGGGTTGGCGTAAAAATCGTTGGTATCAATGAAGTGGTAGAGTTTTTTGGCTTTACGGGCATTGATCGCCCCCATGGCCTCTACTCCACCCTGGGCCTTCATCCACTGGAACACCAACCCCGCCAGATACCACGAATAGGTAGCAGGCGTGTTGTACATGGAATCGTTATCGGCGATGACCTGGTAGTTCATCATCGTAGGCGTTTCCCTGCGGGCTTTGCCCAGCAGGTCTTTGCGGATAATCACCACCACCAGACCAGACGGCCCGATGTTTTTCTGGGCGCCGGCGTAAATCAGACCAAACTTGGAGAAATCCATTGGCCGGGACAGCATGGTTGAAGACATGTCCGCGACCAGTGGCACAGAACCGCTGTCTGGCACGAAGTCGAACTCCAGGCCGCCAATGGTTTCATTCGGGGTGTAGTGCAGATACGAAGCATCGGCACTGGTTTGCCATCCTGAAACATCTGGAATCGAGCTGAATCCGGAGTCCTCAGCGCTGGCCACCACGTTGATGTTGCCGTAACGCTTGGCCTCGGCGATGGCCTTCTTCGACCAGATCCCGGTGTTCACGTAATCTGCAGATCCGCCTTCTCCGAGGAGATTAAGGGGGATGGTGGCGAACTGACTGGAAGCCCCACCCTGCATGAAGAGTACGGCGTAATCATCTGATATACCGGCTAACTCACGAAGATCTCGCTCGGCAGTTTCAGCAATCTGTACAAACTCGTCGCTGCGATGGCTCATCTCCATCACGGACATGCCAGTGCCGCGCCAGTCCAGCATTTCCTCGCGTGCCTGCTGCAGCACTGCCTCCGGCAAAGTTGCCGGGCCTGCACAAAAGTTATACGCCCTACTCATGTTCCGTGATCTCTCAAGTCATACTGATTCGGTCTGTTAGCAGTGCCGGCTTAGTCTTCGCCGGCACCGTCCTCTGAGCTGCTCTCACCAGCTTCACCATTGGGCTCTGTCCCTTCCAGCGTTTCGCCTTCAGGTGTTTCACCGTCGAGTTCTTCACCATCAAGGCCAGCGTCATCGGCTTCAGCAATCCGCTCTACGCCTACAAGACGCTCATCTTCCTGGCTCAGCTTGATCAGACGCACACCCTGGGTGTTCCGGCTCAGCACGGAGACTTCGTCCGTGCGGGTCCGCACCAGAGTGCCCTTGTCGGAGATCAGCATCATCTCATCGCCGTCGAATAGCTGGAGGGCTGTTACCAGATTTCCGTTACGCTCCGAGCACTGCATGGCAATAACGCCCTGACTGCCTCGGCCGTAAGTCGGGAATTCATCAATGGCTGTGCGCTTACCGTAACCGTTTTCACTGGCGGTGAGGATCACCCCATCTTCCTGAGGAATAATCAGGGAGACCACATGGTGCCCTTCTGGCATCTTGATGCCGCGAACACCACGTGCGGTCCGGCTCATCGGGCGAACAGCCTCTTCATTGAAGCGCACCGCTTTACCAGCGGTGGAGAACAGCATGATCTCAGCATCGCCCTTGGTGATAGCGGCGCCAATGAGGGTGTCACCTTCGTCCAGCGACAGAGCAATCAGGCCGCTGCTGCGCGGACGAGAGAAGTTCGGCAGCGGCGTCTTCTTGACGACACCGGCGTAGGTCGCCATCAGCACAAACTGGTCTTCCGGATAATCGCGCACCGGCAAGAAGGTGGTAATACGCTCACCTTCGTCCAGCGGCAGGATGTTCACCATCGGACGACCACGGTGAGCACGGCTGGCCCGGGGAATCTCAAATACCCGCAACCAATAGACCTTGCCCCGGTTGGAGAAGCACAGAATGGTGTCGTGAGAGTTGGCGACCAGCAGCTTCTCAACAAAGTCCTCGTCCTTCATGGACGTTGCCGCCTTGCCTCGACCACCGCGACGCTGAGCCTGGTAATCCTCGACCGCCTGGGTCTTGGCGTAACCACTGTGGGAAATCGTTACCACCAGGTCTTCTTCGTCAATCAGGTCCGCGATGGTCAGATCGCGACGGGAACTGGTGATTTCGGTACGACGCTCATCGCCAAATTCGGTAACAATCGCTTCCAGCTCTTCACGAATAACCTGCATCAGGCGATCAGGATCACCGAGGATGTCCAGCAGGTCGGCAATCTTCTCCAGGATTTCCTTGTACTCATTCTGCAGCTTCTCGGTCTCAAGACCGGTCAGGCGGTGCAGACGCAGGTCCAGGATCGCCTGGGCCTGTTCCGGAGACAAGTGATACAAGCCTTCGCGGAGGCCAAAGATTTCCGGCAGATCGTCGGGGCGACAGGCGTCTTCACCCGCGCGTTCCAGCATGGCCAGGACATCACCGGGCGACCAGCCCTTGTCCATCAGCTTTTCTTTGGCTTCAGCCGCGGACGGCGAGGCCTTGATCAGCTCGATGATTTCGTCGATGTTGGCCAGCGCAACGGTGAGGCCCTCCAGAATGTGGCCACGCTCACGCGCCTTGCGCAGCTCGAAGATGGTCCGGCGTGTCACGACCTCGCGGCGGTGACGGACAAACGCATCCAGCATTTCTTTCAGGTTGAGGGTCTTCGGCTCACCGTTGATGAGCGCAACCATGTTGATGCCGAATACAGTTTGCAGCTGGGTCTGGGCAAACAGGTTGTTGATGATGACGTCCGGGTTTTCACCCCGACGCAGTTCGATCACAACCCGGATACCTTCTTTGTTGGATTCGTCGCGCAGTTCAGAGATGCCTTCAAGGCGCTTCTCTTTCACCAGCTCCGCAATCTTCTCGATCAACCGGGCCTTGTTGAGCTGGTAGGGCAGCTCAGTAATGATAATGGCATCGCGGTTGGTTTTCTTGTCGTGCTCGATTTCGTGACGGGCGCGAATGTAGATCCGGCCGCGGCCTGTACGATAGGCCTCAACGATACCCGCCCGGCCATTGATGATGCCCTGGGTCGGGAAATCCGGTCCCGGGATGAACTCCATCAGCTCATCAACGGTGAGGTCCGGATTGTTGATCAGTTCCAGACACCCGTTCACCACTTCCGTCAGGTTGTGGGGTGGGATATTAGTGGCCATACCAACGGCGATACCGGAGGAGCCGTTGACCAACAGGTTGGGAACCCGGGTGGGCAGCACTTCAGGGATGCGTTCGGTGCCGTCGTAGTTGTCGACGAAATCAACCGTTTCCTTTTCCAGATCCGCCAGCAACGAGTGGGCGATCTTTTCCATGCGAATTTCGGTGTAACGCATGGCGGCCGCATTGTCGCCATCAATAGACCCGAAGTTACCCTGGCCATCAACCAGCGGGTAGCGCAGGGAGAACGGCTGAGCCATACGAACGATGGTGTCGTAGACCGCAGAGTCGCCGTGCGGATGGTATTTACCGATAACGTCACCGACCACACGGGCCGACTTCTTGTAAGCCTTGTTCCAGTCATTGTTCAATTCGGACATGGCGAACAGAACGCGGCGATGCACCGGCTTGAGGCCGTCCCGCACATCCGGTAGCGCACGGCCGACGATGACGCTCATGGCGTAATCGAGGTAGGACTGCTTTAACTCGTCTTCAATATTTACCGGCAGGATCTCTTTGGCTAACTCACCCATCGAGAAAGGTTCCTTTGCGTTATCTGGAAGTCGTGTCGGAGCCGTTTCCGGGCCCCCTAGTTATTCTGTAATAAGCCGCCGAGTCTACCACAATCACACCGTTACCGGGGCAACTGTGAGACAGGCTTAATCAAACACCACCGTCTTGTTTTCGTAGGTAATCACCTGATCTTCGATGTGGGAGCGAAGGCCTCGGGCCAACACGTTCTTTTCCACATCCTTACCCAGGCGCACCATGTCGTCGATGGAGTCGCTGTGCGTTATGCGAATAACGTCCTGCTCGATGATCGGACCTTCGTCCAGATCCTCGGTGACGTAATGGCAGGTCGCACCAATCAGCTTCACACCACGGCTATAGGCCTGGTGGTATGGTCGCGCACCGGCAAACGAGGGCAGGAAGCTGTGGTGGATATTGATCACCTTGCCCGAGTACTTGCGACACAGCTCGGCAGGCAGAATTTGCATGTAGCGGGCCAGCACGACCACATCAACATCGTACCGCTGGAACAGGTCCTCGATGTGGGCGAAGGCCTCGGCCTTGTTATCCTTGCTCACCGGAACATGGTGATAGGGAATCTCATGCCACTCCACCATGCGCCGAAGGTCATCGTGGTTGGAAATCACCGCCGCGATCTCGGCATTCAGCTCCTTGCTATGCCAGCGGTGCAGCAGGTCCGCCACGCAGTGTGACTCCTTGCTGCACATCAGAATGACTTTCTTAGGCCGGGCTGAATCCGCAATGTGCCAGTTCATGTCGAACTCGCGGGCAATGGGCTCAAATGCTGCCCGGAACTGGTCAAGACCAAATGGAATTGAACTGGCCTTGATTTCGTGCCGCATGAAGAACCAGCCAGTCTGGGTGTCCGAGTGATGGCTCGCCTCGGTAATCCAACCGTTGTAAGTGGACAAAAAATTACTCACCTTGGCGACAATCCCGACCCGATCCGGGCAGGAAATCACAAGACGATAAGTATGCTCCATGGAAAGCCTTTCCTTAACTAAAATCCGGGAAAGCAGGTGCGTCGGGGAACCACTGGCGGAACAATCGACAGGTTGACGTTACGCACCGATGAAAATGACCGGCTATCATAGCCTATCTGAACACCAGAAACGAGGAACGGAATCATGGACAAGGCCCCACAGCGGCGAAACAAAGGAGCCCGCCTCAAGAGGCGGTCAGAGAGCCTCAGCGCTATCGCCCTGACCCTGACATTGCTCACAGCCAGCCCAAGCTTCGGACAGGCCATTCTGGAAGGCGAACGTTTCCACCCCGCCGTCGCCACCCAGGGTATGGTGGCCACCAGCCACACCCTCGCAACAGACGTCGCCCTGCAGGTTTTGAAAGTCGGCGGCAATGCAATTGATGCCGCGGTTACCGCGGGCTTTGCCCTGGCCGTCACCCAGCCACGGTCCGGCAACATTGGCGGCGGCGGATTCATGCTCATCGCCAAAGGCGACGACAGCGCCCCGGAAGCTATTGATTACCGGGAGAAAGCCCCCGCCGCAGCCTCGGAAACCATGTTCCAGGACGATAACGGCGAGGTGGTCAAGAACCGGAGCCGGTTTACCCACCTGGCCGCTGGTGTCCCGGGCACTGTTGCCGGGCTGGCCATGGCGCTGGAGCGCCATGGCACCCTGACCCTGAAACAGGCTCTGGCGCCGGCCATTAAACTGGCCCGGGACGGATTCACCGTACCGCAGCGCTTTACCGATGGTCTGGAACAGGCCCGCCCGCGCCTCGAACGATGGCCGGTGACACTGTCGACCTTCTACAAGGCCGATGGCAGTGCCTACCAACCAGGCGATACCTTTCAACAGCCGGCCCTGGCTGCCACGCTTCAACGCATTGCGGACCAGGGGGTAGACGGTTTTTACGAGGGTGAAACCGCTGATTTGATTGTTGCGGAAATGGAACGTCACGGAGGTCTCATTACCGAGGCTGACTTGAGCACCTACGAGCCGGTGGTTCGCAAACCCGTGCATGGCACCTATCACGGCTATGACGTTTACTCCATGTCGCCGCCCTCCTCTGGTGGCACCCACATCGTGCAGATCCTGAACATCCTGGAGGGCTATCCGCTCCGGGAATCAGGCCATAACACCGCAGACACCATTCACTGGATGGCCGAGGCAATGAAACTGGCCTACGCCGACCGCTCCCAGTACCTCGGCGATACCGATTATGTGGATGTGCCCCTGGCAGGTCTGACCAGCAAGGCCTACGCCGAGACGCTGAGGAAGGACATCACAACCGAGCGGGCACGTCAGGCCAGCGAGATCGGGCCAGGCCAGCCCGCGGCCTATGAAAGCCCCGAGACCACCCACTTCTCCGTGGTCGATAAATGGGGCAATGCGGTTTCTAACACCTACACCATCAACTTCAGTTACGGCTCTGGCATCACCGTGGAAGGTGCCGGCTTCCTGCTCAATAACGAAATGGACGATTTCAGTGCGAAGCCCGGCGTCCCCAACGCCTACGGCCTGATTGGTGGCGAGGCAAACAAAGTGGAGCCCGGCAAACGCATGCTCAGCTCGATGTCGCCCACGATTGTGAAAAAACAGGGTAAGAATTTTCTGGTCACCGGTAGTCCGGGCGGCTCCCGCATTATCACCACCACCTTGCAGGTGATCCTGAACGTGATCGACCACGACATGAATATCCAGAGCGCCGTCAGCGCGCCGCGAGTACACCACCAGTGGTTGCCGGATGAACTGCGCATTGAGCAGGGAGTAAGCGGCGACACGGTTAAACTACTGGAAAGCCGGGGCCACACCGTGGTCACCAATTCGGCGATGGGGGCCATTCAGAGTATTATGGTGGGAGAGGACGGAACACTTTACGGGGGTGCTGATCCGCGGCGTAGTACGTCCTCGGCTCAGGGTTACTGATACCGCCGCCGCGCCCAACTCATTGAAACCAGGAGGCGACAATGTATCTGTCTGTGCAATTAAGCTGCTATCCGCTCAAGGAAGACTACAAGCAACCGATCCGGGACCTGATTGCCCGCCTGGAACAAACCGGGCTGGAGGTCTACCCGGGCCGCATGAGCACGGAGATCTTCGGAGAGTACGACGAAGTCATGAAAGTGCTCTCGGATACCATGAAATGGTCATTCGAAACTTACGGCAAATCCGTATTTGTGGCCAAAATCATGGAGGGTGACCGGAGACCAAAATGACCGCACCCAAAGAACCGGGCGACCGGAAACCGTCGGACTCACCTCAACCGGCCATTCCAAATCAATACTCCTTCCTATGGCTGAGTGCTGCCATCTTTTTGATGGTGCTCTGGCTACAGGATAGCGGGCAGCCCAAGCTGCAGGAATTGGCTTACTCCGAGTTCAAGACCGCGGTCATCAATGGCCAGGTGGCCGCCGTTACTCTGAAGGACGAGCGTATCAGCGGCCAGTTTTCCGACGCCGATGCCGGATTCCAGACCATCCGCCCGCCGATGGAAGACCCGGCATTACTAAACCTGCTTGAAGAATCCGACGTCACCATCTCGGCGGCCCCATCCGGGCTGCCCTGGTGGCAGGAACTGATTCGCGGTTTTCTGCCCTGGATTCTGCTGCTGGCACTGATGTTCTGGTTCTGGGGCGTGGCCCAGAAACGGATCAGCCAAGGCGGTGGCCCCTTCGATTACGGCAAGTCGAAAGCCCGCCTGGCCCGACGGGAAACCTCCACCACCACTCTGGATGACGTCGCCGGCATCGAATCGGCGAAACGCGAGATCGCCGAGATCATCGATTTCCTCAAATCACCGGAAAAATACCGGGCCCTGGGCGCCGAAATGCCCAAGGGCGTGCTCTTGGTGGGGCCACCGGGCACCGGCAAAACCCTTTTGGCGCGCGCCATTGCCGGCGAGGCCGAGGTGCCCTTCTTCAGCATCAGTGCCTCGGAATTTATCGAAATGTTTGTTGGCGTGGGCGCCGCCCGGGTAAGGGATATGTTCCTGAATGCCCGCAAGGCCGCGCCAGCGCTGATTTTCATCGACGAACTGGATGCCATCGGCCGCTCTCGTGGCACCGGGCTCGGCGGTGGCCACGACGAACGGGAACAGACCCTGAACCAGATCCTCACGGAGATGGATGGCTTCGAACCCCACGAGAACATCCTGGTGCTGGCCGCCACCAACCGGCCAGATGTACTGGATACCGCCCTGCTCCGGCCCGGGCGATTCGACCGAAAAATCACCCTGGACCGCCCCCACAAGGAAGCCCGTACCGAGATCCTGAAAGTACACGTGCGCAAAGTGCCCCTCGCCGACGATGTCGACCTGGAACAGATCGCGGCGCGCACCATTGGCTTCTCCGGTGCGGACCTGAAAAACCTGGTCAACGAGGCCGCCCTGACTGCCGCCCGGGAAAACCTGCACGAAGTCACCGCCCACTGCTTTGAACTGGCCCGAGACCGAATCATTTTGGGAGAGGAGCGTGACGCCCACCTCTCTCCTGCAGAGCGCGAGGCCGTGGCTTACCACGAATGCGGCCACGCCATCATGGCCTACTACCTGCCCAAAGCCGACCCGCTAACCAAGCTCACCATCATCCCTCACGGCATGGCCATGGGTGTCACCGAGCAAACCCCCCGGGACGATCAGTACAGTTACACCGAAAGCTATCTGAAAGATCGGATCAAAGTCATGCTGGGTGGCCGCTCGGCCGAAAAGCTGATCTATGGCGAGGTCAGCACCGGCGCCCAGAACGACCTTAAAGAAGCCACCACGCTGATCCGCAAAATGATTGGCCAATGGGGTATGAGTGAAAAAATCGGACCTCTGGGCCTGAGCATTGGCGAGGAGCACGTATTTCTTGGCCGCGAAATGGGCCTGCCAAGGGAATTCAGCGAAAAAACCGCGGAGCTGATTGATGCAGAAATTCAGGCTCAGTTGATGGCGCTGGAAAAAGCCACGCTCGATTTCCTGACCGAGCACCGGAGCCAACTGGAAGCCCTGGCCAAAGCCGTGCTGAAACAGGAAACCCTGTCAGCGGAAGAGGTTGATAAAATTCTCAAGCGGGAAGACGACCGCAAGATTGCCTGAGCAGCCGCACGGCTGCCCAGGCCAAAGCCATCCCGATCAAGAATGGCCCAGAATTGCTGCCAGTTTGTCCTGAGTTTTCTCCTCGAAATCACTGGCATCATGGCGTTCGTGCAGCTGTTCCTCTGGCTCGCCCCACGTCCGGTTAACCATTCGCCCACGCCGTACCGCCGGGCGATGGGCAATTTCTTCCATCCAGCGCACCACGTTGGTGTAGGTATGGGCCTCCAGGAATTCGGCCGCATCGTAAACTTTATTGGCCACCAGGGCGCCGTACCAGGGCCAGATCGCCATATCGGCGATGGTGTACTCGTCACCCGCAATGTAGCGGTTATTCGCCAGCTGACGATCCAGCACATCCAGCTGCCGCTTCACCTCCATGGTGTAACGGTTAATCGGGTACTCATATTTTTCCGGTGCATAGGCGTAGAAGTGGCCAAAGCCGCCACCCAGCATGGGCGCGCTGCCCATTTGCCAAAATAGCCAGTTCAGGGTTTCCGTGCGCTTGGCAATGTCCTTGGACAGGAAAGCGCCGAACTTCTCCGCCAGGTACAACAGGATGTTGCCGGATTCAAACACCCTGATGGCTGGATCGGCACTGCGATCCACCAAAGCCGGAATCTTGGAGTTCGGATTCAATTCGACAAAGCCACTGCCAAACTGGTCGCCGTCACCAATTTTGATCGGGTAAGCATCGTATTCCGCGCCCTTGATGCCCTGCTCCAACAGCTCTTCGAGCATAACCGTGACTTTGACCCCATTCGGCGTTGCCAACGAGTAAAGCTGCAACGGATGCTCGCCCACCGGCAACTCCTGGTCATGGGTGGGCCCGGCAATCGGCCGATTGATTTTGGCAAAGGTACCGCCACTCTCAGACTCCCATTTCCAGACTTTGGGAGGGGTGTAGGTCGGGTCACTCATAACGAAATGCTCTCCTAACGGGCAAAATGGACAACGTTGAATGGTCGCCCTTTGGATTTGCTGTAAGTGATACGCCGCTTAAGGCGGACAGGACCAGTCGGTCAAAAAATACCGATAACTCACAGGTATTGGGCCGGAAACAGGGGATTCAAGCACGGCCCCTTATTGGGGATTACACGCACTGGCGCTACCACAGCAAGTTCCGAATTCACTGCTATAGTTGCATGGGTGCATTTCACAATTTTTGACAATCTTGTTCACACCGTCCAGTGACGGATTCCACTGTAAACAAGGGAGTTCACCCATGAAGCCAATCAATCATTCAGCACGGCCCTGGCTACTCGTTGCGATGTCCACTCTTTTGGTCGCCTGTGCCGGTCCAGGACCCAAACCGGACAGCGAGTTACAGGCTGCCGAGTCGTCGGTCCAGCAGGCAGAGTCGGCAGACGCCCGCAAATTCGAGCCGGTTTTGCTGAACCAGGCTCAGAATAAAGTAGCGGATGCCCGTGAGTTAATGGATCGGGAGGAATATCGGAAGGCAGAACGAATGCTGGAGCAAGCCGCTGTGGACGCTCAACTGGCCGCTGCTCGCTCAGAAACCGAGAAAGCCCGGCGCGCAGTCGCAGAGATCAACCGCTCTATCGATGAGTTGCAGGATCAGATCAACACCAACGAATCGTAAGCCCGAACCAGGAGATTGAGATAATGACTCGCACCTTTGCCACCAGCATCGCAGTCGGGCTGATTACTCTGATCACCGGCTGTGCCAGCACCCCACCCTACAACGCCAAGGTCGACCAGGCCCGCACCCTGTACCTGAACATCGAACAGGATCCGGATGTCGCCCGCAGTGGCGCCAGACAACTGCGGGCCGCCAAGCGAGAGCTTGACCGGGCGGAATCGTTGCTGGAAGAAGACGCCGATCTCGTCGCCATTGAACACGCCGCCTATCTTGCCAGCCGGCACGCGGAAATTGCCCAGCAACAGGGGCTACGCGCATCACTGGAAGACGAAATCAGCTCCGCTGAAGAGCGTCGACAGAAGATCATGCTGCAGATCAAAACCAACGAGGCCGATGCACTGCGAGCCCAGATGGCAGCCCTGCAGGCGGAAAAGACCGAACGCGGCATGGTATTGACGCTCGGGGATGTTCTGTTCGACCTGAACAAGGCCGACCTGAAAGCCTCGGGCCAGCGAACCGTGGCTCGATTGGCGGAATTCATGCTGCAGTACGACGACCGCCGTGTTCGGATTGAGGGTTACACTGACAGCACCGGCGAAGAATCCTACAACCAGCGGTTGTCTGAGCGTCGTGCCATGGCTGTCTATGACGAATTACTCAGCCACGGCGTTTCCAGCAGCCGTGTCGAGGTGGAAGGCTATGGCGAAGCCTATCCGGTGACCAGTAACGACACCAACGCCGGGCGACAGCAAAACCGGCGTGTCGAAATCGTGATTTCAGACGAAACCGGCCAGATTGAACGCCGCTAACGCAAACCAGGCCCGGAGGCGTGCATGATGCTATCGATTCAAACTGCCCAGCACCTCAACCATCGGGGCCTGGTTAACCTGAATGAAACCGCGCTTTGGCCGGTCCAGATCAATAATCAGAAACACGATCAGGGTAATCAGCAAAGACACCAGCATGATCGGGACGACCATCCGTTGCCCGCTCAACCCCGAGGAGTATCCCATGATCCCCCCGGACGCTATAAAGACGACAAACAGAAGGATCAGCACCACTTCCGGCACGTGCATCTGAAGTAAGGCATTGCGCTTGCCCTGACTATCGATGACATCGTTCAGGGATTTGACGAACGCCCCCGTTGTTACCGGACGCGGATCGACGTTGGTAGCCGCAACCGCCAGCGACCACAGCTCACTCTGCAGCTCCGCGATCTTGGCATTGTACTCGTTGCGCTCATCAACCTTGGTTAAATCAACCTGGCCTACCTCCACCCGTACCTGCGCATAATCACGCCACAGCTGCTTGGCGTCATCCTGGAATTCCTGCGGCAGCAACTCCACCCGCAGCACCGCCGTTCCTATGGCATTGGCTTCATCAATGACAGCAATGCTGCGATTGTCATAGCGCTGCATCGACATGCTGAAGGTAAAGCCCAGCAGCAATGCCAACAAACCCAGAATACTGGCCTGAACAGACCCTGTGAGCTCTTTCATTTCCGACGTGGTGCGAGCCTGAGTGAAACGGCCGGTTCTGAAACCCAGCTCGTTGCAGACAACAATTGCGACGAAAAGCGCCGCGGCAATCAGAACGCTGCTGAAACCGTACAGTACTTCCTGTTCGTTCATGGTCATTTCCAGGTGAGGCGAAAAGCGGAGGAAGGCGAGGCGTTGCCGCTACTTGAGGACATAACACTATCCTCGTTTTGGGCGACATTAAAGCATGGGAACGAGGCTTTCGCTAAATCCCCATGTGAAGGAGAAATCCGCAAAACAGTGCGCTATCCCCGGCCATTTAGTCCATACCGGCGGCCCAGGAGTACAATGGTAGTAGACCACCTTGTGGAACAGTGATCAGACCATGACCAGCTTTCGACGATTCCTATGGATGTTTTTGCTGATCGTCCTCGCTCCTAGCGTTCAGGGCGCCCTACGTTGCGGGACCTATCTGGTCGACAACGACGCCTGGCCCATTGAGGTGGAGGAGCGCTGCGGGCCGCCGGACTATGTGGTGGAATACCCCACGGCAACAATCCCCGGGCTGGGCGTGGTGCAAACCGAGATGCACTGGTACTACAACCCCGGGCCCCAGCGGTTCATAAGGCGCTTAACCTTCCGCAATGGCAAGTTGGCGCAGGTGGAAAGCCTGGGTTACGGATTCCACGTTTCCGACCGGGCCAGCTGCAACCTCAGTACCCTCCGGCACGCCCGAACCGAGTACGAGTTAATCGCCCGTTGCGGCGAACCCATTTCAAAACGGGTGGAATGGCGTACACCCAAGCCCAGACGCCGCCTGGAGACCTGGCAGGGATTGCGGCCGGTACTGGTCCAGCTATGGCTGTATGACCTCGCCGACAACCAGTTCCGGCAGGTGGTCACCCTGAGAAACGGGCAGGTGGTGGACATCGAGTCCCGCCCCAACCGGTAACGTATCCGACCTCAGGATAACCCCGTCCAGCTGCCCTACCCGTTTTCGGGGTCAGGCGCGGACTAGCGTGCTGCCCGCGCTGCTCTCGCCGCATGCAACTTCTTATAGCTCTCAACCAGGCGCAGGTGCTTATCGAGGCCTTCAAGCTGCGAATTAGTTGGGGTAAGGCCGTAAAAGCGTGTACTGCCATTCACTGAGCCAACCACCGCGTCCATGGTTTCATCTCCGTACATACGCTTGAGATTGAACACGTAATCGTCCAGTTCAAGCTCATCATCCAGGGTGATTTCCAGCACCGCGTTCACCGCCCGGTAGAACAGGTTGCGCTCAACGGTATTGTCGTTGAACTGCAGGAACATGTCGACGAACTCCAGCGCTTCCTCGTGCCACTCCAGCGCCAGGCAGATCAGCAGTTTCAGCTCCAGAATCGTCAGCTGCCCCCACACGGTGTTCTCGTCGAACTCAATGCCGATCAGGCTGATGATCGTCATGTAGTTGTCGAGCTGGCTGGCTTCCAGGCGCTCCGCCAGATCCGCCAACTGCTCGTCGGTCAGGGAATGCAGATTGAGAATGTCCTGACGGTAGTCCAGGGCCATGTTGGTGTTATCCATGATCAGGTCCTCGACCGGATACACCTCGGAGTAGCCAGGCACCAGAATACGGCAGGTTGGCGCGCCCAGGTCTTCGTAAACCGCGACATACACCTCTTTGCCCATTTCCTTGAGGATATTGAACAAGCCGACGGATTCTTCTTCATTGGTGCCGGAGAAATCCCACTCACAGAACTCGTAATCCTGCTTGGCGCTGAAGAATCGCCACGACACCACACCGGTCGAATCAATGAAGTGTTCAACAAAATTGTTGGGCTCAGACACCGCCAGGCTGTTGAATGTGGGCGGCGGTACATCGTTCAGGCCTTCAAAGCTCCGGCCCTGCATCAGTTCAGTCAGGCTGCGCTCCAACGCCACTTCAAAGCTCGGATGTGCGCCGAAGGAGGCAAACACACCGCCGGTGCGCGGGTTCATCAGCGTTACGCACATAACCGGGAACTGGCCGCCCAGGGAGGCATCCTTGACCAGGATCGGGAAACCCTGAGCTTCCAGCGCATCAATGCCCTCAAGAATATCGGGGTACTTTTCCAGCACGCTGCGAGGTATGTCCGGCAGCGCAATTTCCTCTTCGATGATCTGCCGCTTCACGGCCCGCTCGAAGATCTCTGACAGGCACTGCACTTCCGCTTCGAACAGCGTGTTGCCCGCACTCATGCCGTTGCTGAGGAACAGGTTCTCGATCAGGTTGGAGGGGAAGTACACCACCTCACCATCGGACTGCCGAACGAACGGCAGGGAAACAATACCCCGCTCTGCATTGCCGGAGTTGGTATCGATCAGGTTGGAGCCACCCAGTTCGCCATCCGGGTTATAGATGGCCAGGCAGTAGTCGTCCAGAATGCCCTCGGGCAGCCCGTCTTCGGGCCCGGGCTTGAACCACTCCTCATTCGGGTAATGCACGAACTCGCTGTTGGCGATCTCTTCGCCGAAGAACTGATCGTTGTAGAAGAAGTTGCAGTTCAGGCGCTCAATGAACTCACCCAGCGCGGAACACAAGGCACTTTCCTTGGTGGCACCCTTGCCGTTGGTAAAGCACATAGGCGAAGCCGCGTCGCGAATATGCAGTGACCATACGTGCGGCACAATGTTGCGCCAGGAGGCGATCTCAATTTTCATGCCCAGATCCGCCAGGATTCCGGTCATGTTGGCGATGGTCTGCTCCAGCGGCAGGTCCTTGCCTTCGATGTAGGTGCGGGCATCGCCGTCTGGCTCCACCATGAGCAGAGCCTGGGCATCTTCGTCCAGGTTATCGACCTGTTCAATCTGGAACTCTGGGCCGGTCTGAACCACCTTCTTGACGGTGCAACGATCGATCGACCGAAGGATGCCCTGACGATCCTTGTCGGAAATGTCCTCCGGCAATTCAACCTGAATCTTGAAGATCTGGTTGTAGCGGTTTTCCGGGTCGACGATGTTGTTCTGGGACAGGCGGATGTTGTCCATGGGAATATCCCGCGCCTTGCAATACACCCGCACGAAATAAGCCGCACACAGCGCCGAGGATGCCAGGAAGTAATCGAAAGGACTGGGGGCTGAGCCGTCGCCCTTGTAGCGGATAGGTTGGTCAGTAACGACAGTGAAATCGTCAAACTTGGCTTCAAGTCTGAGATTGTCGAGAAAGTTGACGTTGATTTCCATTACGAGGGTACCAGGATTGGAGAATTTGGCGCGCCGTGGCCTTATATTCCCGCCATTATCCAGTTTTTGGTGCCGCTCGTCTTGGGCATTGGCTTAACACCAATGCTCTGTAACGAAAGAAATGATCTGAACCGCAAGGCCGCAAAGCCTGCCAATCGAGAAAGCTCATCTCAATCAGCAGGCTGGCCCACCTCTTAACTGTTTAACTTTCGATTTCGAAGCTTGAAGGCAGCCAACGGTAGCAAAAGCATCAACCATCCGGCAGCTCCGCCACCGCCTTTCGGTTTCACCGCAGCCTCAAGAACTTCCAGCTCTTTCTCTGCCATATTCACCAGAGATTCAACTTCGTTGAGTCGAGTAAGCTGTTCTTGAAAAAGTCCCAAATCCAACTGCTCTTTTATGAGCACATCGGATTCTGCAATCGCATTGGCAACATGGACCAGGCGTCGTTTGAGCTCGGCACTTCCAAGACTAACCTGACCATCCGCTATCGTTGAGCCAATGCCCACTGCAACACCGGAGTTTGCAGTTCCTCCAGTTACCACGGCATCTCGCTGGATATAGCTACGGTAGGTTTGACAAAAAATCTCATCTTCAGCGGGCACTCCCTCAGGAATTACTCCTATTACAGGCTTCGGATCCGAAGAAGGAGTGGAGCAGTCATAGTCCGGAGCAGTGCCATCGCTATAAACCAGGTAATCTTCGAGGCTTTGCTGGTTAAAGTAGAAATAATTGTCACCACCATTGATGGACTGGTTCGCTTCCACCCTCCAGGACTGACCTATCACACCATAAACGAAGGTATTTTCGAGGCCATGTCGAATCAATCCACCTGGCATAACAGAGCTGTCGTACCACCGAATTCGCGTATTGTTTTCCTTGAGCTTTAGCACACCACCGGTAAGGTCTTCACCGTTATTGCAATCTAAGCCGACACACAGGTTTTGTTGCACAATCAGGTCATCCGATATGAGCTGATCTGCAAAAGACACTGACGCAGTCAAAGCGCTAATCAAACACAATGCATAATTTCGTACTTTCATGAGCAGAATTCCCAACTGAACCGACGTTTTAATTAACCTGAGCCGCAACGGCTTCAAGCCGCTCAACCAGATCAGTCAGACGCGATTCCAGCTCAGACAAACGAGTTTCAAGTGCAGTTACCTCTGTAGAAACCGAAGCCGTAGCTGTGGTTTTGAACGCGTTAAACTGGCTCAAAGTCACGGCATCGGAGTCATCAACAGCGTCAGCTACGGACGTGACCCTTCGCTCCATTCCCAAATCCCCAACCGACACCGCCCCCTCGACCACTTCTGCACCCGCTCCCAGGGCTACGTCACCCTCGGGTGAAATCATCAACGTGGTAAGTTCGGTTGTTAGGTTCTTGATGAAAAACGATGAAGGCATTGCGGTGCCCCCATCAGAAATGCCCATCACCCAATCCTGAGTAGGAAAGCTGGCAGAGGTACTGGTGTCCTGAAATAAAATCTGAGGTGTTGGCGATTGCAGGCGTAAAGTATCGAAACCGAATTCTGCGTCTACGACACAATCTTCCCCGGCACAAAGACTGCTTTGGACAATCAGGTCGTCCAGGATGACCTCATCCGCCTGTGTACTGAAGGGTAAAGCTAACGCTACAACGGGCACCACATAAAAGAAGCTTCGCATTCAAGTATCCCTATTTGATCGAACTACTGCTTATGATGGCCGTTCACAAATAACGTCGGCCGTCGGTCCATTCTCACCAGCCCCAAGGACTGGCGAACCGAAAGAGTTTATGTCAAAAAGTTAATAAAACAACATGAAACATTGTGAAACATTCAGTAACCCTGAGCGGAATCCCAAAATAAGCGCTAAAAATGAATGAACTATCACCTAAACTCGCTCAAGCGATTGCACGATTAACGTTTCCTGCCCTTTTAGGAGCATTGGCAATTGTGGTGTGGGCGTCGGGGCCTGAAATCGCGGGAGTGTTTCAGTATCAGCGTGAGGCACTTATTGAGGGGCAATACTGGCGACTGTTAACAGGCCATTGGGTCCATTTGGGGTGGCAACATCTCACAATGAATCTGGGCGGATTGGCGGTAATCTGGCTATTATTTGGCGACGCTTTGGGCGGCATTAAAGCCTGGATCATGACCGCCGGGATCGCGCTTTTTACCTCAGCTTCCCTACTTTTCGTTCAGCCTGAGATCGAATGGTACGTAGGCCTTTCAGGACTGCTACATGGACTGCTTGCGGCGGGAGCACTTCTATCATTGCGAGCCATTCCTGTCGTTTCCTCGTTAGCACTCGTATTGTTGGTAGGGAAACTCAGCGTTGAACTTGCGAGTGGTGGGAGTAGCCAAGTCGAAGCAATTATTGGAGGACCGATACTAATACATGCCCATCTCTATGGTTCGCTAGGAGGGGGCCTCTGTGCTGCGATTTTCGCGCTGAATCGATTGGCGAACACACTCAATATCCTCAGGTAACTTGAGTGCTTCAATGCAAACTACGCGTGCCTGAAAGCCGTCTCCCTGAACTATGGTCGAAGACAACCTCAACGTCCTACCAATGTTCTTGAATAGTAGGTGCCACACTCGGATCAAACGAACCAAACTGCCGGTGAGCCACGTATACCGATTTTAACTGACCATTCAGCTTCCTATTTTGCAGGCATCATGATGAACAAATTGCCGAAAGATACCCAAACACGCATGACCGCTGCCCTCGCAGGCGGCTGGGTCGCAGATGCCGCAAGCCTTGGATTGCACTGGCTCTATGACAGCAACCGGATACTGGAGGTTGGTGGCCAGGAGCCAGAGTTTCTAACGCCCAGCGCTGATTACTTTGGAAAAGGCTTCGGGTTCTTTGCCCACGGTGGCAAACAGGCCGGTGATGTCAGTCATTATGGTGCCGCAACCAAGGTGCTCACTGACAGCCTGCTGGCCTGCCGGGGTAAGCTCAGTGTGCGGGATTACCAACGCCGCTTTTTAGCCTACTTTGGTCCCGGTGGTGACTGGCGGGGCTACATCGACAACCCCACCCGCATCACTCTGCAAAACCTCGTCGCCAACGAACAGAAGGCCATTGGAGCAGGCCAAGCGTCCATCCAGACGCCCTTGACCGACAAACAGAAGCGCATCCTGGTACAGAAAGTACTGCCCTACACACGCCGGCTGAGTGGTGACCAGTTGGCGAAGCCTGTCCGCGAAGCCATCAGCCTCACCTATCAAGAACCTGAGATACAGGAAGCGGGAGTCTTGTTGGCTGAAGCCATTGACCAGCAGTTGCTGCCCGAAAGTGGCGCCGATGACATGCAATTGCCCGCAGTATCCAAACTGCCGCCCCTGGTTGCCTGCTATGCAGGACAGGATGACCTCATGGCACAGGTCGAAGCGGCAGTGCGAGTGACCAATCACAACGACGATGCCGTGGCCTGGGCCCGGTGCGCGGCACGGCTACTGGAGCAGCTGTATCTCGGTCAGTCACTGGCGGAGGCGATAGACAAGGCCGCCGCAGAAGCGCCTGATCGCAAGAATCTGGACCAGGCCCTCTCGGCGACGTCACTGGATGCAATAAACGCTGGGAATACCTTCGGCCGCACCTGTTACCTCCACGAGGCCATGCCGGTGATCTTCCACATCATCAGCCAGGCTAGCTCCTTCACTGAGGCCATTCGGGCAAACATACACTGCGGAGGCGATTCCTGTGGTCGCGCCTGGATTATCGGGCCAGTCATGGCCGCTCTCCATGGCGCAGGCACTTCCCAGGGCGTGCCGTTAAGTTGGCTTGCGCGGGTCACGGATGCTGCCAGCCTTTATGATGATGCAGAAGCGCTCACAGGTAGTTGACAAAGTCCACCAAAATGAATAAGGTTGACTCTATCAACTATCTATAGAGAGCAAAATGGCAAACTCCTCCCTCAGCGATGCTTTGCACCGACTTATTCACGCTTACAAGCGACAGCTCAGAGCGGGTATCCAACAGCAGCAAATCCCACTTCCCATCACTCACATCCGCGTTCTGAAAGGCATCTGCCGGCTCCCCGATGCCACCGCGCGCTCGATAGCCCAGCGCATGAATCAGGACAAAGCACAGATCACGCGCGTATTGAATGAGTTGATGCAGTCAGGGCTGATCGAAAAAACCGAGAACCCCGACGATCGCCGCAGCCAATTCCTGACCCCGACTTGTGATGGAAAGGAAATGATGTCGAAAATCGATGCTCTCGAAGAGCAGGCAGCGGAACACATGACCCGCAACCTGAGCGATAGCGAACTCGATACCTTCGTTCGCATCGCCGGCACCATGATCGAGAATTCAACAAGTGATGGCACCACAGGCAAAGGAGCGACCGACAATGGCTAGGCCTCCCACGAAAGAGTTGGTGGTTGTTCGTTCCACACAGTTAACAGAGCACATGCTGCGCATTACCCTCGGTGGGGAACAACTAGCGCACCTCCCGGAAGATCAGGAAAGCGCCTACATCAAACTGGTTTTTCCTAAGGGTGAAGGCGAGCGCCCTCTGATGAGGACATACACCATCAGGCACCAGCGGCAGGCTGAAATCGATGTCGACTTTGCCCTGCACGACCAAATGGGGCCAGCGTCACGTTGGGCACTCAACGCCCAACCGGGGGACAGGATTCTGATTGGTGGCCCAGGCCCCAGGAAACTGATCAATCCTCAAGCGGACTGGTTCCTGTTGGTCGGCGATATGACTGCGCTCCCGGCCATCAGCGTCAATCTGGCTGAGTTACCAGCCAATGCTTCCGGGTATGCGGTAATAGAAGTAACCAGCGAATCAGACATCCAGACTCTGGATCATCCGGAGGATGTGGAGCTGCACTGGGTGATCAACCCCCATCCTGACCCTGAGGGCATGTCTCTTGTCTCCAGAGTTAAAGCCCTGCCCTGGCTTTCAGGACAAGTCGCGGTGTGGGCCGCCTGCGAATTCAATGGAATGCGTGCGTTGAGGAAGTTCTTCAAACAGGAACGAGAGATTGCCAAGAGCCATCTTTACATCTCAAGTTACTGGAAACTGGGTCAATCGGAAGATGGGCATAAGCTGGCAAAAAAACAGGACAGTGAACAGTTAGCAACGGCCGTTTGAGACCTCACTGCTCAACCGCGCGCCCCGAGATGGATGCTATTTTCCACCAGCCAGATCAATGAACGTGCCCGTGGTGTAAGAGGCTTCATCAGACAGCAGCCACAGGATTGCATTGGCAACTTCGGAGGGGTGCCCGCCACGTTTCATCGGCAGGGATTCCGCAATGCGGTCCACTCGGCCCGGCTCGCCACCGTCGGCGTGCATGTCGGTGTAGATAAACGCAGGGCGTACGGCATTTACGCGGATGCCCTCTTCCGCCACCTCCCGTGACAAGCCGATGGTAAATGTATCAATCGCGCCTTTGGAGGCCGCGTAGTCCACATACTCCCCTGCGGCCCCAAGTCGTGCTGCCGCCGATGATACGTTGACGATTGCTCCACCCTGGCCGCCGTGCTTTTCCGACATGCGCTTCACAGCCTCTCGCGCACACAGGAACGAGCCGACGACATTGGCCTCGAAAATCCGTTTCAATCGCGCCGCGTTGATCGCTTCAACTCGCATTTGTTGCTCAAGGATGCCGGCGTTGTTGACCAGTGCGGTGATCGGCCCCAGCTTCTCGTCCACAGAGCTGAACAGGCGCTTTACATCCGATTCATCTGACACATCTGCCTGAACCGCAATCGCAGCTCCTCCGGCTGCCGTAATGTCATCAACAACCTGATTGGCCGCAGCCTCGTTCTTGTGAAAATTCACACAGACCTGATAGCCGCGCGACGCCGCGAGCTTTGCTGTCGCGGCGCCAATTCCGCGGCTGCCGCCGGTTACTATCATTACCTTCTTCATGCGCACCGATCCTTGCAGATCTTCTCAAAGCCCCAGACCCAGGGACAAACCGAAGCTGTCGACACCGATCCATGTATGAAGCAATGCCACCAGTACACCAACGATGCCCATATCCTTATTCACCCCATAATTAAATCTTCAACCGAGACTGCAGAAACGTTACCGGACGAAGCCGGCCATCATTCCTTGGTATCCGGCTCGCTGATCAAGTCAGCCATGGCTTCGGCGTGCGTAACGCCTTCGGCCTTGAGGCCGGCTTTAACGCCAGCTCGATTGCGTTCGGGCTGGTTTTGGCTGGCCTTAAGCTTCCCGGTCAGTTCTTCAATGCAGATCTCAATACCCACAATTCCCTGCATCAGGCGCTCAGTGTATTCCTCCGGGGCATCGTCCACGGACCAGGGCTGCGCACGATCGCGTTCGTGTTGGTCAGTGAGGTTGTGGAGGTGCTCTTTGAGCCAGCTTGGGTCCTGCACCACCCGAGCTGTGCCCTTGGCATGCACCGCGAGATAATTCCAGGTTGGCACTACCCGGCCGGTTTCGGCCTTGGAGGCATACCAGGAGGGGGACACATAGGCGTCCGGCCCCTGAAAAATCGCCAACACAGAACCGCCCTTCTCTATGCGCTGCCACACCGGATTGGTTCGCGCCAAATGACACTGCAAGGTACCGAGTGAGCCGTCTGGCTCCACCTGCAAATGGAATGGGACGTGATTCGCCTCGATGCCATCTTCGTCGGCAATCACAAACAAGCCAAAGCTGTAATCGCGGATATAGCGATGCAGCGTCTCTGGGCCATCTTCCTTAAAGTGCGTGGGCACATACATTCTGAGGATGCCTTTCTACCGGGTTTTATTGGGTTGGCGTCAGCCTAACGAGGTTCAAACCAGAATTCACGTCAGGTCCTGATAGGGATTGTACGCCACTTCCCAGTAGTGCCCTTCGGTATCCTGAAAATACCCGGAATACCCACCCCAGAATACCTCTTGCGCCGGCTTGATCAGAGTCGCGCCCGCCGCAATCGCCTGCTGTAGCACGGCATCAACGTCTGACTTGCTGGCGACATTATGGGCCAGCGTAATTCCGGAGAATCCAACCTCAACAGGAACTGGCAATCCAATGTCCTTGGCCAACTCCTCTCGCGGATACAGAGCCAGCCAGGTTCCTTCCAGGCTGAAAAAGGAGATTCCACCACCTTCGAACTCATGCCGTGGCAGGCCCAGCCCTTCGCCGTAAAAACGGGTGGCTCGGTCCAGGTCATCAACACCCAGTGTGACTATGCTGATCTTTGGCTTCATGATTCCTTTCCCGACGATCAAGGTTCTGTCACATCATAATAGACCGGTCAGGGACAACTCTCCCGGACTTGCAGGCAAGTTGGCAGCAACACGTTGCGATCTTCCTGCTCACCGAGGAACAACCGAGCAGCAATACGGCCCTTTTCAGCGCTTTGCTGGTAAACGGTGGTTAACGAAGGATGCAGGTTGGCGCCCTCGGGAATACCGTCAAAGCCGACAATGCGAAGGTCTTCTGGTACCTTCAGCCCCATTTGCAGGGCGGCCTGGATAGCCGCCAGGGCAATGCGATCACTCATGCACAAGAGCAGGTCAGGCCTTGGGCTGGAAGTTAGCGCTTCCCGTGCAGCCTGATAGGCATCCTGATGGGTATTGGTGGGTGTGGACCAGATGCGATCTGGCGACACCCGATAACCGGCAGCCTCCAGCGCGTCGGTGTAACCATGCAGCCGGCGTACCGAAATTGCCCTGGCTTCGTTGAAGAGTTCCCGGTCACGAACCCGGCAAACCCGATCAGTGTCCACCAGCCGAAGCCCAAGGATCGCCACGTTATTCGGCAACTGTTTAAGCGCGTGCTCAGCGCTATGCCGGGCTCCCTCATAGTTGTCGATGTTCACCCAGGTGCAGCCTTCCAGATCAAAGTCCACGGCAACCATGGTCTTTCCATGCTGCAACAGTCGGTCGTAGGTGCGCCCCTTCTTGAGCCAACCATAGATGATGAATCCGTCCACCATCGATTCCTGCAACCGGCTGCGATCCTCGTCGTCATCCTGCGACGACAGCAGCAGCATATTCATCTTCCGTCGGTCAAACACCTCAGCCAGGCCGTGCAGGAATTCGCTGGCTACAGGATCGGTCAGACTGTAGGCCAGGTTATCAGCCAGCATCACACCGACGTTGCCCGTCCTGCCCGTGCGCAGGCTTCGGGCCGCGGCATTCGGCCCCATGTAACCAAGGCGCCGGCATTCTTCCAGAATCCAACGGCGACGGGCCTCCGACAACTGGTCAGGCCGATTGAAGGCGTTAGAAATAGTGGCAGTGGAGACGTTGAGCATCTCCGCCATCCGTTTCACCGTCAGGCGTTTTGGCTTGTCGCTGACGTTCATGCCGGTTTCTCCATCAGGCTCTCCGAACGGCGGCCTGCTCGGCATCATCGCCTGCTACCCGCGCGGCTTTGCTCCCCAGGGCCAAGCCCTGGCTATCAAACAGATGCACACAAGCCGGCTCAGTGGTTAATATTACACGCTGACCTGGCTTAACTTCGCAGGGAACCGGCTGGCGCACAACCATCAGTTCATCCATGCCGGGCAGTGCTGCATAAACATAAGCCTCATTTCCCAGGTATTCCACATTGACCACCTCAAGGCCGGTGTCTTGTCCGCCCAGGCTGAGCTGAAAATGTTCAGGCCTGATACCCACGGTCACGTCGTCGCCAGTCTCCAGCGCAGAGGTATCCCGGTCGGCTGTCACCTGGCCCAGGCCATCAATGGCCACTCTGGTGGTGGCACCACCGGTGGAACCGATGACTTTGCCGGGCATCAGGTTCATCTTAGGCGAACCGATAAAACCCGCTACAAACAGGCTGGCCGGAGTTTCGTAGAGCTCATAGGGGGTGCCCACCTGCTCGACGTTGCCGCGATTCAGCACCACGATCTTGTCCGCCAGGGTCATAGCTTCAACCTGGTCGTGAGTGACGTAAATCATGGTTGATTGCAGGCGATCATGAAGCTTGGCGATCTCCGTACGCATCTGAACCCGCAGGCTGGCATCCAGGTTCGAAAGCGGCTCGTCGAAGAGCATGATCTTCGGCTCTCGGGCCATGGCACGGCCAATCGCCACCCGCTGGCGCTGACCACCGGACAGTTCCCGGGGCTTGCGGTCCATCAGCTTATCCAGCTGCAGCACTTCCGCTGTTTTTTCCACCCACTCCCGAATCTTTTCCTTTTTCGCCTTGCCCAGCTTCAAGCCGAAAGCGATGTTCTCATACACCGACATGTGCGGATAAAGCGCATAGGACTGGAAAACCATGCCCACGCCCCGCTCTTTCGGCGAGAGGTCTGTTACCACCTCGCCATCGATATCAATGTCACCGGCGGTGGGGTCTTCCAGGCCGGCAATCAGGCGCAACAGGGTGGACTTACCGCAGCCCGACGGACCGACAAACACTACGAATTCGCCATCTTCAATTCGCAGGTCTACGCCCGGCAGAACTTCTACTCCACCAAAGGTTTTGTTGATTTTTTTCAGTTCCACACACGCCATGGTGGGGACTCCTCTGTTGGGCGCCCGGCCAACCCGGGCGCTCGAAGGATTTACAGTTCCGCGAACAACGCCTGATACGGCGGTAATACCAGTTCGCCCTCGTCAATACGGCCGGCGAAACCCGGTTCGGAGAACACTCGCTTTACGTCACAGGGTGCGGGCAGCCGCAGCGGTTTTCCGGTCAGGTTCAGCGCCACCAGAATGGCCTGATCGCCACTGCGGCGAACCCAGCACAGAGCTTCACCCGTGTCCTCAATCAGGCTCAGATCACCCCGGATCAGTGCTGGCTGCTGCTGACGCCAACGAATCAAACGGCGAACCTGATTCAGGGTAGATTCGGAATCGTCTTCCTGGATCTGTACCGACATTTCCAGATGTCGACGATCCAACGGCAACCAGGGGCTGTTGCCGGCGGTAAATCCGCCATGTTCATCGGCGGTCCAGGGCATGGGCGTGCGACAACCGTCCCGGCCCTTGAACTCTGGCCAGAACTCGATGCCGTATGGGTCCTGCAGGGCCTCAAACGGCACTTCGGCCTCAGGCAGCCCCAGCTCCTCGCCCTGATACAGCGAGACACTGCCGCGCAGGCTCAGCAGCAAGGCCATGAGCACCCGGGCATGAGCTTGAGGGTCATCCACGCCTTCACCCCATCGTGATACCACCCGCACTACATCGTGGTTACTCAAAGCCCAGCAGGGCCAGCCATCACCAAGGCCATCCTGGAACCGGCGGACCACATCCCGGACCCAGTCCGGCCCCTGCCGGTCCGACAGCAGGTCGAACGAATAGGCCATGTGCAATCGCTGATCGCCATGGGTGTACTCGGCCATTCGCTCAAGCGGTTTGTCGTCACCGATTTCACCGACCAGGGTGGAATCCGGAAACTCATCCATCAGGGCCCGCAGGTCCTCCAGGAAGGCCAGGTTTTCCGGCTGGCTAAGATCGTACACGTGGCGCTGGTAGGTGTAAGGATTCACACCATTGGCCACGAAAGTCTTGTTCTCCCCTACCGGAACGGGCGGATTATCCTCGAGCCCCTGGCTGTGGTAGTAGAAATTCACGGTGTCCAGACGGAAGCCATCGGCGCCCAGCTCCAGCCAGAAGCGCATGTTGTCCAACTGCGCCTGGCGCACTTCCGGATTATGGAAATTCAGATCAGGCTGACTGGTCAGGAAGTTGTGCAGGTAATACTGCCCCCGACGGCTGTCCCAAGCCCAGGCGCTGCCACCGAAAATCGAAAGCCAGTTGTTCGGTGGAGTGCCATCCGGTTTCGGATCGGCCCACACAAACCAGTCGGCTTTTGGGTTGTCACGACTGGCGCGGCTTTCCTCGAACCAAGGATGGCTTTCCGCGGTGTGGCTGAGAACCTGATCAATGATCACCTTCAGCCCCAGACGATGCGCTTCCGCTACCAGTGCACGATAGTCATCCATGGTTCCGAACGTCGGATCCACGCCCCGGTAATCGGAAACGTCGTACCCGAAGTCTTTCATCGGTGAAGTGAAAAATGGCGATAGCCAGATCGCGTCCACCCCAAGCGAGGCGACATAGGACAACTTCTGGGTAACGCCTCTCAGGTCACCGATGCCATCCCCAGTACTGTCGAGAAAGCTGCGGGGATAGATCTGGTAGATAATGCCACCTTTCCACCAGGGCAGAGAATGGGTCATACAGTAACTCCTTAATTAACCTTTCACCGCACCCGCCGTAAGGCCGGATACGATACGACGTTGGAAGATCAACACCAGTACCACCAGTGGCACCGTCACAATCACGGAGGCAGCCATCAGGTTGCCCCAGGGCAATTCGTGCTGGGAGCCGCCAGTAATCAGGGCAATGGCTACGGGCACCGTGCGCTCGCTGTTGGTAAGGGTGAAGGTGAGTGCAAACAGAAACTCGTTCCAGGCGGCAATGAAAGCCAGCAACCCGGTGGTTGCCATGGCCGGCCACATTAACGGGATGAACACCCGGAACAAGGTGGTCAGTGGTGAGGCACCGTCTACAATGGCGGCTTCCTCCAGCTCCTTGGGCAGTTGCCTCATGAAGGTGGTCAGGATCCAGACCGTGAACGGCAGCGTAAAAATGGTGTAGGAGAAGATCAGTGCCAGCGGATCGTTGTACAGGTTCATGGCGCGAATCACCTCGAACAGGCCCGAAAGCACCGCCACCTGAGGGAACATGGAAACGCTCAAAACAATCATCAGCACGGCGCCGCGCCCGCGGAACTTCACCCGCCCAAGGGCGTAGGCCGCGGTCAGGCCGAACGCCATGGCAATGACCACCGTGGAGGACGCCACCAGAATGGAGTTCCAGATGCTCGTGACAAACGAAGCTTCGCCCAAAACTGACTTGTAGTTGGCCAGATCAAACGAACTGAACCAGTACTCCACCGTGAACAGGTCCGAACCGCTCTCGAACGAGGTCAGAATCGCGTAGTAGAACGGGAACACCGTGAAGATCAGGATCGCCGCCAGCAGAATCAGGAAAGCGACCTTGGCGAGCAGCTTTTTAGCCAGTTTGAGGTTCATGATTCGCCTCCGATTTTCTTACGGCCAAGGTACAGGTAACTGATAGTTAGCAGCGCGATAATCAGGAACAACACAGTGGACGCCGCCGAGCCATACCCCACATCCTGGAACTGCACCAATTGCTGCCGGGCGTAAACCGACATCGACATGGTGTCCTCACTGTTGGACGTGAGCACATAGATCACATCAAAGACTCGCAAGGCATCCAGAACCCGGAAGATAATGGCCACCATCAGGGCCGGCATGATCAACGGCAAGGTCACCTTGAAGAACACGCTCACCGGATGGATTCCGTCCACTTTTGCCGCCTCGTAACAGTCCGAAGGCAACATTTGCAGGGCTGCCAATGTCAGCAGGGCCATGAAGGGTGTTGTTTTCCAGACATCCACCATGATCACTGCCCACATCGACAGGTCAGCATTGGCGGTCCAGTTCAGGGGCTCGGCAATGATGCCCAGGGTCATCAGCATGTCGTTGATGATTCCGAACTGGTCATGCAGCATCCAGCCCCACATCTTGGCCGAAACAATGGTGGGCACAGCCCAGGGAATAAGCGTGGCAGCCCGGATCAGCCCCCGGCCTCGGAACTGGGCATTCAGGGTCAGGGCGATGATCAGCCCGAGGACGGTTTCCGCACCCACGGAAACCACCGTGAAGAACAACGTGTTCCATACCGATTGCCACCAGGCGGGGTCGGCAAGCACACCGAACCACAGGCCGTCCTCATAGACCAGATAGTTCTCCAACCCCACCCAGCTGTATTCGCTGATGTTTGAGAAACTGGCGTCGGTGAAACTGAACCAGATGGTGCGCAGCAGAGGCCAGCCAGCCACCGCAGCCAGCACAAGCAGCATGGGAATCAGGAACATCCACGCTGCGAACAGGCGCTGCCGGTGAATTCTGCTGGGCCGCCGGTGAGCGGTGGACGAAGCGACCGGCGATGTGCCGAGCGCTTCAGTTTCTGCAGGTGCCGAAGTTGAATGTGCCATGATGACTTACCAGCCCCGACGGCTCAGACGACGAAGATCGCGTTCCAGGCCACTCAGCGCCTGTTCCGGGTTCGCATCGCCCGACAACACATCGTGCACACTGTTGAAGAAAGCATTGGATACCCGCCCGTATTTCTCACCGGTCACGGAGGAAGGACGGGGAACCCCATTCTTGAAGGTTTCGAACAATTCGCCAAAGAACGGAACCGCCGCCAAAACCTCGTCATCTTTGTACAACGCGGGAATGGTTGGGTTGTAACTGCCCTGTATTGCCCGACGCTTCTGCTCCTCATAGCTGGTCAGGTAACGCACCAGATCGGCCGCCAGCGGGGCGTCGTCAGAGTACTTTGACACCGCCAGCTGCCAGCCACCCAGAGTACCCGCATGCCGGCCATTCTCGCCGCCGCGGGGCAAGGCGACCACACCAACCTTTCCCTTCACCGGGCTGTCATCGCTCTGGGCCAGGCTCCAGGCATAAGGCCAGTTGCGCATGAACAGGGCGTTGCCGGACTGGAATACCCCGCGGGCTTCCTCTTCGGTGTAATTGAGCACACTCTGGGGAGAAATGGTGCCAATCCATTCACTCGCCAACGCCAGGGCTTTCCGGGCCTGAGGGTTGTTGATAGTCACATCACCTTCGGCATTCACAATGGTACCGCCGTTGTAACTGGCCACCCATTCCAGGGCATCACAGGTCAAACCTTCATAAGCCCTGCCCTGCCACACAAAGCCCCAGAACTTGTCCTGACCGGCTTCACGCTCTGCGGCCATCACTGTCTCAGCCGTGGTGGTCAGTTGCTCCCAGGTCTCCGGCACTGACTGGCCGTACTTTTCGAGCAGATCCTTGCGGTAATAGAGAACGCCGGCATCGGTAAACCAGGGCATGGCCACCAGCTTGCCATCCACAGTGTTGTTACGGATCAAGGGCTGGAAATGGTCGCTCTCAGTTCCCTCGGTGTACTCGGACAGATCAATCATGTGATTGGCCAGCATGCCCGGCCAAACCACATCAATCTGGAAAACGTCGACATCACCGGACTGGGCAGCGAGCAACTGCTGATAAAGTGACAGGCGCTCAGTGGCCGAGTTTGGCGTAGACACCACCTGCACATCATGACCGGTTTTTTCCGACCACAAACGAGTGCCTTCTTCACAGAGTTGGCGCTCGGCACCCACTGCACCACACGAAATGGTGACGGTTTTGGCGTGCAAGCCACCGGCGAGAAGGCAGACAGCCGCACCGCCGAACATCAAGTGTTTGATCGTAAAACGAGACATAACAGTTACCTCATTTTGTTGTTGTTTGTCTTAAAACCAAATTTCCATCTGGGTGCCAAAGGTCCACTGACTGCTGGCAAAATCGCTATCTTCGCCCAGCGCATCGCCGCCGGCGTAGTTATCCAACTCATCGTCCCAGGTAGAATAGCTAGCGAACACGCGAATTTCCGGACGATTCCAGAAACCGCCAACCTGGGGCTTGAACGTTGGGGCTACAGTCAACCGTGTGTAATCACCATCAACGGCGGAACGTCCCTCGTACCCGAGAGGCTCAATGTCCATGGTCTGCCAGGAGCCCTCGTACTGCATCTCAAAGTTGGTTCCAATTTCATGTGCCAACCGGGCGTTCAGAGTCAGCCACTTATAGTCATCTCCCTTGATATAGCGGTCTTCACTGGTTTCAGCCAAGATCGCTGGTGCAAAGCGCCAATTGTCGCTGAGGTAGGTGGTGCCATAAGCGCCAATCCGCGTGCTCACGGCATCATCGTGCAGATTGCCGTCGGCACCGAGATTCTTCGCTTCTGCACCGAGCCCCACACCGTGCATCGCTGCCACCTTGAAGTTACCTCCGGATACCCCGAAGAAACTGTCCCCATGGTAGGCAAGCATTGTATGGATGCCGGTCTCTGCCGCTTCGATATTTCCTGCTACAACGCGCTGGTCGTTATCCTCGGCGGTCATGCCGTTGATCATCCACTGCACGTTGCCGAAATAGTTATTCGCCGTGAGGATAATGTTGTCGGTTTTGGACGTGCCATCCGAGCTGTCCGGATCCGACGGAAAATCAATGAAGCTGCGGCCGTAGATCGAGAAATTGGAGCTTATCGAGTCGCTGAACTTCACGTCGTAAATACCGGCGCCGGTACCTGCCAGGAACACGAAATCACTGTCGAGCCAGTGAATATCGAAATTATCCCGATCAAAACGCTTGCCAGCCCAAATTGCCGAGTCCCGGAAGATACCGTCAAAACCGGCTACATTACTGAACTCAACGTACGCCTGACGTACGTTTACGGCACCGTCGTTCGCGGTCCAGTCGTTACTGGAGGTGGTTGAGTCAGCGATCATCAGACGGTAATGAGATTTGGTACCGTTTTCAGCTTCCTGCTTGTAATTCAGGATGGCTTCCAGGTAGGTGTCTGGCTCGTTACCGAGCCGGCCAACGGCGCCACCAACCGAACCGGCTGGAGTAAGGTAGGGGCCACCTGGCGCACTTTTCAGATCATCGTTGAGCAGCAACCCAGAACGGGCATAGGTGTTGAAGGAAAAGCCCTCTTCGCCGGTAGCCTGTGGCTTCACATCAGCAAACTGGGCTTCCAGAGCTGAGAGTCGTTCTTCGACACTGTCTTGCGCCTGAGCGGCCAATGGCAAAACGCTGGTCAGTGCTACGGCCGCAGCCAGAGGGGTACGGCGCAATGCTTTTGCGAATATCATTTGTCGGAACCTCATTTTGTTTTTGTAAGGTTTTTGATGGATCTAATCGTTGACTTAATGCATTAAGTTTTAAAGGCTAAAAAAAATTGTTGCCCTCACCGATGGAACCAATCCTGACACTCGGTTCAAGCTCGACGCTGTGTATCCTGGACATTCAGCTATCGAAAATTGGATCAATGGAATCGCTACTTAATTGATTAAGTCGTGACCAACTTTAGAAGCAATGGATAGCATCTGCAACCTTTCAAGAAGCTTAAATTTAACTTAAATTTTTAGTGGGCCGAAGCCATACATGTTGCAGAAACTTTCTATTAAAAGGCTTGATGGGCGCCAACGCGCGCCCATAGATTATCTGGCGGATGGTTAAGGTTTCACTCAAGATCTTTCAAAACAATTAGATGAGGAAAGTACACTCACCACTGCGGGCGCAAGGCCGACTTCACAGGGTCATAGTTGCCACCCGTATAGGCATCGAGCTCTTCAGCCACCTCTTCGAAGCTTAAATTCCTCACCCATTCAGACCGGCAATGCTCAACTAATTGGATCGCTTTCTTGAACTGGTCGCCGGAGAAAACAAAAGAACCAATCAGCGTTTTCTGTTCTCTGATCATTCTGGAAAAATCAATCTCGTAGGACGGTGACGCAAATCCAAGAAATACGCATTTTCCGTTTCTCCTGGTTAGACTCATGCAGCTTAAACGGGCATCGTCCGACCCTACTGTGTCGAAGACAACATCGAATTCCCCTTCAATCGTTCGAGCTGCTTCACAAGCGCCAAGCTGCAAAGCCGCTTGCCTGCGTGAGCTGGAAGGCTCCGACACTAGAACCGCCGTGAGTCCCTGATCCCGCGCGATTGCGATAACACCCAAGCCAAGAGAACCAGCCCCAATAACCAGTATAGAGTCGGTTGGTTTCGGCGCGGCCTGCTCCCAGGCATTCACCGCATTGGCAAAGGGCTCAATGAAGGCACCCTGTTCCCAAGTTAATGATGTCGGCAACGCCACCAATGACTGTTTCGGAACCACAACTTTCTCAGCGAAACCACCCGGTTTTTGAACGCCGATCAGCGCCCATGCGCTGCAAAGCTGGGGCACGTTTTCCTGACAAAAAGAGCAGTCCTGGCAGCTCAACAACGGGTAAACCGCGAACCTTTGGCCGGCCTCGTTAGTGCCACACACTCCATGCCCCATGATATTAGGCAGCGGGCGAAAACCGGGGTTCTGCATTGCTGCGACCTCACTACCGCCGAGACCGGTAATCTCAACATTGATGACCACCTCGTCAGGCCCGGCGCTCGGCTGGACAACCTTTTGCAGATCCAGTCGACCGGGGCCACGCAAACAAAGAGCTTTCATCGGGATATACCTCCGTGTATCGCGCCAACCATCTTGCTAGCACGCTTCAACGAGTTGGGGCTAGGTTAGTCCGTTTTTTTAATGACGGCTCTGTGTCAATGCTTCAAAGGCACTGATGCCCACCAAAACCAGCACCAAGAACCACAGGACAACTGTCCCCCTCAACGAAAAGGCAATGCCAATACCAAACAGCACGGCGCCTAACACACTTGGATAAAACGAAGGATCAGCGGGCGGCAGCCCTAGAAATGTCACCACCGAGTTTGGGAACACGATCAGTAACACCCCTAGCACCAATTTTATTACTGCGTCGGCAAAAATCAGTGACCTGATCGACTTCATAGTGCTTTGAGAGCGCCCCTCACACAGCCACCTGAGGCGAAAACCGACGGTCCCAGGTCCGCTCCAGTGCCTCGAACAAACTATCGGTGGTGAGGGCCAGCAGCCCAATCAGAATGGCCCCCTGCAACACGTAGGCTGTGTTGCCATTCACCAGCCCGGCAATGACCGGATCTCCCAGAGTACGCGCGCCTATGGTTGAGCCAATGGCTGCAGTGGCGATGTTGATGGTGACTGAAGTCCGGATGCCAGCCAGGATCACCCTCCCTGCCAACGGTAACTCTGCCCGAAACAATACCTGCCCCGATGACATGCCCATGCCTCGTGCAGCCTCGCGCACGGTGGGATCAATGCCTTCCAGGCCCGCCAGGGTGTTGCGCAGAATGGGCAGTAAGCCGTACAGGATCAAGGCGACGAGGATTGGCGCCTCACCAAAGCCGAGCACCGGCACCGCCAGCGCCAGGACCGCCACCGGAGGGAACGTCTGGCCAATGGAAGCCACCTGACTAACCAGGGGCAGGAAATCACGGCCCGAGGGACGGGTAGCGAAGATTCCACCGGCCACCGCCACGAATGTGCCAACAGCGGCAGACACAGCTACCAGCAGCAGGTGATTTTGCAGCAGGAACAGAAAGCTCTCCCGCTCATAGACCACTCGCTGCTTGTCGGGCTGAAGCCACTGAAACAACGGCTCCAATACCGGCATCCCGACGCTCAATCCGAACAGCAGAGCGGCAAATAACGCAGGAGGCAGCCAGATTCGCATCAGGCGCCTTCCTGAATGATGCATTCGCGGGTAATGACACCGGTTTCCTGACCTCGTGCATTGAACACCGCCACTTCAGGCAAGTCCTTCCAGAGCATGACGGACAACGCCTGGCGCAGGCTGTCCTCCTCGTTGACCCCACCCTCCCCGGCTTCCGAATGCCGTGGTTCAGCATGAGGCATCATCAGTTCGCGCACTGGCCGCAGGCTCATCAGCTTCAGGCCGCGATCCTGCTTGCCCACAAGGTTCTCAACAAAGTCAGAGGCGGGATGCCGGAGAATATTCTCTGGCGTGTCGTGCTGGATGATGCGGCCCTGGTCCATCACGGCAATACGGGTGGCCAGCTTCAGGGCTTCATCGATATCGTGAGTCACGAACACCGTGGTTTTACGAACCTGCTTCTGAATCCGCAGCATCTCCATCTGCAGATTATCCCGGGTGATCGCGTCCAACGCGCCAAAGGGTTCATCCATCAACAAGATGTTGGGGTCTGCCGCCAGTGCCCTGGCCACACCTACCCGCTGCGCCTGACCACCGGAGAGTTGCTGGGGGTATTTGCTGGCGTGAGTGGCCGGATCGAGATCCAGCAAGGTCATTAGCTCCTCCACGCGCGCATCAATCCGCTCCTTTGGCCACTTCAACAAGTAAGGGACCATGGCGATGTTGCGTGCCACGGTCCAGTGGGGAAATAGCCCAGTACCCTGAATCACATAGCCCATGTTCAGGCGCAGTTGCTCCGGATTCATGGCGATTACGTCCTCACCATCCACCAGAATCTCGCCGGCACAATGAGGCAACAGGCGATTGATCATCCGCAGCGTGGTGGACTTGCCACAGCCGGAGCTGCCTACCAGCACGCAGACCTCGCCGGTCTCAATGGTCAGGTTGATGTTATCGACCGCGACGGTATCACCAAAGCGCCGGGTGACATTTTTCAGTTCGATCATCCAGACAAATCCTTTCCCATGTCAGGTAGTCGCAGGCGTCGGCTTGAGACTGTCAGCAAGCATCGTAAATAAGGCATCCGCCAGCAGCGCAAGCGCGATGGTGGGCAAGGCGCCCAACAAAACCAGATCCATTGCCGCCTGCCCCAGCCCCTGAAAGATAAACCCTCCAAAACCGCCTGCACCGATCAAGGCAGCGACCGCCGTCAGGCCAATGGCCTGAATGGTAGTAATGCGCACACCCTCGATGATCACCGGCAGCGCCAAGGGTAATTTCAGTTGGAAGAACAACTGCCGCTCGGTCATGCCCATGCCCCGGCCAGCATCGGCCAGGTTTTCCGGAACTTCGATGATCGCAACGAAGGTATTTCGCACCATCGGCAGCAGGCTGTAGGCGATCAGTGCCAGCAGTGCCGGCGCCCAGCCAATGCCCCGAATACCCAGCGACTGCAGCAACGGGAACGCCGACGACAGCGCCCCCAGAGGCGCAATCAAAAGGCCAAACACCGCCAGGCTGGGGATGGTTTGCAGAAAACTGACGGCGCCAAGAAGAGGCCTCTGCCAAGCAGGACTGCGGATCATTTTCAGCGCCAGAACAAACGCCAGGCAGGCACTGACTGCCACAGCACCGAAAGCCAGTGCCAGATGCGTCCACAGCGCCTGCTCAAACTTATCCGGCCGGGCATTGAATTCCCGCACCAGTGAAAGGCTCGCCAGGCCATCACCACGCAACAGCACCAGCCAGCTTCCAACAATCAGCACCAACAGCATGAGCTGCAGCGCACGTCCGGCCCGGAGCCGACCAAGGATCTCAATCAGCATCAGTGACAACAGAAACAGCAAGCACCAGAAACCCGAAGCAATGGTCGAGCGCGCATAGGGCGATGCCTCTGCCAGATGGCGGCCGGCAAACATGTCGAGCAGCAAAGGCAAGGCTGCCAGCGAAAGGCCCACGACACCAAGAAGAAGTGAATATCGCCGCCGAAACGGCAAGACGGAAATCAGGATGGACGCAGCCAGTGTCAGGGTGACCAGCCCTGCCCCCAGCCATCCAACAGCTGACAGCAGGCCATGGCCGGTACCGGAAACAATGCGGTTAGGTTGTATGGAGCCAACATCGAGTAGCCAGACCAGCGCGAGGGCTAGCACACCCAAGGCTGGAATGACCCGATTCGGCACCATTAGGTTGGAAGCAGGTTTGGTAACAGGCAAACCTCAGTCCTGGCCCAGGGATTCCAGATAGTCCCGGGCCACCTGCTCGGCCAGCACACCGTTTACCGCGACCTGCCCATTCAGGCGCTGAAGGGTTTCCAGGTCCAGGGTTTCAAAGATGGGTTCGAGGACCTCACGAATCTTCGGATAGGCTTCCAAAACCTCGGCGCGCACGATGGGCGCAGGCTGGTAAACCGGCTGAACGCCGAGAGTGTCATCCATCACCTTCAGGTCAAGCGCGTTGAGGCCGCCATCGGTGCCGTAGGTCATGGCACCATTTACGTCGTTGTTGTTCAGGGCTGCGGCCCGAATTGTCGCGGCGGTGTTGCCGCCGGAGAGAACCAGTAACTGGTCAGAATTCAGCGTGAAGCCGTAGGCTTTCTGGAACGCCGGCAACGCACTGGCGGATTCGACAAACTCGGCACTGGCCGCAAACTTGAAGGCGCCACCGTTGTTGACGTAATCCGCAAGATCCTCAAGCGTCTCCAGATTGTTCTCCCGCGCCAGATCCCCGCGCACACTCATGGCCCAGGTGTTGTTGGCCTTGGCCGGCGTCAGCCAGACGATGTTGTGTGCTTCTTTATCCAGGCTTGCCGCCTGCTCGTACGCCTTATCGGCATCCTTCCAGATATCCCGGTCCGCCTGATCATGAAAGAAAGCCGCGTTGCCGGTGTACTCCGGGTAAAGGTCTATTTCACCCGCCTTGATGGCATTACGAACAATGTTAGTTGCCCCCAGCTGGATTCGGTTCTCAACCGGAATACCGGCCTTTTCCAGGGATTGCAGTATCATCTGGCCCAGCACGGCGCCCTCGGTATCGATCTTGGACGATACCACTACCGGGTCAGCAGCCATTGTCGGCCCGGCGAGTACCAGAAGGGTCAAAGCCGCGGCGCGGCGAAAGCGGGAAATTGGGGACACGGCCATTCCTCTTGGTCGTTGGTTCATTCTTGCGGCTTTCACGCTGCGGCCTGGGCCGAAGAAACCTGGCCGACAGCTGTTATTAGTCTATTGGACGCACACACGAAGGCAAGGGCAAATGGTTTTAGCCAAGATGCTGCGCTGCGCTTACCTTATACAGAACGTGCTCCCTTAGCGGGCTGGACACATCCAGTTCCGGGTGCATGAAATGCCTGTCAAAGGTCATGCCAATCTTTTTCATAACCGCCTGGGAGCGAAGGTTTCGGGTAGTGGTAAAAGACACCACCTCTTTCAAATCGAGATGGGCAAAAGCATAGTCCAGCGACGCTCTCGCAGCCTCTGTGGCATAGCCCCGGCCCCAATATTCTTTGGCCAGGCGCCAGCCCACCTCAACACACGGATGAAACGGCATAGATGCCCGGGGAATGTGCAAGCCAACATAACCTATGAACCTGGCTTGATCTGGAACCTCGACAGCCCAGAATCCCCAGCCACGATCGGCAATGAGAGATCGCATCCTGTTAGCCAGGCTGTAGCTTTCCACCTCAGTTAACAGCTGCGGGAAGAACTCCATTACCTCGCTATCTCCACACATCTCTGCAAATGGCTGGAGATCGGCATCATCCCATTGGCGCAGTATTAACCTTTTTGTCTGAATCATGTGGGTAGCAGCTTTCAAATTGCTGTGTAAGGGGAGTTCTTTGGAACAAAGGGCCGTGCGAAAAAAACTCAATAGCGTTCAGTCCGTTTATTTGAGGATAGACCCCAACCCAAATAATTTGTCTGCCCTCACGCCAAATTTTAATTGTTTCTCGTCCAAACAAACTCCATCTGACGTGCCGTGTCCTCAGCCAAACTCATACTGTGCAACCGACTGACCAGGTGAAGGCTCATATCGATACCCGCCGATATGCCCCCCGAACTGACAACACTCCCCTCATCAACCCAACGGACGCCTTCAAGCACATCCAGCTGACTGAACATCCCTTTAAGATCAGAAATATCCTCCCAGTGTGTGGTTACCCGGCACGATAGGGAATCAACCGCTTTAGCCAACAAGAAGATGCCAGTGCAAACAGTAGCTGTGATCTTCGCAGATCCTGCTTGCTCTCGTATCCAGGCTATGACTTTCGCATTCTCCATTTCACCGGAATGGACACCCCCGGGAACTATGAGAACGTTTAGTGGCGGGTGATCGTCAATCGAGTAGTCGGGGACAACTTTGTAGCCCGCTCTGGCCGAAACGACTTCGCGGCTCTCACCGATCAAGAACACCGAGAACGGCTTTCCCGCATCACTCAACCGAGATGCCGTGGAGAAAACTTCGAAAGGACCGGAGAAGTCTAGAACTTCGGCGCCTCGGTAGATGAAAATGCCAATATTCACGTGAATCTCCAGTGATCACATTACGTTAAGCAGAAATATTCTCTGTTAAGTACTCAAGATGCCGGCCATCGGTACCACAACATCCACCAAGTATTTTTACCCCAAAAGAGCTGCTCAGTTGGAGCATAAGACTGCCCCACTCCGATACAGATTCAGATTTCAGTTCTTCAGAGCCATCTAGCTCCGCATGGCTCAGAGATGAAGCGTTTGCCTGAATACCAATCAGCCGATCGATGGCATTTTCAGACAGAGACTCTGTTTTCAAAAATGATGGAAAGGAGCAGTTAACGAAATAACCCAACGGGCTGTTCACGGTCTTCGTGTCGACGTATTCAAACGCCGTCTGAATCTCAGTCCCATCCAGAACTTTTCCATCAGAACCAATCACGAAGCTTATGATGTAAGGCAGCCCCGTTGCCTCCATTGCGACAGCAATACCTGCCGCCTCCTCTACAGACGGCAGGGTGACTGCAATCAAAAAGTCTACCCCTTCGCTTGCCAGCTGATTAATCTGCCATTCATGAAACTCCTTCGCCTCACTCAGTGACAAAGCCTCCTCAGGCAAGTAGCAATCGTTTTTACAGCCAATCAGACCACCAATTTTGACAGGCACTTGTCTAGCTTCGTCCTCGACCAGACGTCCAAGGAATTTCACGGCTTCGGCATTGATGTTCTGGTGTTGCACCGAGGCAAGCACCCTTTCCTTGTTTGCCCGCCATGTGGGCGTACATAGCAAGATAGGTCGATCATGAGCCTCAGCGATATCAAGATACTCACGGTAAATGCTCCGCAATGCTTTCTTGCCCGCATCACAATTAATTAATGGGGCATGAACCAGTTCAGGATCTAACTCTACCTCCTCATCCCTACGCAGCCTCTCGACGACAGCAGCCTCTGCGAGAACAAGTTGATGATTTTTTAGGAGTTCTTTCATCAGAAAATCCATGTCGGAAATAGGCCATTAATGGTGAACAACGTTGTGCCCTATCACCGCCTCAGTCGTACTCCGCATACTGCGGGAGCTCATCGGTGATTTCATACCAGGGCGCTTTGCTGGCCACGAAAACATGGCGCTGCGCCCTAACCCCAGGATCTGTGTCGAGCGTCCCGAGGGGAAAACCATACACATCTGGATGGGCATCAAACTTGGTGTAAAGACTGGAACCACAATTCGAACAAAAACCTTTGTGTTCGCCCGCCGATGATTTGTAGAACTTAATGAGCTCCGGGCCTTTGGTGGTCCTCCAATCGGAGGCATTTACTTTCGCGCGGGTTCTGAATGCTGATGCATGGAGCTTACGACACATTGAACAGTGACAATTGAGCACATCGGTGAGCGCACCATGTATTTCAAACTGAACGCCACCGCAAAGACAACTTCCTGAATGCTTCATAGTCTACTTCCCTGTTTGAAAACCTCAGCCATCAGACACCCCATGAAGAACATTTGATGCCCATTAGCCAAATCACGGTATGGATAATTAAACCTTGCTAGGCGAGGCATCAGCCTCACGCTGGTCGCCACGCAGCACCAGATATAGCAGCGGCCCTGCAGACACGAAGATCGCTGTCACTATGAAAAACGGAAGGAGGTAGCCCCATCCTTTGCCACGGCTTTTTCCATCCTGGTACATCCAGACACAAGCCAATGCAGCGAGTATGTAGAGATCGATAACAACCTGGGCTGTATCTGGACTCGACATGAGCTGGGCACCAAAGGCCAGAAGCGACTGCTCTGCACCGGCCATAACCCAAAAGGTGAAACCCATGAACAGGCAAAGAATAATTAGGGGAAACGTAGATACTCTCATGATCTTCCTTGATTGACGTCTTAGAAAAGTAACATCCAATATTGCAGCACCCGAGCTCAGACTTTAAGTGCACCACACTCATTCCAGAGTAATTGTGCACTCGCAGACTGAAAACACGGAACAACCTGACGACTTAATTGCAGGACTTCTAATTCGGCTTCCTTGCCCTCAACGCTGCGCCATATGCTTGAGCAGCCCATTCCCGCGCTTGTTCCAGATCATCAAAAATCTCCTCCGGCGCGGCGTAGTAAGACATCCGCATAAGCTTACCGTTTTTCTCATACTCGAACTGCTGAAGCCCAAGTTCGACAAATGCACCGGACGTACTGTCGTCCGCTTTCAAATAAAGAACATCATCGGCGACAAGCGCAAACATCAGGCCGTCGTGATAGATGCCATACCCGCCGAACATACGTTTGGCTTCGATTGCACCGAACAGTGTAAAAACATCGTTGAGGTTCTTAACAAATTCGCTTGTCGCCTTCATGTACTCAGCACCAGTAGTCAGGTGTCATCGCCAGACGCTACCAGGTGAATGATGTTGGACGGGCTTGATATCCAAAAGGCTTTCAAGTCATCCGGGAGTGGCTCAATTTCATCTCGGCGTTGGCAACCCTGTTGCTTGAGATACTTGGCCGCCTCGCCAATGTCGTTGGCAATGACTTCCAGCCAAATCTCAGCCTGGCTCAAACCAGGCACCTTATCGAGCCATAGCACCTTGTCCCCGAACTCGAACCTTGGAGTGTCATCATCGCCAGTGGCAGGCATCTCTTTGAAGCGCAGAATATCTCTGTAAAAGCGCACTGTGTTCTGATGCTCGTGGGGTGGGATTTTCATCGCAATGTTACGACCGGGCTGAAATTCTACGTCCATGGATTTATCCCCTCTCTAGTCTTGGCCTCTCTAATCTTGGCCTAACTAATTTCAAGCAGTTCCGAACAACCGCTTTATAGCCACCGACGCACCTGAGACCTGTACTTGTCGTACAACTCCCCAAACTGATCGTGCATAAATCGCTCCTCAGGGACGATCTGAAACCGGGTCATATAAACAATGAACACGGGAAGGATTAGTAGAGAAATTACACTCCCCAAGTACAGGCCCCAAGCACACAAGGCCAGGAAAAACCCCAAATACATCGGGTTTCGGCTATACCGGTAGACTCCATTCACCACCAGATTCGTGGATTGGCCAGGCACCCGAGGGTCTACCGTTGTTCCGGCTACTCTGAACTGCAAAACACCGAGAATGGCAATGCAAACACCAACCACTGCAATGCCGGCTGACCACAACGCTACACCAGGAATCGCAAAATGCAGATTAGGCGAGATACCAGAAGCTGCCCACATACCGCCAGCGGCAATGACGACGAGTACAACTGGTGGAACTTTGAGCTCAAGTGCTTTCATGAGTTAGGAGGCAAATTCTCTGCTGGACCGCCCAGCAGGTTGCCGACCTCCCAAGAAAAATGCCGCGACAGCCAGAGTGATAAGTATTCTAGATATCATTCTTCCTCCCAATGCCTTTGTTTGGCTGCGGCCGCAGGATGCGAACAGCTGCACTAGTTAGGCGTTGCCTGGGCTAACAATCCTGGTTTCCAGCTCCCTTAGATATTTTCTTTCCTTTACATGCCCCAGCACTAGCGTGTAATTCAGAGCGACGACGCCAAGCAAGAGGAGCACGGAAAGACCCCAAAAGCCCTTCAGAGCAAAAGCGAGAACCACTAAAAGTAGATTGCCAAAGACGAAAGCGTTCCACTCAAAACCACATTTAGCACGGTTCCGGAGTGAAGCTTTCGATGACCGGATTGACCCGCACAGCTGTTCAATCCGATCACAATACTTCTCAAGAGAGAAGTCAGTTTCTCTATCGTTTATCGAAAAGCAAACGCCGAACTCTAGCTGCACCTCATCCCAAAATGCGTTGAAGCGGCGCAGGCCCGAGAAACTGTTTCGGAAGGCGCCCTTTCCTTTTGGTTTATCCAGCAAGTAATCGAAGAAATGCGAGTCATCAAACTCGGCACCAGGCGATTTTCTGTGCTTACTGAAAAGCTCTAAAACTCTATGGCACGTGTCTTTTGTCATGCTTACATTAAATACTGAGTGAAGATGAGAACATAACGTAGCCCTGCCCGATTAGGAACCGGCACTCACCCCGCGGGGCAAGGTCCGAGACAAACTACAACAGCTAGTTATGTGGTGCGCGGCGCAAACATGATGATAGCCATACCCAACAGCGCAACGCCCGAGCCAACCAAATCCCAAAGGGTTGGCCGAATACCATCGACGGCCCAAAGCCACACGATTGCCATGAAAACATACACACCACCATAAGCAGCATAGACCCTGCCAGCTGCCGTGGGGTGAAGCGACAGTAACCACGCGAATGCTGCCAGACTCAGCGCGCCCGGCACCAGCAGCCAGATGCTTTTGCCCTCACGAAGCCAGAGGTAAGGTAAATAACAACCTACGATCTCCGCCAGTGCCGTGACCAGAAACAGACCGATTGTTTTTAGTTCAAGCAATGAAAATGCCCCTCTCTACTGGTTCGCCAGCGCATAATCAATCGCGGCACACACCGCCGCAGCCTGCGCGGCATTGCATTGCTCAGGTGTCGAACGGGAGCTGTCAGGATAAACCTCAGTGGTGGTTTTGTAAGGCGCGTTGGTGACACTGGCGCACAGGCCCAGCTGGTTTAGTGGATACTGAATCATACCCCGAGCGACTACCGTTGAGCCGAAAATCTCGCCACTGTCATCAGCCGGAGCGATATGAGTGATTAGCTCGACCGCTTCGATTATCGCCTGCTGGAATTCAGGTTGCGGGTTCTCGCTGTCAGCGACCAGATAAAAACCGTCGGGAATCCCTCCCGGCTCGAATGACTTGCCATCCCGGGCGGCGAGCGCGGGGCGAAACTCAGATTCGTCGGTGTCCGTGGTCTCGTGCAGGTCGATATGCAACAGCGCACGATCACCCACAGGCGCCACCAGTCGCATGAGTGCAGCCGACTCTTCAGCCGGACTGTCTTCGCGGAACGAACGGTTCGGGTCCACTGCGTTCGGGTTCCAGCGGTGGATGCGCTCGTAAGCCCAGGGGCTGACACAGGGTGCAACCAGCAGGTTAACGCGGCCCGCGTATGCTTCTGCATGCTGATCGAGAAACTGCAAACCGCCGTGCACACCACTAGTTTCATAGCCGTGTACGCCCCCGGTTATCAGTACAACCGGCAACTCGTCTCGCCAATCGCGACTCCGGATCGCCATCAACGGATAGCCATCGGAACCGTAGTCCAGATGACCATACTCTTCCACGTCGAAGCGCGGGCGCAGGCGCTCGATCACACTCAACACCTCAGACTCGTAGCTGCGTTGCCGAGTCTGCCGTGACAACCACTCAGCGCGTTCAGCGTCGCCCCAGGGAGTGCCAGGCGTGCCGATTGGATAGGGCGTGGGCGTCGTGTTCATGTTGCGTTTTCTCCAGTAAAAATCGATGCCGGCGGGCATAGGTGTTCAGATTTGGCGGCTGTCGCCTGGAAACACCACCAGGTCATCACCTTCCTGCCAGGGCTGATATTTGACCATAACCTGCTGGAATACTGGGTGTTCCAACCAACCCCGCAGCCATTGCTGTAGATTCGGATAAGGCAGGCTGTAAAACACCTCCCGATCGACATGGGCGAACTGGCGTACAAACGGCATGATGCCAACATCAGCGATGCTGATGTTCTCCCCCAGGAGATACCTATTCTTAGCCAATAAGCTTTCCAACTCCTGCAAAAACACCTCGCCCTTTTGCCGGTAATCGAGCTGGGTTAGTTCTGGATGACGGTCAGCGTATTTATAGCGATCCAGCCAGTGTTTGAATTCGTTATCGTTACGGTCGATCAGGGCATCAGCGCTTACTAAATCGACGTTTAGCAAACCTTGCGGATCGCTCTGCTGAAGCGCCCACTCCAGTATTTCCCTGCTTTCCTCAATAACGAGGCTCCCAGAGTAACCACCCTCGGCCAGCTCCAGAACAGGAACCGTGCCTTTAGGACTGATAGCCAGCATCTGCGCCGGTTTGTTTTTCAGCACTATCTCCCGCAGCTCCACCTTCAGCTCGGCAAACAAGATACCGAAACGAGCGCGCATGGCGTACGGGCAACGGCGGAAAGAGTACAAACGATGCAGTGCGACAGTAATGGCGAGCCTCCTGGCTGAATTGACTGAGGTGATTAATCGGGCGACGCTTACCGATCAGGAAGTGGCAGCCACTACCGAAATTTCGACCTTCAGCTCCGGAGACGCCATCTGCGCCTGCACACAGGCCCTGGCTGGAGCCTCGCCTTCAGGTATCCAGTTATCCCACACCTCGTTTAAGGCTTTGAAGTCAGCCATATCCGCAAGGTAGATGGTTGCCGACAGAATTTTGTTCCGGCCGGAACCGATACTCTCCAGCAGCTCGTCCACTTTCTCCAGCATCCCGGTTACCTGGGTATGAATGTCACCGTTTCTGTCCTTGGCAACCTGGCCACAAAGGTAAGCGGTGCCATTGTGTTTTACGATCTTGCTCATGCGGCTATTTGTGGAAATGCGCTCAATAGTCATTGCTGTCGCCTTTTGGGGAAATGAATGTACAGTCAGAGGGCTCTCACGACCCTCGGATTGCCGGGTATGCCCAACACCTGCATTGAGAATATAATCACGGACCAAGCCAGACCTACTCTACTACTGAACTCCAAGCCTCGGGCCTATTACTGTGAGCAACCTGCATCGAAGTGAAAAACGCCAAGCCAGGCCGGCTAACAAAGGTCTGCACCCGAGGAATCTACACAACCAGGGCTATGACTTCCAAGGCCTCGTAAAAAACCACCCAGCACTAGCCCCTCATGTGAAACCGAACGCTCATGGCGACCTTTCCATCGATTTCGCAGACCCATTGGCGGTAAAAACTCTCAACGCCGCGTTGTTAAACCGATACTACAACATTGTCGATTGGGATATTCCAGAGGGCGCGCTCTGCCCCCCAATCCCAGGCAGAGCGGATTATATCCATCACATGGCTGACTTGCTTGGGCCTGAACAGTCCGGCATCAAGCTGCTCGATATAGGAACGGGAGCCAATGGAATCTACCCGCTACTGGCCTGCCAAATTTATGGCTGGCAGTGCGTGGGGAGTGACATTAACTCTGAGTCGCTTGAGAACGTAGTCACGATTATCGCCAACAACCCCGCACTCAAAGACCGCTTCACCCTGCGCACGCAGCACGATAAAAACCACATTTTTGAAGGGATCATTCAGGCTGGGGAGTTCTTTGACGTCAGCGTGTGCAACCCACCGTTTCATGCTTCGCTCAATGAAGCACTTAAAGGTAGCCAGCTTAAGCTCAATAACCTTGCTCGTAGTCGCGGTGAACAAAACGCAAAAACCAAATCTCCTACCCTGAACTTTGGCGGATTGGGAGCAGAGCTTTGGTGTAAAGGGGGCGAACAGCTATTTCTTAAAAAGCTAATAAGAGAAAGCGAGCGGTATTCAACTCAATGCCGCTGGTTCACCAGCCTGGTTTCAAAAACCGACAATGTTAAGCCTGCGGAGAAATTGATTCGAAAGCTCGGTGCAGTTGATGTGCGGGAAATAGAGATGAAGCAGGGAAATAAGATCACGCGGATATTGGCCTGGACGTTCATCTGAGCCACACCTGAGGTGATGCAGATTATGCGGAACCTGCCCTGATAGAAGGATCCGGTTCATGGCCTGGTTCTTAGCGGTCCGGTAGGGTGAAGAAAAACTCGCTACCGCCCGTCTCTCTGGACCGATAACCAATTTGTCCACCGTGCAACTCAATTATCCCCTTGCTGATGTACAGACCGAGCCCGGAGCCTCCGGAGCGTCGACGTGTGTCGGACGTTTCCTGGGCAAAACGCTCAAACAGATGGTTGCTGAACGCCTCTGACACACCCTCCCCTTCATCCTGGACGTTGCACATGACCCCTGCCTCTGACGGTGCCAGATGGACCACTACCTCACCACCGGCATGAGAAAACTTGATGGCATTGGACAAGAGGTTTTGTACCACCTGTAACAGACGATCAGGATCGGCCATTACCGACGACACGGGCTCGAGCCGGGTGCGCAGTACAATGCCCCGTTCGTCTGCCAGGTATTGCTGAATTTTCACGGCATCGTCGATGACGCCCGCCAGATCAATGGTTTTCAGATTCAGCTCAAAGCGGCTTTCGGACAATCGCTCAACATCCAGAACATCATTAACCAGACCAATTAGTCGTTCGGTATTGCGGGTCGACATCGTCAGCAATGTTTGCTGCGTTTCCGGCTGCTCGTCCAGTTTGCCATTGGCCAGCAGTTTGAGGCCGCCGTAAAGGGAAGTAAGGGGCGTTCTCAACTCATGACTGACCATGCTCACCCAATCACTCCGGGTACGACTCAAGGCGTCCCTTTCCTTATCGGCCTGGCGCCGGGAATCCTCGTACGCATAGGCAATGGCCGAGACAAAAAGCATGGAACCAAAACCGGCTGTTAGACGCCCGACCAACGATTCGTCCGGGTAGCTGCTAGCGATCCACTGCATTTCATGGGCCGCCAAAAGCATCAACAACCCAAACAACACGAGCAGGGTCGTTCGCATAGCAGTCAGTCGGGCTGAGGTGAAATTAGCAATCAGCGGCAACGAAGGCAGCCAGGTGAGCACCCGGGAATGCAGCCCGTTGTCGTTAATGGCCGTCATGAAGATAACGGCAACACCACTCAGAATCAGCAGATCCCCAGCCGCCCCGCTCTTTCCTGTTCGGACAAAGAACACAAGGCTGGCAACGATGGCAAGTACCCCGAAACACACCACCAGGGACACTGGTCCAATCCCTTCTGTCGACAAGCGGACAACGGCCATGGCCGAAATTGCCAAGATGCCGAAAATCAACAAAGCCACCATCACCCGACTGCGACGCAACTCCTGCTGGGACAGGCGGGACAGATGGCGCCTTAGAAACAGGTCAAGAAAACGCCTCTGGGCATCAAAATAGGCAGTTGCGACACCGCGTGTATCGGTTTTCTTCGGGTGGTGTAAGTGGTCCAACTCGCCGATGCCTCTTTGCAGTGCCAATCACATTAGTCGAGATTACCCGAGATGAGGATTAATGGCTCCTGTCATTTAATGCCCAGATTCATGAGAATACCACCGAACTTTCCTTTCTCGCCTACGTTGTCCATATGAATTCCATGTGTAGAGCGACAATTGACCTAACCTAGCCCATGGCGCGAGAAACCAGAACACGAACCTCTCAGATTTTGCAGTGTTTTGCGGGGAGACGAGCTCGACAGTGGTGAACATTTGAACGCAACTCCGTGCTTTACTGCCTGAATACTTCCGAGGCCTTGGCTATTAACGCCCACAGCAGCGGAAAAGTGGTGTGGCGGCGGTTTTGCGTTTTTTGCAAAACGGGTGACGTTCCAACTTTTCCGACTGCCTGTGATTGTTATGTGATTTTTTGGTGCAGACTAGATCTCCGGCAGCTCATCGAACTCTTTGCGCTTTGAGTCCTGCCAATTTTTCATTGCATCTGGAGTCTTCATGAGCTCCCCCATTGCCTGCATTGCTTCCAGATGAGCGGCGTCTTGCTTCTGGTGCATTTCCATTCCGTGTTTCTGGCTTAGGGCCGCCATTTCATCGAATGTGTTTGCGCGAAATTCTAGGTCACAAGCTCCGCCTAACTGTTTACAAGTCATACTCTTCATGCTGATCCTCCCCTTGGTTGATTCACATAACGCCTTTGCTTTGCGGCGCAACGGAGCGCCAGCGTAGGTGCGTCCGACAACAGCCTTTGGTTAAATGCTTGAATGCGCACTTCCATGCGCATAGACTAGACCATGCATTAAATAGCCACTTGGAGGCTCAAATGGCCGAACTCTACAACGCAGCCGCACCGAAAAAAGCGGCGAATCTCTCAATCAATAGCGATCTGCTGCGTAAGACCCGTGAACTGAACATCAACCTTTCTGCTACCCTGGAGCGAGCGTTGAAAGAAGAGCTCTCCAAACGCGAAACAGAACTATGGGTTGAAGAAAACCGCGCTGCCATAAAAAGTTACAACGACTTTGTCGAACAACATGGATGCTTCGGCGACGAATTTAGGGAGTTTTGATGGCACAGTTCGATGTCTACCCTAACCCAAGCAAGACCAGCAAAGCGCACTACCCTTACCTTGTCGATATTCAGAGCAGTCTGCTGAGTGAGCTGGCAACTCGCATCATAATCCCTTTGGGAAAACGCTCCGCATTTGGTGGCGAAGCCATGCAGGGACTCACGCCGGAAATCAGCTTTGCAGACCAAGAGCTTCTACTTTTAACCCCGCAAATATCCTCTGTCTCTGAAAAGCACCTCAAAAACCCGGTTGGTTCCCTCGCACATTTCAGGGACCAGATTGTCGGAGCCTTGGACATGGCTATCACTGGCATTTAACGCCTGCCAGCATGCGCGGTTACGGAATGGAGGCGAAGCCGCAATGCAGTAACCGTGCCCTGACTGGCCTTGTTAGGGCTATTGCGATATGGTTGTACGGTGTTTCCGTACGTAATGGTGGAGTTATGGATATCATCAGTGTAAACAAATTCAGAGACAACCTGAAAAGCCTTGTAGAACAGGTGATTAATAGACACGAGCCTCTCAAGGTGACACGCCGCGCTGGAGAGGCTTTCGTGATTATTAGTGCTGAAGACTGGGAAAGGGAACAAGAAACCCTGCATGTTCTTCAGAGCAGAGACCTGATGCAGCAAATTGCGGCCTCCCTCGATACTCACAGCCGTGGCCAAGGATATACACCTAATGATGAGCAGATGAATGAGATCACTGGTATTTGAGGGCAGCACCTGGGAAACCTATGAGAAGATGCGAGAGAAGGACAAGAAGCTGCACAAAGCTCTCTGCAAGCTACTGAAAGAGATGCTTTGTTCTGATGACCCATCAACTGGCATCGGAAAACCTGAACCGCTTAAACACAACTTATCAGGCTTGTGGTCACGACGCATCTCACAGAAAGACAGACTCATCTACCGATTCGACGACAAATCCTTTTATGTTTTCGCCATCGGTGGGCACTACGACCAGCACTAACGCCAGCGTCCGGTTGACCGCCTGGTTATGCATTGTTTGGGCCCTGCTCATGATATTGAGTCACCGTGTCTGGCAAAACTTCCCACGTAGCCTTGGAGCCCACAAAGATGTGCATGCCAATCTCGATTTCCGGATCGCCGTTCACGCATCCCAAAGTCACACCATGAATGACTCCATTAAAAATGCCACAGAGCGTAGACCCGCATTTGCTACAAAACCGAAGCCCAAAGCCATGGCTGCCCACATAGGATGTAAGCAACTCCTCGCCGGACAACCAACTGAACTCAGATGGTTCAACCAATGCATATGCTGAAGCCTGGGAGCTGAAGGCTTTACGGCAGCGGGAGCAGTGGCAGGACCTGGCATCACGAAGCCTGCCATCGACTTGGTAGCTCACCTCACCACAGAAACACTCGCCGGTTATCGGCACTTCATTCTCCTCGGTGCATGGCTTGGTTATGTGCCACTTCAGGCTGCAACAAGCTTCTTTACATTGAGCTCTTTGCGATGTTGTTCTGCATGCCAGAGTTCATATTGGGACTGCTGATTCAGCCAGCTTTCTGCTGAAGTATCGAAAGCAATAGAGAGCCGGATCGCCATTTCGGGACTGATACCGGCCTTGCCATTCAACACGGCACTCAGCGTTTTGCGGCTAACGCCCAATGCCTCTGCCGCCGCCGTGACAGAGAGACCAAGGGGCTCAAGACAAAGCTCTCGCAGTACTTCACCCGGATGCGGAGGGTTGTGCATTAACATTGGCGGTACCTCAGTGATAATCCTCGTAGTTTACAATCTCGGCATCTCCGTCTTCGAACCGGAAGGTCACTCGCCAGTTACCACTGACTGTCACTGACCAGATTCCGGCTCGGGTGCCAGAGAGTTCGTGCAAACGAAGACCGGGTAAGTCCATATCTTTGGCATTCGCCGCTGCATTCAATCTACCGAGAATGAGCTGAAGCCTCTTCGCGTGAGCGGCCTGAATCCCTGCAGTGCTGCCGGACTTGAAAAATTTTGCCAAGCCCTTGTGTTTGAAGCTTCGAATCATTCCTTGAATGTACCCTGTAACGTATCAGGTGTCAAAGCACATAACGCCAATATTCAGCGGCGCCCGACTAGGGCGTCCGGTGGAGGCCCGCCAGGGCCGTAACGAACTGGAATGACTTGTTAGAGCAGATGGATACCGGCACTACGTGCGGCCTCCACCACCAGCTCCAAGCTTCCCGCTCTTTTGTAGTACAAGTGGTGCGTGAAATCTGCGTTCTCTAAATAAACCAAGTCGAGGCTAGGAAACACCAAGATGAAGCGAAAGTGATCGCTCACCATATATGGCAGCGGCAATAGAGATCGCTCCTTGGCTTCTGCAGAGGTAAACGCCCGGAATGTCAGACGGCCTTTTTTGCGCCGTCCCTTTAGCTTAACAAGGTAGCAGTCGCTGCGCGCGCTTAGGGTGCACGCAAACTCGTGCAGTCTCGTGTCATGACGTGCTGCATGAGAGGGGTCGATGTCATCCAACTGAGTCTTCGCCTCTTCCACCGAGAGGATGTGGTCGAAGACGCTCACCGCCTGATGCTGGTAATTGCCTACCTCCTCGGCGGCAATAAGCCGTGGCAAAGTTGCGAACTGCTCGGCTAGCCGATCTTGGTCTTCTTTTGGAAGAGCGACAAAACGTCTACCCATAGGACTTCCTTGTGCTCTAACGCTTGCAGTTGCGGCGGGTACGGAGCGTAGCGTAGTACACGTCCGACAACCTGCACTTGTTAAATGACTTACTTGCATGGCGCATAATTGATTATTTTTCGAACACAACCATCATCTTTTTCAGACCAGATCAAGTACTTTTGATCTCTATATTTAACAAGCTCGTAATTGATACTCTCAGCATCCAGTTGTTCGAGCATCCAGTCAGATTGATCTAATTTATGTTTTTTGTCACCAACGACGTTCCAAGATTCAATTGGCCAGCCCACATGGTATTTTTCTGGAATAGTTACTCCATTATCATCAGGGTATAGGTAGCCATCAGGAGCTTTTTGTTCTTGCCCGCATGCAACGATCAATGTGGCTAGCAGTATTAAAGCAATATATCTCATAGTCATTTAACGCTTGCAGTTGCGGCAGGTACGGAGCGCAGCGTAGTGACTGTCCGACAACCTGCACTTGTTAGAAAAATACCATCTATTTTGCGCCTTGGCTTTGCTCTAGCTCTTTGATTTTACGTTCTTCTTCGAGTCGTTTGCGCTTAATATAGGTGCCAAGAAGGCTGGGGGGTGCTTGGCTGCGAATTCTCCAGAGAGTGAAAATATTGACCAATGGCAGAAGGGTCAGTCCTGAAAAAAGCAAAAATTCCTGACCACTCACGCGCGACTCAGAAACCCAAAGGAATGCCGAAAACGCCAAAAGCGCCAAATTACAAAGAACTGTGAACAAAACCATATGCTGGCTTTTCCTCCTTTAAGCACCTATCTACGAGATTTCTAACGAGGCTGTAGAAAAACCCGATTTCGAGCCGTTCCCAGCGCCTGGTTCTTAAAATTATTTGTCGCGGCCATCAACTGACCGATGATTCCAATTTCA